>PVBE012748065.1_pt1 | contig 15068 bp, 13 predicted proteins | sample 1631181 | NCBI WGS metagenome assembly PVBE01 (sample SAMN08397723, study PRJNA350692) | Marine metagenome, whole genome shotgun sequencing project. | isolation source: water | place: Pacific Ocean | collected 2012-04 | reverse complement strand
GGGCAGCGGCACGTGCGCGGCGCTCAGCGCAGATGCTCGAAGCGGCCTGTCCGATTCTGGCGGGTGCAGCGCTTCGGCTTCGACGACGGGCGGCTCGACCGTTCCGGCGACGGGACTGGCGTTGTTCGGGCTCGCGGGGTTGGCGTTCTTGCGACGCCGACGTCGCGTTTCGTAGCGCTGCTGGACTGTCGGTTCCTAAACGTTGGCGTCAGAAGCCATCTAACGCCAGCGCGCGCGCCGCTCGACGGTCGACTTTGCCCGCGGCATTGAGCGGCACTTCGTCCACCGCGACGAAACGCCGCGGTCGCTTGAACGCCGCGAGCGCTTCGCACGCTTCCGTCAGCGTCTCGGAGATCTCCGTCCGATCCGCGCCAAGCGCGCGCGGCTCCATCACGAGCGCCACCGCGACAGCCTCGCCCCACTTCTCGTCGGGGACTCCGAACACCACGGCGTCACGAATGCGCGGGTGCGCGCGGAGCACAAGCTCAACCTCGCTAGGATGTACGTTCTCGCCGCCGGTGATGATGGTGTCGTCGGCGCGGCCCAGGACGTGAAGGCGCGTACCGTCTTCGATCCACCCCATATCTCCGGTCTGATGCCAGCACTTCGCCGGTAGCGCCGGCTGGCCCAAGTATCCGTCCATCACGACGGGCCCGCGCACTTCTATTGGTCCCGCGCGCTCGTCGGCAGACCGGACGATTCGCACTTCGATGCCGGGAAGCACGGGAGCGCTCATCTCGTCCGCTTCGCGGAGCGTTTCGGCCGGACGTTGCGTCGCGATTTGCGAACAGGTTTCGGTACTGCCGTAGGTCAAGAGCGCGGGAATGCCGCGGGCGCGCGCGCGCCTTAACAACGCCTTCGGACAATGCGCGCCACCGACCAAGACGGCGCGCAGCGTTTCGAACGCATCCGTTTCGTCAACGTCCAAGAGCGCCCGCAACATCGTCGGCACCACGGAAAGCAACGTCACTCGGTTTTGCGCAATGCTGCGCGACGTCGCCGACGAGTCAAACGTCGGCTCGACCACGACCGTCCGTCTTGCTACCAAACATCGGGTCAAGATGGACAGTCCGCCGGTATGCGCAAAGGGCATCGCTAGCAGCCAGCGGTCGTTTTCGCGCCATCCGAGATTGGCTTCGCTCGCCGCCGCGCTGGCAACGAACGCGCGCCGCGAAAGCAGTACGCCCTTGGGCGCACCGGACGTGCCGGACGTAAAGAGAATGGCGGCGATCTGCGATGGCACGGCTGCGGCCCCGGACTCAACGCGCACGCGCACGCGCGCGCGTAGCGCTTCGCATTCGGCTTCCGACCAGCGGGGATGCAAGGGGACAAGGGGCACGCTCGCTTCGAGCGCGGCGTACATCTCGATAAGTTCGGGGAGTCGCGGATTGGCGACGAAGACAGCGGGACGTTGGGTCTCCTGCCATTGCGCGCGGATTGCCAGCGCGCGCTCGGCCGTCAGCTCCGCAAGTTCGGCGAACGTGATGGCGCGATCGGGCAGGACAAGCGCGATTCGCTCAGGGGCCTCTCGAGCCGCCCCGCTCACGCTCAGCGCGTCTGCATCCCCCGCGGCACGCATCGACGGAGAGTCAGACAAACTCCCACCGCTGATGCTCCCAGTCTTCGGGAACGTCGATGTCGATGCCTAGGCCAGCGCCGTCTTCGTTTGGCGCCGCGGGCATGAACACGCCGAGGGCGTCGTGTGGCGCAACCCCGCACGCCAGCGGCTCGCCCGGTAGACAACGCCCCAGTTGCGCGCAGGCAGCAAGCGCGACCGGACCCTCGAAACAATGGGTGACCACGACGGACTTCCCTACCCCGTCGGCGCGACGAGCAAGATCGCGGCACCGGAAGATGCCGCCGAGCACGGTCGGCTTCAGTACAAAGCCGGCACAAACCGAATCGTCAAGCAGCGCTTCCGCCAAGCCCGGCTTGCTCAACGATTCGTCGGCGAACCACGGCGTCACACATTCACGAAGCTCGATGAGCCCGATCCCCGACGTCGGCTCTTCGACGAACTCCACGTCCGCCAACGCGTACACCTCAAGGGCCCGCCTGGCCTCGTGAGCGTCGAGGGCGCCGTTCAGATCGAGCCGCAGACTGAGCGGCGACTCCTCATCGAGGGACTTTCGCAACTCAAGGAGCCATTCGGCTTCCGCCTGAGGCTCCTTGCCCAGAGCCTTGAACTTCAGCGACCGGACGCCATCCGCCGCGAGTGCGTGGGCGCGCTGCCAGGCCTCAGGGCGGCCGATCATGCCCGCAAGCCAGCTCTGCTCAACCGGATCCCGGATGTCCGCGCCACCGAGCCAGCTCGCGAAACAGAGTCCTGCGCGCCGCGAGCGCAAGTCGAAGAGCGCGGTCTCTACGGCAAAGCGCACCGAGGGCGGCAACTTCAACGCATTCGGGACGCCAAGCGCCGAGGATGCGCCGTCGTGCAGCATGACCCAGGGCAGGTCGCCCCAACCGTCGAAGCTCTTCTCGACGCGACCGTATCCGGGCAGCGGCGTCGCTTCGCCGTAGCCGCTCACACCATCGGCATCCGTGAGCACGATGAGCTGGCCGTAGCGCGCGGACCATGACCGTTGAGAGTTCTGGATGCTGGACGGCACCCCGTCATCGCCGGCGTCGGCGGTCCCGTTGCGTCCATTAGATCCGCCGTCGAGGACGCCGCCCCACTCACCTACTCGGAGCGTCAGTTTCGATGCCATGCCACGCGCTACAGACTACGGAACCAGAACAGAGCACCAGGGATTCCCCGGAGACGCATTGTGCCATTATCGCGCCCAGATCGGGGTCAGATTCGTCCGGCCCGGAAGGAGGAAGACCGCAGGAATAGCAGCGCTATTTCGAGGATTTTCCGACTGAGGACCGGGCGAAGATGGCGGCGAGATGGGATGCGAGAATGGTGCAATCGTTTCCGGGGAATCCCCTAGATCAGGTCCCGAGAACCAAACCAAGAGCCATCATCAATGCCTGCAGCAGCATAAGCCGAGCCGTGGCTCCGAGATAGGGGTTTAGCGCAGCGCCATGCGTACGCGCCACACGCCGCAAAATCCCGATACCTAAGGGCAAAGTGGCCATCCCAAGCAAGACGCTAAAGCCGGCCAGGCCGGTGAGCAGCATCAGAGCCGGCATGAAATGCGCCCCCACGACGAGGACGGCGTACTCGGCGACTCCAAAGCGCCGACCAAAACGCACGACCACGGTGCGCTTTCCGCACTCTCGGTCGGTCGGAAAATCGCGGACGTTGTTGACGACGAGGACGCAGGTGGCGAGGGCGCCGACGGCCGACGCGGCAAGCCAGGTTATGGCGGGCAGTTGACCACAGCCGACCCACACCGTCCCAGCGACCGCAACCAACCCAAAAAAAATAAAGACGAAGACGTCGCCGAGCCCGTTGTAGCCGAGGGGATAGGGGCCACCGGTGTAGGCGATGGCACTCAGAATGGACGCAAGGCCAATGGCGACGATGACCCAACCAGCGACCGCGGTGAGGTAGAGGCCAGCGACGAACGCGAGCGCGAAGCTCACGCCCATCCCCCAACGCATGGCTTTCGGCGTCAGAAGTCCGAGCTGCGCGGCTCGCGGCGGGCCCAGGCGAGTTTCGTCGTCAGCGCCCTTCTCGTGGTCAAAGACATCGTTGGCGAAATTTGCCCCGATCTGGATCCAGATTGCGCCCCACGCAGCGGCCGCGACAGCCAGCCATTGAACAACGCCGGTAGAAATGGCGATGGCTGCGCCGACGATCACTGGCGCGAGCGAAACAGCCAATGTGGCGGGGCGGGCTGCCAAGACCCACGCACCGAAACTTCCGGGGGCTGGCGTTGCAGCGCGTGCCCCCGCCGCCTGCTCAGCGCTCATCAGTCAAGTCTTGCAAGTCTTGGGTGGGCAACTCTTGGCGGGGCGACTCTGGAGTGGGGGCTTCCCCGCCGGGCATGCAGGTCGTCAGGGAAGCGCGCGCGGACGCGAGATTCGAACGAACGAGGTGCGCGCGGATCAGCATGGCGAGCGAGACGGGCGCTTCGAGCACAACGTTGTGGCCAACATCAGGAACGACCGCCTTCGTGATCGAATGGCTGAGCGCGGCAACCTGATCGTTGAGCGAAGCAAACTTCTCATCGCGTGCTCCAGCCACCAGGGCGATGGGAACCTTCGCATTCTGCAGGCCACTCCAGAGTTCGGGCATGGCTCCGGTACCGAGGCTCTGCAGCGCCCAGGCAACGCCGGCGGGAGTGTGCGAGAGACGCGCCCTGCGTTGCCGCTTAAGAACCTCGGGCGGAAGTGCTCGTTGGGACTCCCAAAGCGGCAACTTCTCCCACTGGTTGATGAAGGCCTCGAGCCCATCGTGAACGGAAACGTCGCAGAGCTCCGTCTCCCAGCGCTGCCGCCGCAGTCGATCGGTCTCGTGAATGAGTCCGGCGTGCGCGCCGATAGCAACGACGGAGAGCACCGACTCGGGGCGAAGGGCAGCGAGCGCGAGCGCGAGGCGGCCACCCAGGGAATAACCAACAAAGTGCGCAGGTTCCTCGGCCCAGCGGTCTGCGATCGCGTCCACCGTGCTGACGAAGCTCGCGTGGTAACGCGGCGTCGCGCCATGCCCCGCGAGCGTTTCGGCGTAAAGCGCGCCCTTATGCTCAAGTTCGTCAGCGACCGCAGTCCACGACTCGGGAACACCGAGCAAACCGTGGAGAAAGACGACGGGCGGGCGCGTTTCGACGCGCGCTTCGCGTAGCGATGTCACCGCGCTATGTCTATCGGCGTTACTCATGAGCCCCCTCCTGCTTCCTCGTTCAGCGCGCGCAGCTCTTCGGTGATGCGCTCGCGCAGCCGTGCGCGACGCTGTGTACCATCCTCGGGTGGCACGAAGACTTCAACGAGGGTCGCTCGCTTTTCGCGGAGCGCCACATCAATAACTACGCGCAGCGCGGAACGTTCGCTAACTCGCTCGTAGGCGATGCCAAAACCCTGGGCGACGCCCTGGAGAAAGTCACCGGTTGGCGTGAAGAAGAGCTGCTCGAGCGCTTCGTCGATCCCGGGCAGCTCGGACGGAGGCACGCTGGCCACGGGCAGCTCCGCGAAGATGCGCCCTCCCCCGTTGTTGACGACGAGTAGAACGAGGGGTGCCGCCACACGCGCGCGGCGGCGTGATGGCGACAGGAGCGCCAGGGATCCGACGTCGTGCAATGCGGATACGTCGCCGATACAGGCGACGACTGGCGCGGCGTCTGGCTCGTCTCTTGGCGCGACGCTTCGCACGCCCGCGGCGGTGGCGACGAGACCATCGATTCCGGAAGCGCCACGCTGATGCACGACGTTGACCGAATGCTCGAATAGGCCTCCGAAGAGATCCAAATCACGGACACATAGGCTGTTGCCGATAACGAGCGAGCTTCCTGCGGGCAAGGCGCGCGTCAGGGTGCGGGCCACAGCGGCTTCTGAAAGTGTATCGCCTTCGCAGGCCGCGGCGGCCGCGCGGTTGCCGAGACGCGCCAAGTCCCGGGCGGTCTTTAGCCACTCGCCGCGACCTCGCGCGGGAGGGTCGAAACCCGGCATCTCACGCGCGCGGTCGAAAAGTTGGACCACGTCGCCGCGAATGAGCGTGGTTGCTAGGTTGGTGGGGTTGGGATGCCCCGCGCTCGCGATGGTGATGCGACAGGTTTCCGGATGCGCGCGCAAGAACGCTGCATAGCTGTCGGATACGGGCGGCGCTCCCAATTCGACGATCAGATCGGGGGCAGCATCGCGAGTGAGCGCAGCGGCGCGGGATAGCGACTCGAAGTTCTTGATCAGAGGGATCTGAGTGCCGCCCTCGGCGTCGAGATGCGGATCGATACCGCTCGTACTTTCGGCGAAGATCACCGCGCCTGCCGCGCGTGCGAGTGCGCACACGCTTCGCGATAGGTGGTGCGTTGCTTCGGTTCGTAGGACGCCCACTGCCGGCAGCAACGGACCGGCGACGATCAAGGCGCGCTTCGCTGCCTGGAGTTTCTCGGCGAGCTCGCGAGCGGCCGCGTCGCTGGGGCCGAGTACCGGGGGAAACCACCGATGCGGTCGCTTCAGCAGCTCGCGAGCGGCAGTGTGAGCAGCGGCGTCTTCGGTAGGTGTGGGCTCCAGGGGTTTTCGAAAGGGCGCATTGATATGCACCGGACCGGGATCGGGAAAGAGCGCGGAATGGACGGCTTGAGCCGCGTAGCGCGCGACGGCCGGAAGCGCCGGGATATCCGGGACACCAAGATCGAAGTCGGCGCGAGGGTAGGATCCGAAGAGGCCTTGTTGGCGAATGGTCTGATTTGAGGAGCAATCCTGAAGCTCCGGTGGGCGGTCGGCAGTGATCACAATCAGCGGGCATCGCGACTGCGCGCTTTCGATCACCGCGGGTAGATAGTGGGCACCAGCGCTGCCGGACGTGCACACCAGCACCGTGGGGATCCCAGTCATCCGCGCTTGGCCGAGCGCAAAGAAGGCGGCGCTACGCTCGTCGATGACGGGCGTGACGGTGAGGTCGGGCGTATGCTCCGCAGCAAGCGCTAGCGCCGTGGAGCGTGACCCCGGACTCACGACAACATGCTTCACACCCGCGCTGCCCAGAGCACCCATCAATAACTTCGCCCAAGCGGTGTGAAGGGCGTCTTTCATGCGTCCACTCGCGGCTCGGATCCTGGTCGGGCTGTCGTCTCGCGACCCGGATGTTCTGCGGTTGTCGCGGTCGGCGTCGAGGCGGATCCGATGCCCAGAGCGTCTCGCATCGCGACTTGCTTGCACGCCACCTCGCGCACCTCGAGCTGCAGGTCCGATCCCGCCACGATTCCGGCTCCGGCGAAGACCCAAGCTCTGTCGCTACAAAGCAGCGCCGAGCGGATCCCCACCACAAATTCTCCAAGGCCCTCGGCGTCGAAGCAACCGAAGGGCGCGGCGTACCAACCGCGCGGTTCCCGCTCGTGAGTCCGGAGAAAGCTCAGCGCCTGTTGACGGGGCATGCCGCCCATCGCCGGCGTCGGATGCAGCGCCTCGACGAGATCGCAGACGTGCGGCGACCGAGGGAAACCTGCACGGATCCGCGTAGCGAGGTGATGCACGTGGCGAAGCGTGCGCACGGAGGGCGCCGCGTCGACGACAACCGTCGCCCCGACGGCCTCCAGATTGGCGCGAATGGCCTGCACCACGTAGTCGTGCTCGCGGAGGTCCTTGTCTCGGCCAAGCAGCGCCCGCGACTCCGCGAGATCGTCGCCGCGACGAGGCTCCGAGCCGGCAAGGGCTTCGGTTCGCGCGCCGCTGGCATCGCGAGCAACAAGCAGCTCGGGGGTAGCCGCGATGAATGCCGTTTCGCCGGCGACAAATCCGTAACGAACGCAGCGCTCGGCGCCTTTGAGTCTGCGCAGTACGCGTTCGGGACTCGGTGCGCCGACGAGCTCCAGCGCGCGAGCGACGACGACCTTCTCGAACTCGCCTTGCTCAATCTTCCGCAGAGCGAGGCGCACGGTATCGACGAATTCGGAGGCATCATCCGACGGAGGCGCTGGGGGGAAGATGGAGGTGGCTTCGCGTTGAATTCGAGCATCCGTGAGCGCACGAAGCTCGGCGATGATGCCGCTCGGATCCTCGAGTTCGCGACGCTGAGCGACCAGCGTGACTTGCATGTCTTCCGTCTGACGAAGTGTCCAGCGCGGCAACACAAACGATGCATCGCCGAGATCCCGAAAGGGTCCGCGAGAGAGGGGTTCAAACGCGAACCCGCCGAAGACTCGCGGCGTCGCGTCGCCGGCAAGGGGCGTGATGGCGCCTAGACGTGCGCGAGCTCGGTCGCGAAGCTCCGAAAAACGCCCCGGACCGTCGGCGCGGATCACACCGCCAGCTGCGCCAAGACCGACGACCAATTCGGGCTTCAGAGCGGTCGAGCTTCTTGTATCCCAGAGTAGACGGTAGGGCGGATCGCCACAGTGGTCGGCGCACGCGTTGAAAACGCGTTCCGGATCGAGAGGCATCGTGCCCGTGACGGACACCAAGTCGTCACCGCTCGCCGAAGCGTTTCCGCTACCGCTGCCGTTGCCGCGTCCGCTGCCGTTTGGAAAGGCGCGCGCACGCTGGCTGGCGCGTTGCAGGGCTTCTTCGAAGGTCACGCCGAGAGTCACGCCAAGAGTCACGCCAAAAGTCACAGCTGAAGAGGCCTCCTGCCGACGAAAACATGAGCGACGCCGAAGGTGATGCGAATCACGTCGTCGATTTCGAAGCCGGCGTCGCGCATCGTCTGTGTGAACTCGTCCGCACTTGGAAAGGCGGCGATGGAGTTCTGCAGGTATCGGTATTCTTTGTTGCCGGAGATCAGCCCGCCCATGAAGGGCACGATCTTTCGGATGTGCAGTTTGGCGAAGGGCGCGGTCCAGCCGCTCTCGGGTTCGTTGAGTTCCAGAATGGCAACGCGGCCGCCCGGCTTGGTGACCCGAAGCATCTCGCGGAGCCCAGCGGGTCGATCGGCGACGTTTCGGATCCCGAATGCGATGGTGACGCCGTCGAAGGTCGCGTCCTCGAAGGGCAGTTTCTCGGCCGCCGCTGTGACGAGCGCGATTCGGTCCTGCAGCTCGGCCGTGGCGATTTTCTCGCGGCCCACCTCGAGCATTTTCTCGGAAGGGTCGGCCCCGGTGACCGTTGCACCCGGACACTGCCGCAACACCTCGAGCGCAACATCGGCCGTGCCCGTAGCGAGATCTAGAACGTGTGGTTGGCCCTCACCGTCGAGCTTCAACGCAGCGACGGTCTTGCGTCGCCAGCTCTGGTCCGTGCCGAAGGACATGATGCGGTTGACGAGGTCGTAACGGCCGGCGATGGCGTCGAACATGGCGCCGCTGCCGAGGCGATCGCTTTCGGTTTCGCTCATGAAACGGGTCCTTGAAGCAATGTTGACGGGGCCGCGGCCGCGGCCGCTGGTGCTGGCGCTGGCGCTGCGGTCTGCGGGATGGCGCGCCCCACGGCACCGACAGCGGCGACCCTCTTGCGTAGAGTGTTGGAGAGGCTCCCGAGAGCGCTGGGTGCGATGGCCTGAGCGCCGTCGCTACGCGCGTTACCAGGGTCGTCGTGGGTTTCGATCATCACGCCCGCCGCGCCGGCGGCGAGTGCCGCGCGCGCGAGCGGAAGCACCAAGTCGCGACGCCCCGCCGCGTGGGAAGGGTCAACGACGACCGGCAAACGGTAGCTGTGCGAAAGTAACGCGACAGCCCCGAGATCGAGCAGGTTGCGGGTGTTTTCGTCAAACCCGCGTATTCCTCGCTCGCAGAAGATGACCGACGCCGCGCCGTGGGCGAGCAGGTACTCACCGGCAAGCAGCCATTCTTCGACCGTCGCTGACATGCTGCGTTTGAGCAACACGGCGCGACCACTGGCGCCGACCGCCTTGAGCAGCGCGTAGTTGTACATGTTGCGCGTACCGATCTGGAGAAGCTCGGCATGCTCGGCGACGACGTCCACGTCCTGCTCGCTCATCACTTCCGTGACGGCGAGCATTCCGTTCTCGTGCGCCGCGCTCTTCAACCAGCCGAGCGCATCCCGCCCGCAACCTTGGAAAGAATACGGACTCGTGCGCGGCTTGAAGGCGCCGCCGCGCAAGAAGGTCGCGCCATATCTCGCGACTTCGCGCGCGATGCGATGGATTTGCGTTTCCGACTCGATAGCGCAGGGCCCGCTCATGAGCGCCGGGGTTCCCACGCCGACCTCGCAGCCGCCGACGTGGGCGCCAATACACGCGACAGGACCGTGTGCATCGACGCGCGGATGAGCCGAAGTCGCCTCGCTCACCGCGGCAACTTCTGGGATTTGCCGCACGAGATCCGCGTCGCGCGGAACGCCGACGGCAGCGATGACGAGGTGGGCGACGCCGCGCTCGTTGCGTTCCATTGCGCCCACTTGCATACCGAGACTCGCCAGGGCTCGCGTCGCCGAGGCGACGTCCGCGTTTTCGTGAAGTGTGAGGATCATTACGACCTCCGCGCGGTGATACCGACCGCAACCGCAGCGAGCAGATCCGTTGCCGGCGTCGTAGGCAGCTCGCTCAGCGCCGCGCTTGCCTCGTCGATAAGTCGCGTCGCGAACGACCGCGCCTCGTCGATTCCACCACTCTGCCGCATCACGTCCACTGCGTGGCGGGCCGTCGCGTCATCGAGAGCGGCTTCGCCTCCAGCCAGACGCCCGGCGAGTTCGGCGCGCAAGTCGTCGCGCCGCGAAAGCGCGACCATCAAGGGATACGTGAGCTTGCCCTCGCGCAAATCGGCGAAGAGTTCCTTGCCGAGTTCGGCGGGGGTACCGTCCACGTCGAGGACGTCATCGATAACTTGAAAGGCGATGCCGAGCTTGCCGCCAAAGCGCTGCAGCGCGTCGCACTCGGCATCGCTCAAGCCACCGGCGCGACCACCGGCGAGCAACGCCCAGCGGAAGAGCGACGCGGTCTTTCCATCGATGACGTGCAGGTAGTCGTCGAGGGATGCGTCGATGCGACCGCGGCGCTCGAGCTGAAGGGCTTCGGCCTCGAGCATCTCGGCGAGTACCGCCAAGGCTCGGTCTAGCAGCTCGGGGAAACCGGCGCGGCGGATGCGCATCATCGCCTCGACGAGCAGCCAGTCGCCGGCGTAGACGCTGGCCGCGTTGCCGTAGATGACGCGCGACGCGGGAGCACCGCGACGTTGGTCGCCCACATCAACGACGTCGTCGTGTAGGAGCGCGGCGTTATGGACGAGCTCGGCGGCTACGGCGAGGTCGCGGGCTGCATCCGTTACGCCCGAACCGATCCGCGCGGCCAGGGCGACGCAGAGCGGGCGGAGCCGCTTGCCTCCGTTGCGCAGCAGATGCCGCGCGCTGTCGTGCATCGGCGTTTCTTTCGGACCAAGCCCGCTCAAGTCTGACTCGATAGCGCTCAGATCTGTTTCCACCGAATCGCAGAGTTCGATGATTCTCTCTTCGCGCCCCGACGGACCCCGACTTCGCGCGATGGCCGCCAGGGAGTCGATGATGGTGCGCCGCGCGTCGATCCCATGGGCGGGTTCAACGACAAGCTGAGGAATAGCCCCGTTCGCGGGGAGAGCCGCGCCGTTGCCATTACTTGCGCGCGCTTCCTTTGCAGGGGGCGCTGGATGCTTCGGCGTCTGGGCCGCCTGGGCCGCCTGGGAAGTGCTAGCGGTCGTCATTATCGGTTGCCCGAGATCTTTCTGGATGCAAAGTTGAGCAGGTTGCCGAATTTGCCGAAGTTCGCCTGTCGCGAACGGATGAATGCGTCGAGGATCGTCTGCGCTACGCCGGCGAAGGCGTGCAGACGCTCAATGCGATCGACCACGTACTTGCGATGCGCGGAGCGAGGCGCAGCCTTCGCCCTATGAATCGCTTCGTCGAGTCGGTCAGTGACGGATTCGGCGAGGAACTTCTCGCGCTCGTTCACGACCTTGGAGATCATCTTCCAAAAATCGGTCTCGGCTTCGTAGAACTCCTTGCGCTCGCCCGGCTTCCACACGCGCTTCACCACGCCCCAACGTTGGAGTTCGGTGAGGGTCGTGCTGACCGAGCCCGACGACATGTTGAGGCGTTCGCCGATGTCCGCGGCAGCGAGCGGCCCCTCGCTCAAGTAGAGCATCGTCCACGTGCGGCCGAGCGTCTTGCGAAACCCCCAATACTCAATCACGTCGCTAATGGCGTCGGCAGAAAGCAATTCTGCTTCTCTCAAGGCGTCGTCCATCCAGAACCTCTCCATTCTTGGCGCTTGCTTCGGCCCGGCCGTCGCGAGGGCGTTCGACCCCTTAACGCTCCGAGTGAGAGTTCTGAACTTTCAGAACTCTCTGAAAACTCGTAATGCCCAGGATGATGTCCGTCAAGGCGTCAACTTGAGAGCCAAAGGCACCTATATAGTTAGTCCTTGACTGAACTAACTTGTGAGTCTAGTCTTACCAGATGGTCTACTCTAGAGGGCCAGGCGAGGGCCGACTCCTAAACGTTCATGACGCAAAAACCCATCTTTCTCGTTACCTTACGCGAGTCGAAGAGGGCGAGACGATCGTGCTCTGCCGACGCAATCAACCCGTCGCCGAACTGCGCCCATTGGCGAAACGGCGCACAAAACCGCGGCCCCTTGGGCTTGAGCGCGGGCGCTTTATCGTGAGCGAGGCCTTCTTCGACGGCCTACCTGACGAACTCGTCGACGCGTTCGAGGGAAAGCCACACGCGTGAACCTGTTGCTCGACACGTGCACGTTCCTTTGGATCGTGTCCGGCGATCCGCGCCTGACGAAGAGAGCTGCAGACCTATTTCGCGACCCCAACAATGAGGTCGTCCTGAGCGCTGTTTCTTCATGGGAGATCTCCGTCAAATTCAAGCTCCACCGTCTCGAGCTACCCGAAGACCCGTCGACCTACATCCCCGAACAACGGCAGCGTCACGGCATCGAAGCGCTAGCACTCGGAGAGTCGGCCACGTTGATGGCCTCCAAGTTGCCCGACGTACATCGCGACCCCTTCGACCGCATGTTGGTTTGCCAGGCGCTAGTCGGCGCGTACACGCTGCTGTCGCCAGACTCGATCTTCCGCAAGTACCCAGTGCCCGTCGCCTGGTGAGAGGGTGGAGGTGAAGACGCTAAGGGTACTGACCAGAATTACGTTGCCACCTCGCCCGCCTATCCATCCCGTCTGGCTGTGTTCTAGCTCCTCAAAATACTGCAGTATTCCTCGTCGCTACGCCTTGCCAGACGGGCGCTTAGACGCGCGAACTTGGCAACTTAAATTCGATCAGTACCCTAAGATCTTGCGGGGCTCGTGCGACCGACTGCAAGCTCAATCAACCTCACAGCACGTAGTTCACGCCAACGCCGATCAGGTCTGCGCTGACCGAATAGTTCCCGCCGTTGATGGCTTCGAGCGGAGCGTTCCCGCTAAGCGGGTTGACTCGGGGGATTTGCGCCGAGGACGGCACCACCGACGCATCAGCACCAAAGACGTGGCCGTAGAGCGCATCAACGCGCCAGTGGTCGTCGACATGAACGCTGCCGCCGATGCTTACGATCGTCTTGTCGAAGTCCAGCGAACTCAGCGAGATGTACTCGGTCGGGACGGCGCCGCTATCGTAGCTGATACCCGCACGCGCATCGACTCGCTGGTCGCCCACGAGCGTCTCCCACTCGACACCGATCCGAAACGAATCCGCGTCCTGAAACTCCCGCGAGATATCGATATTCGGCATCGCCAACTCGGGCGGCATACCGACGATGCCGTCGATGCTCATGGCGCGCGGCTCCACGTGGATCACGTCATGAACGGACCAAAACTCGCGCACCCACGCAACCTCGATACGCAGCGTCTCCTGCGGACGAAATTCGACCCCCGCGCGGAGAATAGGTGCGAAGTCGAATTCCACATCCACCGCGTCGCCCTTCACTCGGGCGGTATCGAAGGCGACGCTCGTTGGCAGCCGGATCTTCAGTCGCCCCTCGGACTCGATGTGGGTCTTCAGCTGGCCGCTTAGGCCGACACGCACCGCCGGATCGAGCACGGCGATGGCGCCAAGGCTTGCGGACGGAGCAAAAATGGGACCGATCTCAAGAGCTGCCGCGGCGTCGTACTCGGGTTGCTCCGGCGCGCCGATCAGGCGGTCCTGCGGGCTGGCGCTGAAAGTGATGGTCGTTTGAACCGTGCCGACCAACGCCTGCACCCCGGCTCCGAATCGGAACATGTCGTTCAACTTGTAGCCCACCCAAAACCCGGGCAGCGCCATCTGGGATCCCGCAAACGAGCCCAGAGCGTAGCGCGCTGGCGACGGCTGGCCGTCAATCGTCGCTTCGAAAGTCGGCAGCGCCACGTAGGGGGCGTAGACGCCAGCGGCAAGCGTAAACTCATCATTCAACGGGTACGAGACGGCGAGGGTCGGTAACGGCAAGAAGGGCGCGCTACCCTTGATCAACGCCGAGTCCACCACCTGAAGACTGCCGTCGTTGTCTGCGATCTGCAGCTGCCGAGAGTATTCGACGCCAACGCTCAGCCACGTGAAATCCGCGAGGATAGCGGAGCCCGCGTCAACGAGCCCCGCAGGGTTGTACCAAATCGCACCCAGGTCATCGGCGCCGGCGACAAACGCGCCGCCGCGACCCATGGGACGGACGCCGCGATCGGTGAAGTAGAGCCCTGACGCGTCGGCGACGCGTGGAGCACTGGTGATCGCTGTGAAACCTAGTAGCGCGAGGCCAAGTCTTCCGAGCATCTGCATCTAGCGGGCCACCGTCGCTTGGCGAATCACTTCGTAGACCTGTTCGAGGCCGGTCGCCGGGTTCAAGAGGAAGTCGTTCACCTCCGTCGCCACGTTCTGAAAATCTGCGCTCTTGAACCGGCCTGACTCTCGCGGGTCGGCACGGTTCACGTCGGCGATGACGCTCATGATCGTCTCAATGGGCGTCTCCTCCCCCGCTCCCATAGGCGTCACAGCTCGCTGAAGCAGCGTACCGAACGAACCATGCGGGTCGAGCGCGCTCTTGCACATGCGCGCGCCCGTCTCGTCGTACCCGGAGGCGAACATCCTCGAGAGCAGCTCGATCGTGGAGTCGAGCAGACTGCGCGCAACGACGCGACCCTCATCGTCCCGGAGCGTCGGCGCCGCAGCCTTGGCGAGCCAATCGAACATGGGATCGAGGTGCTTGGTGTCTTCGAGCAGCTGGAGAATATCGACGAGAGCCGTCACGGTCGTGATGTGAGCGTCGCCGGAGGACAATTCGTCAACGAGATACTCCAAGAAGAGCTGCAATTCGCGCCGCGCGAAGGGGTCGTCGCTCAAGACGTCAATGAAGTCGATGACTGCCGCGAGCACGGGCCCGTCGATCACCTCGGCGATGTTGTCGGCGAAGTCGCCGTTTGCCCAGTCACAGGTGGAGCGCGACGTGCGGTCGGGGCAGTTCGCTCGAATCTGCATCCGGAGCATGGAGACCAGACGGGGAAAGAGCTCGGTCACTGCGGGATTCGCGAAGCGCGAACTGTCGACGCTGCCTTGCACGGAGAGGAACGTATCGACGAGATGGGAACGCGCCGCTCGCCACGGTTTCACCCGGGATCCTTCTTCCG
>PVBE012241339.1_pt1 | contig 15070 bp, 17 predicted proteins | sample 1631181 | NCBI WGS metagenome assembly PVBE01 (sample SAMN08397723, study PRJNA350692) | Marine metagenome, whole genome shotgun sequencing project. | isolation source: water | place: Pacific Ocean | collected 2012-04 | reverse complement strand
GTTTTCAGACCTAGAATCGAGGTTACCACCGAATCCATGACCGACAAGGTGAACATCATCAGGGCCTAATAGGTGCTCCTGGTTGTCGATGTCGATGACACCTTGTCCCTGCAAAACGTAAAACCACTCCTCCTCGCATTGGTGAGAGTGATATACCGAGGCTTCGCCGCCGCCCGGGATCCGGACGACGTTGACCCGTGTTCGCTCCAAGCCCACCATCCGGTCCAGCCGAGTCCCCGGTATGATCGTGTCAGTATTCCAAGGAAGAGATACCGTATGCTTGAATTCGAACGCCTTCTCGGCCCTGATGATGTTCACCTTGTCGGTCATGGATTCGGTGGTAACCTCGATTCTAGGTCTGAAAACGACTTCCTGTCGCCGCGGCGGTAGCTTAAAAAGGACTCCAGCCACCGAAGGTTACCATATCTCCTTCGGTGGGCCGCAATTATATCCCCGGGAACCTCTAATCAACTCTGAGATCGGCGCATCGCGAAGTGAATTTGTTCAACTCAAGGCGAGGCGCGCCGCGAACAGTGGCACTGTTTGTAAAAGCCGAGTCGCGGGAATCCAAAATTTCGAAAGCACGACGGCGCTCTATCAAGCAGACAACTATTCCTCAAGATCGAACGGCCGCTGCCGATACCGAAGGTTCCGCCCAGCGTGTCGTATTTGCGGGAATTTTTCGTTTACACTGAGCCGTCAAAATCTCGAGATACCAAGTGTCGCGCATGAAAATCGCTGTTACCCCGGTTACGCCATTTCAGCAGAATTGTTCCGTCGTCTGGTGTGAACGCACCTCGCGCGGCGCGATCATCGATCCGGGCGGCGATCCCGACGCAATTCAAGAGGTCGTTGCCGAGAACGACGTGACACCGGAGAGGATTCTTCTTACCCATGCTCACATCGACCACGCCGGCGCCGCCAAGCAGTTGAGCCAAGAACTCAGTATTCCAATCGAAGGACCACACGTAGACGATCAATTCTGGATCGATGCGCTGCCGCAGCAGAGCCAACGGTTTGGCTTACCACCGGTACGATCGTTCATCCCCGGACGATGGCTCGAGCAGGGCGATGAAGTGACCTTCGGGGATGAACGGATGGAGGTGTATCACTGCCCAGGTCATACGCCGGGACATGTCGTATATTTTCATCGCAACGCGAACCTAGCGTTCGTCGGCGACGTACTCTTTAAGGGCTCGATCGGCCGTACGGATTTTCCGCGCGCCGATCACGCGACGTTAATCCGTTCGATTACCGAACGCCTATGGCCGCTTGGTAACGACGTTACTTTTGTCCCGGGTCATGGCCCGACGTCAACATTCGGCGAAGAACGCCGATCGAATCCCTTCGTCGCCGACCAATTGAAAGACTAGGCGCCTGTCGGCGCGATGCGTGCGGTCATTTGGAATGCGTGGAGGTTTTCGGATCGGGTGGAAAGAAGATTTCCGTGTGCTTCAAGGGGCGGCTAAAGGCGCGTCGCGCTGGTGAGAAATGCCGGCGCGGTGTCTCGGGCGCTGTACTTAGAACCTCGCTTCTTCCGTCCGGCCGCTAACGATTGTAAAAAGTGGCAAAATGCGCCCGCTTGCTGCGGTGCATTGAGGTAATCCGGCATCCGAGCTGCTACTATTAGTAATAGGTGGCCGTCCAATCGTTACTGCACCGAACCGGCGAGGGCAGCATCGAAGCGGCCGCTTAATTGACGCGTCACATATGAAATTGCCGCGCCTCATCTAAAGGAAGGACCTTGCTTGGCAAGGCCAAATCGTCGGTCGTAAACCCCGCCTTAGTGCGGGGTTTTTTGTACTCGGGCGCCGGTGCCGGCGAACACTGGTCAAGATTTCTTCCGTTACCGCCGCTACAGACCCAGAACCCTTTGTCCAATTGGAGAACGTCACTTGGCGATGCCCGACGAGCGACGCGATTCGCCACCCGGTATTGACCGCGACGATGCGTTGCGCAGAGTGCGCAATCTGCCGCCGTTGCGGCATCTGAGCGATCCCGAATTCGAGCGTCTCGCCGATGCCACGAGCGTCGAAAGTTGCGCCCCGGGCGCCGACCTCTTTCGTGCGGGCCGGGACGACAAGTCCATTTTCTATCTACTGTCGGGCCTTGTCGTCATCACGGACGTGGAGGGCCAGTCCTTCGATGTCGATGGGGGTTCGATCGAATGTCGATATCCGCTGGCACCCCACCCGAGGACGCGTATCAAAGCGACGGCGCGTACCTTGACCGAATATGTCCGCTTTCCGGCGGAGTTGATGCAGCTTCAGCGTGAGAACGCAGGCGAAGACATCACCGTCGACGAAATCGGTGAAGGCGACGAACGATTCGATAACAAGGTACTCTTCGACGTCTATCACGCGCTGATGAGCGATGAGCTCATTTTGCCGACCCTACCCGACGTAGCACTCCGGATCCGTGAAGCCGCAAACGACAAAAGCGCGTCGGTCGAAAACGTCGCTCGCGTCATCCAAGCGGATGCGAGCACGGCCGCCTACTGCATCAGTATTGCCAACAACGCTATTCACGCCGGCGTCGCGGAAATCGATAACGTACTCGACGCGGTCGTGCGTATGGGTATCCAGCCGACCCGGGATGTGGTTGTCGCCTATACAATCCGGAGCCTCTTTGCCAGCAAAGATCCCGGTTCCAAACAATTGATGCGCGAGGCCTGGAAGCACAGCTGCCGCATCGCGGCACTCAGCTACATTTTGGCACGCGACGGCGCGCGGCTGAACGCCGAGCGCGCACTACTGGCAGGCCTTCTGCATGATATTGGTGTCACCGTGTTGATCAACGAGGCGGGGGCATATCCGACGCTATTGAATGACCCCGACTCGTTCGCGGAGTTGTGCCGGGAGTTGTCCGGCCAGATTGGCGCCACGGTGCTGCGCGCGTGGAATTTTCCCGAGGTATTCCCCGCCGCGGCACTCGAGGCCGAATTCTTCGCTAAACCCATAGCCGACCGACTGCATTTGTGCGATGTCGTCGTGCTCGCGCATATCCACGACCAGCAGCCGGCGCCGTGGTCGCTGCCCGCTGCGGGCCTCCAGGATCTACCGATCCAAAAAGCGTTGCAAACCGACGACATGGCCGAAGACTACGGCCGGGTCGTCATCGAGCAAGCTGACCGCGAACTGGCCGAGTTGACACGGCTATTCGGCGGCTGACACCCGCCGCCGATAATTGCGTTTTACAGCGCAGTATGTTCGTGGCGACTCGTTCGCTGACATACAATGCGCCGTGGTTGTCACTGCCCGCAGATTTCACGCAGACTGTTTCGAAACCGACCGCGTTTGCGATCAACCACCCGCTTGGTGTCATTGTCGAGCGATCGGCAAGAGGACAATTTGCGCCCGAACGGTTTCAGGGAGAATTCGAATTTGAAGCTGCGTCACTGGCCGGCCGGTACGGTCGCATTGATTGGGCTGCTTATGGTGCTGCTCACGGGGGTTTCGCGCGCCACAGGGGCCGCCGCGATTAATGGTGGAACGGACTACCGCATCGTCATCGGCGACCGACTGGATCGACTCTTCGTCGACTTGTGCTTTGCCGACGTCGAAGTTCCGGCAACGCTGATCGCATCGCAGGAGCTAGCCAACAGTATCGACGACATCGTTATGAGATTCGCCGAGGGCCCGGCCCGAAAGCTGCGGCTACGAGATCGGAGTATCGGCTTACCCCCCAACGCGCGCGGCTGCGTAGCCTATACGGTAGAGATCCCGGCTGTCCCCGGTGCCTCCCGCCGTTCCGGGCTTTATGAACACAATGGCGCGATCGCGGTATCGTTGGAGCGGATCCTGTTGTTACCGGGTGAAGTCGCGCGCTGGCATAAAACCATACTCAGCTTCTCGAAACCGCCCGGAGTTGGGGTTTCGGCGCCAGGTAGGCGACTGAGTGCGAGTGTGGAGGAAGAGTCGTTCGAACTCTTGAATCGACCATCCGCATGGAACGGAACCATTGCTTTTGGGCAACTCACCCAAAATCTGATCGACGCGGGCGGTGCGCTGATAAGGCTGTCGATCGTTGGCGGCACGAAACCAGAAACCGCCACCGCGCTTCAAGGATGGGTGTCGACTTCCGTAGCGGCAGTTGTCACGTTGTACGGGCGTTTCCCCGTAACCGACCTCCAAGCGCTCGTATTTCCGCTCGGCCCCAGTTCCGACCTGGTGCCTTGGGGCGAGGTAACGCGCGGCGGCGGCGACGCAGTGCATCTTTACGTAGATAGGACACGGACGCGGGCGGAGTTAACGGACGACTGGGTCCTATCGCACGAGTTGAGCCACTTGTTGCACCCCTACATGAAAGCATCGGATGCGTGGCTTTCGGAAGGGATCGCCAGCTATTTTCAGAACGTGTTGCGCGCCCGTGCCGGGCTCATCGCACCGGTCGTCGCATGGCAAAAGCTCGACGCCGGATTCAGGCGGGGCATAGCCCAATTTTCGGGGACACGTACTCTCGCACGAGATACCCGCGCGATGATGCATCAACGACACTACATGCGCGTTTACTGGAGTGGCGCGGCGATCGCGTTGATTGCCGACGTGGACCTGCGCCGGCGCTCCGGAGGCTCTGTATCCTTAGATACCGTGTTCGAACAATTGTCGCGTTGCTGCTTGCCGTCCCGCCGCCGATGGGGCGCTCGGGAGTTGATGGCAAAGATGGATGAAATCGCGGGTTACCGGACCTTTGTCCCGCTTTACGAGCGATACGCAATGCGCCCCCTGTTTCCCGATTTGGAGGAATCCTATCGACACCTTGGTCTGGAGGTCAATGCAAGGGCGCTCAAATTTTCGGATGATGTCGCGCCGCGGTCCCTGCGCGCAGATATCATGCGGGGGCGTTAACCCGAATATCGCACAAGGCGCGGGCTACCTAAGGCCGGACGTTTCGGCACAAAAAAAGCGGGCCCGAATGGGCCCGCCGTGATCGCTACCCGGCGCGGCTAGCGGGGTTTTTTCAAGCCCCGTCGATGCCGGATCTGCCGAGGTACTTATTTACCCGTCAGATGCGGCATGGAACAGCTCGAACCGGCGAATGAACCGCAGACGGCGGGATCTTTTTTACCGGTGGCGATTTTGCCGCCGCTATACTTAGCCATACCGTCACCACCATAGGTGAAACCGGTTTCGTCGTTGATCATAACCTTATTGCCCTGCATGTCGCGGCCTTCACTGGCGCTGACCGGCGCGGCGACGACCGTCAATACGATAATTGAACCGATAGCCGCAACGATGGGCTTCAAGTTGTTCTTTTTCATTAGTCCTTCCTCCTCACAAGAATAAAACGTTTTATCAGTATGGCCGGCGCCGGACGATAATGCGCGAATCCTGCGCTACATCCCTCTGAGGTCGCGATTACGCGTTAGCGGCCACCGACAGCTAGAATACTATTACCGAGCCGAACATAAGTCTATACGGCCGGGACAACGGTGGCCTCAGCAGCAGTCAAGGACGCGGCCGCACGGCAAGCAAAAAAAAACCCCGCGGCAAAAATGCATGCGGGGTAACGCAAAGTAGAGCGTAACGCTATCGCTACGAAACCGATATTAGAGAGGAGCACCCCATGGGGCATGGGATATTTTCCCAAATCCTTTAAGCCTACGGCTAATTTTCGCCGGGCGCTTTCTGTGGTCTGGTTGGGGCTGCTGACGGCAACGGCGATCGCCGACACGGGGCAGGCTGCCTTTCAACGCGGGGATTATGAGGCCGCCGCGGCACAATTCATGCTGCGCGCCGAGGGCGGCGATCCGGTCGCGCAAAACAACCTCGGCGTGCTCTATCTCAAAGGTCACGGCGTGTCACAGGACCATGCGAGCGCCAAATTATGGTTCGAACGGGCCGCCGCCGGCGCGCTCGCCGGGGCTATGTTCAACCTCGGCATCATGTACCTGCGCGGCTACGGTATGGAACCGGACGTACTGCTGGCAACGCACTGGTTCGAGCGCGGCGCCGAAGGCGGCGACCGTGAAGCCCAATTCTTTCTCGGCGTCCACCATTACCACGGTCGCGGCGGGGACCGCGACCTCGAGTCCGCGGCGAAGTGGTTTCGGAGTGCGGCGGCGCAGAATCTTGGTGCGGCGCAATATAATCTCGCGATGATGCATCTTCGGGGCGAATCGGTACCAGAAGACGAAGCGATCGCGCTCGAACTCCTGGAGCAGGCCGCGCAACAAGGGCACGAATCGGCGGAATTGACGATCGGGAGGCTCCATCTGGCGCATAGCGACAACCCCGAACGCTTAGCGCGCGGGGCCCAATTGTTCCAACGGCTGGCGGAAGACGGTAACGCCGACGCGCAAGTGAACCTCGGCATGATCTACACCTTCGGTCAGGGCGTCGCGCAGGATTACGATGAAGGCCGTTTTTGGTTGAAATTGGCTTCAAATCAGGGCTCAGGCCATGCCCAACTCAATCTCGGCAATATCTACGCCGAAGGCATCGGTGTTGAGCGCGACCTGATCCGGGCGTACGCGTGGTATGCGATTAGCGCCGAGAATGGTGATGCGGCCGGCCGACGGAACCGGGACGCGCTTGGGCAAGAACTCAGTGCCGTAGCGCTCGAACAGGCGCGACTCCTGGCCGACGAAATCGCTAAAGACATACCGGCATCGACGATGGCTCAACCCCGTTGAACCGGCGGCTCATGGTGGATGCCGTAGGCGACTCGCGGCGACTAGGGCCTGTTTATCTTTCGCTACCCCCGTCGGGTTGCCCCTGAAAAACCGTCAATCAAGGCGCAAGGAGCGTGGTTTAGTCGCTCCTAATGAGCGAGTTGCAACGCTGAGTGACGGTTTTTCAGGGGCAACCCGACGGGGGTAGCGAGTTGTTCACCGTGCTAGAATGCATTGGCTCGCTGGACCACTGCGAATGTTTAGACAACCCCAACCGATACCCAAAATCCCCGCCCAGCGAGGCCGTCTTCGCGGCCCACTAGCGCTTGGTCTCGCGGTCGCTTTTTCCTGCGCCGCGCCGCTCAACGCCGCCGATCGACCCTCCGTACCAAGCCCCGACGACGAGGCGACAAACACGGCAGGCGACGCCGCCAAACAGTGCACTTGGGCATGCCTCAAATGGACCAAGTTGTGTAACGTCGACCCCCGCGGTGTCTATAAGTGCAGACGCGCGTGTGCCGATTTCGGCGAAGTGTGTGAATAGGGAGGAACCGTTTCCACATCCGATCGCTTGGGACGATATCGAAACAGTGATTCTCGACATGGATGGAACACTGCTCGACCTCCATTTCGATCACAAAGTCTGGAACTGTTTGCTGCCTGAACGCTTCGCGCTTGCGTTCGATTGTTCGATCGCCGAGGCGAAGCTGGAAATCGCCAACCAACTCGACGCTTCACGGGGTACCCTCGCCTGGTACTGTCTCGACCACTGGACCGAGCGACTCGGCGTCGACGTTGCGGCTTTAGAGAAAGAACTCTCGCATCTGGTGAAACCCCGACCCGGCGCGATCGGGTTCTTAAAACTCCTTGAAAAGGCCGGGCACCGCCTCGTCCTCGCCACGAATGCGCACCCGAGCAGCATGCAACGCAAATTCGACATCACCGGGATCGATAACTATTTTCATATCATCGGTTGTTCGCATCACTATGGGGCATGCAAGGAAGAGCGCGCGTTCTGGTCGGCTTTTTCGGAAGATCTAGCGATAGAACCGTCCGCGGCGATGTTGATCGACGACAACCATGCCGTGTTGGGGGCGGCACGAGAATTCGGAATCGATTACCTCTACGGGGTGTGCTATCCGAATACGCTGGGGCCGCGCGTGACGAGCACCGAGTTTCCATGCATCGATATGTTTTCAGACCTATTCGGATGAGTTGGGGACGCCACCGCAGGCGCGACCTGATCTGGGAATTGCGGGGTCATTTCAAAACACTGGAACAGGCGCGACGAGCGAACACGAAGTCATAAACGATCGAGCCTGCGACCTGCGCCCGGCGTTCAAATTTCGTTATCGGCCTGAAATTCGGACGCGGCGCGCTGCGCCCGGGCCCGGCTAGATTAACCCAATCCGTAAGTTCGCTGACGGTACCCAGGATCGACCGGGCGTAGTTCTCACAATCTGTGGCGACGAAGAGACGTCCGTGACGATGCAACCGTGGCGCAAGCAAATTGAAGAAATCACGCTGCAGCAGACGTCGTTTGTGGTGCCGTTTTTTTGGCCATGGATCAGGAAAAAAAACGAAGACCCGGTCGAAAACCTCATCTGCGATCGATATCAAAAAGTCGCAAATATCCTGATCCGATATCCTGACATTTTTCAACCCGGCGGCGACGACCCCCTGCAGCAATCGTCCCAAACCGGGCCGATAGATTTCGACCGCAATGAAATCCTCGCCGCTTAGGCGCCGCGCCAGCTCGAGTACACATGCCCCGTCTCCCGACCCGACCTCGAGCGTTAATGAAGCGGTGCGTTGAAATGCGGTAGCGATATCGGCCGCGCCACCGGCGCCACCCAGTGCGTAATGGTCCCAGTTTTGTTCTAGAGCACGCTTCTGCGCGCGCGTCAGGCGACTGTCGCGGCGCACGAAACTTCGGATCGGATTGGCCACTGATTGCGACCGAGGAGGGTTCCTAGAGTTCGACGATCAGACCCTCGCGCGCGATGTGGCATTCCATGCTCGAATTGCGTTCGCGGACGATCTGCATGCAGTCGCGATGGATAGCGTGCACCTTTTCGTCGTCATAGGTCGGATCGTGATGGTAGAGATAAAGCACCTTGACGTCGGCGTCGATAGCGAAATTCACCGCATCGACATAGCAGGAGTGCCCCCAACCGCGCTTTTTATCATAATCGTGCGGGGTGTACTGCGCATCGTGAATCAGGATGTCCGTCCCTCTTATCTCGCCGAGTTCGGCGTCGCGTTCTTCGTTCTCTATCTGCTCGAGAAGCTCGCGCTCCTCGTCGTCGAATTCATCGCGCCGCATCTCTATCGAAGATTTCAGAAAATCGATTTCGTTGTCTGAAACGTATACAACGTTCTTGCCGGCCACTTTTATCCGATAACCATAAGTAACACCTGGGTGATGCACATTATGAAATGAAAGCTCTATCGGCCCGTGGGTAATGCTGCCCTTCGGCGGACTCAAATATTTGATGTCGGCCATCCACGTTTCGGTCTCGACCGGAAAATAAGGTGCCTTCATTTGATTGGACAGCCGGCTCTCGATATCTTCCGCACTCTCTCCAGGGCCAAAAAACAAGATCTTCCACTCCGGCGAAAAAGCCGGCGGAAAAAACGGTAGGCCGCAGATGTGGTCCCAATGATAGTGGGTGAAGACCACTAGCAACTCGGAGAGAGTGGTCTGGGCCATCAGCTCTTCGCCAAGGGGAATGATACCCGTACCGCCGTCGCAGACGAGTAAGTGATCGCCGGAACGGATCTCGACACACGCGGTGTTGCCGCCGACGTCGAGGTGGGTCTCCTGCGGAGCGGCGTACGAACCTCTTACACCCCAGAACCGCAAATACGAATCAGTCATCCGTCGCCGATTCCCGTTACGTGGAAGTCGTATATCTCACGATAAGTTCTTCAATTGCTTTTGTGGACATCGGCTTGGCGACGAATTCCACTACGCCTAGCTCTTTAGCGGCTACGCGATCCTGCGCATAATCCTTCGAACTGATGACGACCGTTGGCGTGTCTTCATGTAGCGGTAAGCGCCGCAATTCTTGTAAAAACGTCAACCCATCCTTCTCCGGCATGATGATATCCAAAAATAACAGGTCGGGCTTGTGCTTTTCGAGATACTCGAAGGCCTCGTTCGCCGAAGCGAACATTTCGACCTCAACGTCCAACGGCGCGGCGACACGTCCGAAGAATACGCGTACCGACGAACTATCATCAACAATGACAACTGTAGGCTTATTCATGGACATGCCGTTACGGCCCCACCGGGTACACCGACCCCGATTGAGATTTTTCCTTAGTTCTTCGTCCTAACTTGCTGAGATTATAGTTATTATAGACGACGCGATAGCGATATTATCACATTTTGCGTTTTTCTCGCCCGACAAGCCCTCTACAACCACGCATCATACTGCACACGCGAGCCCGCGTGGGGTCGAATACAGGAGGAAGAAACGAACTGGTATCCCCGGCACCCGGTAGCGCGCAACAGTCTGCAGCCTGACCGATTCAACAGAACCGATCGATCCTTTTACCGGGTGCCTTGGACTGGGTAAACCAAAAGCATAGAATTGCGGTCGGGACGGATGCCTGTTGAAGGGTAGGGCATCCGTTATTGATATCGGCGCGAAGGGGAAACCGAAACGCCGCGGTGCTCTGCTCGCGGCCAACGGCTTCGTGACTCGTGTAGGCTCGACTGCTCTCGGCCTGCGCGTCGACCCCGTGGGCCAGATAAGCAAAACAAGAGGTTTGCGGGTGTAGTTCAATGGTAGAACATCAGCTTCCCAAGCTGAATACGTGGGTTCGATTCCCATCACCCGCTCCAAATCTCGCTAAGAAGAGAAAGTCGCTATCGTGACCTCGGCAAGTATCTCGCAGATCAGGAACTTAGACCTGGAATCGGAGGTCGAAACGCTCTATAGCGCGGACCTGCCCTATCATAATTTCCAACACGCGATCGACACCATCCTTGCCGCCGAACACATCACCGGCAGGTGCCGGGAAGAAGGGATACGAGTCGACCATCAGGTCGTCTACTACGCGCTGCTGTTTCACGATGCAGGGTTTCAGGATAATCACCTGACCCTGGGTTTCGATACGAAAGAGGCCTACTCTGCGGATTTGGCAACTGGTCGCCTCGAGCGGCTCGGCGTTCCGTGGAGGACCATCGATAAAGTCGTAGCCGCAATACTCAGTACGCACAAAGACGCGAAGTTCGTCACCGTCGAGCAAAAAGCGGTGCGCGCGGCCGACTTGTCAGGGCTGGCCGCAGACTATGAGATCTTCCGGCGAAACTCGGCCAACCTGAAAGCCGAGTACGAAATGTTCAATTCTAAGACACTCAGCTGGCACGAGTGGGTCGATCATGTCAGCCAAACGATCCGCTTCTACCTGTCGCAGGAAATCCGGCTGACCAGCTATTTCGTCAATGACGCGGGTGAGTCCGCCTTTCATCAGGCGGTTCGCGAAAACCTCGAGCGACTAGTTGAAGAAGCTTGACCCGCGCACGGATCGGGAGCCGGGAATCCGACTTCACGGATAGGGAAATCACGCCTAAAGCGGAAACCCTTCAACCAGCGGCGTCGCCGATTTTAAGCAAAATATAATCGTTCCCGGATTCGATGAGCCGCGCGCGCATTGTTCGGATACCTTCGAGATCGGTATAAGGGCCTACGTGTACTCGATACCAGACGTCCTGCCCGTTGATTACCACCCTATGTATTTTGGCCTGTATCCCGCGAAGCGCGAGTTGCGCTTTTGCGCGGTCTGCGTCCTGATACTGTTTGAACGATCCGACCTGCAGCACATACGTACCTTGCTTGAATTCGCTATTCTGCTTTCCCGTCGCACTCGATATTTCCCAATCCGGTACCTTCACCTCGATCTCCGGGAGTATCTTGTAGAAATCGAACTTTCGCTCGGGTAACTCCCGTGCCAACTGAGCTTCAAATTCGGAGTTCGAGAAAGAAGCAGGCTCGTCGACTTCGGTCGCTGTGTTCGCGGGCTCGGCAACGACGGGTGCCGGGTATTCCCCACGCCAGAAGTAAACGCTCAGAGCGACGACGAGGCCGATAGCGAGTCCGCTCACAAAAGACACCCAGCTGCCGACTGGTCGCTCCTTGGCTTTGGGCTTGGCAGCAGCGTTTTTGTAGTCTTTAGCCCGCATTATCCCTCTCCTCCGTTGGTAACGAGACGTCTCGAGCGTCCGGTTTGGCCGGGTTTGCGACCGAAGAGCGTGGAGAAATCGTCATCGGGAAAGCGGGAGAGAAACGCGGGCCGGTCATTACATCGCCTCGGGCGCCGAAACACCCAATAAACCAAGCCCATTGCCGAGAACCTGTTTGACTGCAAGAATCAGGGCGAGCCGAGCGTTTCGCTGGTCGGCATCGTCGGTGATGATACGGCAGCTGTTGTAATAGGTGTGAAAGTCCGCGGCGAGTTCACGCAAGAAGATTGTTATGAGATGCGGTTCCCTGTTCCGTACGGCATTTTCGAAGACTTCGGGATATTTCGAAAGTTGAACCGCAAGCTGCTTTTCCTTCCTATCTGCGAGCCGCTCAGTGCGGGCAAGGCCGGCCATCGGATCAGCATCGTAGCCTTTATCGGCGAGCTGGGTAAACACGCTGCAGATACGAGCATATGCGTACTGCACGTAATATACCGGGTTATCGTTACTCTCAGACTTCGCCAAATCCAGATCAAAATCAAGATGCTGATCAGATCGCCGCGTAATATAGAAGAACCTCGCGGCATCGGTTCCCACCTCAGCGACTAATTCAGCCAGCGTCACAAATTCGCCCGAGCGCGTCGACATCGATACCTTCTGTCCGTCGCGATACAGCACAGCGAATTGCACCAGGAGGATCTCCAAGCGCTGCGGGTCAAGATCCATCGCTTCGATGGCCGCCTTTACGCGGCCGACGTAACCGTGGTGGTCGGCGCCCCAGATATTGATCAGATGGTCGAAGCCGCGCCGATACTTGTCGGCGTGGTAGGCAATGTCGGAAGCAAAATAAGTAGCCGTCCCGTTTTCCCGCACTACGACTCTGTCCTTTTCGTCACCAAAGGCAGTACTTCTGAACCATCGCGCACCATCTTTTGTATAAACTAGACGGTCGTCCAGCGCATTGATCGCGCCGTCGACGCTACCATTGTCGGTAAGCTGACTCTCGGCAAACCAACTGTCGAATTCGACCCCGAATTCGAGTAAGTCGTTCTTGATCCCTGTGAGAATCTCATCGCTCGCAAAACAATGGACTTCCGCGTAACGCTTCGATCCGAGCGCGATCTTGCTTCTAGCGATAAGCTCGTCCAACGCGGCCTCCGGATCGGCAATAGCCACTTCGGTTCCCATCAAAACGTCAGTCGAATAATCGAATCGGTCACCGACATTTCGTCGCAGCGCTTTCGCTATCTCGACAATATAGTCGCCCCGATACGCGTTTTCGGGAAATTTCAACGAACGTCCACACTCCTCGAGGTAGCGCAGCAGAACACTCGTCGCCAGAATGTCCATCTGACGTCCGGCGTCGTTGATATAGTATTCTCGACTGACTGTATAGCCGGCCGCGTCGAAAATATTGGCGAGCACCGCACCGTAGGCGGCGCCACGGCCGTGCCCTACGTGAAGCGGCCCGGTTGGATTGGCGGAGACAAATTCGACCTGTACGTGTTTACCGGATCCGATGTCCGAACGTCCATAGTTCTCTTTTGACTCAAGAACGCGTCCGATCACGTCCATGAAAGCGCGGGTTGCGAGGTGGAGATTGATAAACCCCGGGCCGGCTGTTTCGGCGTGATCGACGAGCGGACTAGATTGCAGCTTATCGACTATCGCGATCGCCAGGTCGCGCGGCGGCACACCTAAGGGCTTCGCGAGTATCAGCGCAATATTAGTACTGAAATCGCCGTGGTCAGGATTCCGCGGGGCCTCCAATTGAATGTCAGATACCGACACTGAATTGGGCGGAGACTCCGCCAGCACGGCGCTCACTGCTTGCTCCAGAATCGATCGCAATCTATTCTTCAAAAAGGCGTTCCCGTTGCGCTATCCCGCAAAGAACCGATTGTCTCGGGCTTTCGTAGACGGCGACTACATCCCGACCCTTACGGCTGTTCCGAATACAAAACCGCATCTGCTTTACCGTCGCCGCGTGAGCGCTGCACAAGGCATCGAAAGACGCACAGGGGGACTGGCTCGCTCCCGATGGCTGCGCATTCTAGCCCGCTTCTCCCGTCAGATCGACGCGTTCTAGCCCGGCTCAACGGACAACCGTGAGGCCGAGGACCTCCCACGCCTGCATACCCCCGCGATACCACTTGAGTTTGTGCGCCGGGTAGCCGAAATTCAGGAGGGTCTTGATATTCGTCGGCGATTGACCGCACCACATCCCATTGCAGAACAGAACCAAGGTCTTGGCGTTGGCGTAATTCCATAGTCCCTCGAGATTGATCGCGCCGAAAGTGCGCTCCAACGTATCGGCGATTGCAAACGGGTCGGCGCCTGCGGTGGGACTCAGGGTCGTCCACGGAATATTCGTCGCCCCCGGGATCGTACCGTTCTCAACCCAGTCGGGCGTGCGCGAATCGATCACGATAATTGAATCGTCTCCCTCGGCAATTTTGCCTAGGTAGTCCAACAGTTCGAGTTCACCGATCGTTACAACCCCGGGGGCCAATACGATCGGTTGGACGCAGAAGGGCGGGCAATCCCTCGACGTCTTCATATAGATCGGGTTTATGGTGTTATCGGGATCCTGATTACGATGAATCATGACCTCGTTCTCCCCGTGCCGGACCTCGACACTCTCGACGGTTGGAGAAATCTTGACCCTGACGGTGTCGCCGCCGGCGTATACATACGGACCGAGGCAAAATGCCACCATCATTACCATTTTACGATTCATCAATGACCCTCCGAATAAGCGTCGCCGGTTCCGGCCCAATGTTCTCCCCTCAACGTAATGATCGCACAGTCCACCGGGCAGAGTGGAGGTCTAGGAGACTGTTGGACTTAGCCCGCATTTCTCGCCAGTCGGCGCGATGGTTGCTCCCGCCATCTGCCGTGCAGGGATGCACCAATGCCGCGATGGCAGGATGCCAGAGAGCGGCCCTGGCGGTCGGCCGGAAATTGCTCCTGCAGTACCGGCACTTCCGCCATCCTTGGCGGTCGTAGCGAGGCGAGTGGGAAAGTGAGTCCATTTTTTCGCCATTTTGAGGCGCATAGCGGTGACTATGTAACGAAAAATTCGCCGGGAGCGAATTTTCGCGTCAGCCCCGAAGGGGTGAAGCGCATGGATGCGCTCAACGAAAATGGCGGAATAAGGGGCCGATTTCTCATCGCCGCAGTAGAATCGACCTAAGTCCGACAGGCTCCTAGCCTGCATTATTCATGAACGCGCGAGCGAGGGCGTGGAAATGCCTGTAGAT
>PVBE010573844.1_pt1 | contig 15072 bp, 9 predicted proteins | sample 1631181 | NCBI WGS metagenome assembly PVBE01 (sample SAMN08397723, study PRJNA350692) | Marine metagenome, whole genome shotgun sequencing project. | isolation source: water | place: Pacific Ocean | collected 2012-04 | reverse complement strand
TGATCATATTATTGATAATAGACCTGGATATGGTATTCAGAAAGCGGGTACTGCTCTTGCCGAAGCAGTAGCACCTAATGGTAATGTTACATCACCTGCATCTGATGCATTTACTTTAACCTTAGATTCTAATTTTGACTTAACGCAGGAAGATAATATCTTATATAAGTTTAATAGTGTTCACGGTGGTGTTATTCTACCTCGTGGTACATCATTAGTTGGTATGGATCTTAGAAAGACTAAGATTCGTCCGAAATATGTTCCAAATCCAACTGACCCTGATGTTCCTGATACTGCATTGTTTAGGGTTACTGGTCAGTGTTATTTTTGGCAGTTCAGTATATTTGATGGTAATGATGCTGAATTAGTTTATACAGATAATAAAACATTTACTGCTGGATCTGGTAACGTAGCAACTCCAACATTTTCTCACCATAAAGTAACTTGTTTTGAGTATGCAGATGGTGTTAATAATCCTGTTGGGTATCAGACTACTGATTTGGATATGTATTATGCGAAACTATCCAATGCATTTAATGAAGGATCTGGTAGACAGATTCCTGCTGCTCAGAAGTTCCCACTTGCACCAGAAGCATTTGCAAAAGAAAGACCAGAATGGGAAATTGTTGGTGCATTTGCATCTGACCCTGTTAATATTTCCAGTATTATTTCTGGTGATGGTGGAACTCCAAGCCCAATTATTAATGTTACAACCTCAGATGATCATGGTTTAACAGTTGGTACACCAATTAAGATTCGTGGTGTTACTGTTAATGATTATAATGTTTCAACAGTTGTTACTTCTGTAGTAAGTAAGAAGCAATTTACGTATCTTTTACCATATGTAAGAAATAATTTACCAGCATCTCCTGGTGGTTCTGCTACAGTTACGATTGAAACTGATAGTGTAAAGGGTTCTTCTCCTTATATCTTTAACTGTTCACTCCGTTCTGTATGGGGTATGAATGGTATGCGAGCTGATGGAACACAATCTTCTGGTTTCAGAAGTATGGTTGTTGCTCAGTTTACTGGTATTTCACTACAGAAAGATGACCGTGCATTTGTTAAGTATGATCCAGTAACGAGAACATATACTGGATTACCAATTAATAGAGTAACAGGTGCTCAACTTGCATCTGAATCAGCAGCAACTGATAGTAGTCGAGTTTATCACTTAGATCAGGAAGCTGTTTATAGAACAGGGTGGGAGACATCTCATATTAAGATTATAAAAGATTCAATTCTTCAGATTGTATCTGTTTTTGCTATTGGATTTAATAAGCATTTTGAAGCACAATCTGGTGGTGATGCTTCTGTTACAAACTCTAAATCAAACTTTGGACAATTTGCTCTTACTGCTACTGGATTTAAGAAAGAGTCATTTAGTAAAGATAATCATGGTTATATAACCTCTGTTATCTCACCAAAATCAATTCCTACTACGGATATAAATTATGATTGGGTATCAATAGATATTGCGAAAACAATTAATGTTGGTGTTTCTAGTCATCTTTATTTGTATGGATGGGATACTAAAGATAATGTACCACCAAATCTAATTCAGGGTTATAGAGTTGGTGCACGAACTAATGATAAGATATACTTAGATATTCCTGTTTCTGGTGGAAATCCTCTTGTTAAGAGTGTTGCTATTCATATGGCAGACAATACTCTTGGTACTGGTACAACAACAATTAATGGTACAACTTCTGCTGTAAAAGAATATAACGTTGCTAACGTAGCATTTGCACCTGATTATGATAGATTAACGTTTGATGCAAGTCATAATTTACAAACTGGTGAGGCAATTATTATTGTTAGTGATGATGGAGATCTTCCAGAGAATATCACCCCAAATAAAAAATATTATGCAATCACTACCAATCAAGTACATCAAATTAAGGTTGCATCATCATTAACCAACGCTGCAAATGGCACTGGATTAAAGATATATGGTGGTACTAATCTGAGAGTTTTGAGTAGAGTTTCTGACAGAGATTCAGGAACACTAGGATCACCTATTCAGTGGGATCCTTTGCAGCGTAATTGGTTCCTTCATACATCTGCAGCTAATTCCATTTATACTGAGGTTGTTTCAAAAGGAATTTCTGGATTTAGTGAACCAAGAACTGATGTTACTTATTTTAAGAGAGTATCAGATGATAGGAGTCTTGATGAAAAGATATATAAAGTTCGTGTTGTAATTCCTAAAGAAGCAATAAACGCTAAAGATCCTCAAGAGGGATTTATTCTTCAAGAATCTAGTTCAACTGGAGCACTTAATAATTCTGAATTTAGTTTATCTGAAATTACTACAGATGACTATACTTATAATAGAAATCCTAAGTATATTAGTACTTGTACATATGACACTACTAATCAAATAATTACCATAACTACATCTCAACCTCATGATTTAAACATTGGTGAGAGAGTGCTTATTAAAAATGTTAAGTCATCAGCAAACTTAACTGGTTTTGGTGTTACTGGATTTAATGGTGACTTTGTTGTCACTTCAGTTAGTGATAATAGTACATTTACATATGGAGCAACTGATGTTGAAGGATTAGTTCATACTGTTGGTATTTTCTCCGGAACAAATTCAAATGTAAGAGATATTAGTCTTCCTAGAATTGAGAGAAATGATTTAAATTCAAACCTTTATATCTACAGAAGAGAAATTATTTCTCCATATGAATATAATGTTTCAGATGGTATTTACCATTTATATGTTTTAAACTCTAATAATGCAATTCCAACTGAGTTTACTGAATATAAGTATGAGCAGAATGTTGTTGACCTTTATCCACAGTTAGATCGTGATAATATTCTTGAAAATCCTCCTGCTTCATCATCATTTGCAAAGAGATCTCCTTTAGGTGATGTTGTAACTAATGATCTTAAGAAGAGTATTACCAGAGAAAGTATTGATATTGCATCTAAGAAGTTTGCTACTGCTCAAACAATCACTAGTGTTTCTGCGACTTCTGCTGGAGTTACTACTGTTACAACAAGTAGGGATCATGGTCTAGGTGGTATTGTTGGATATAGTGGTATTGTAGGTAATGCCCAAGCATATACTCCAGGGACATATTACAACGTTAAACTTTTAAATAATGATAATAGTTGGAATGGTGCAACTGCAAAAATTGTTGTATCTGGTGCTGGAAATTCAATCACTTCACTTGAGGTTGATGCAAATGGATCTGGATATCAGTCTGGAGTAACATTGAAAATTGATGGATTTACTAATGCAACAGCTAGTATTAATACCTCAGTAATTTCTTCATCACAAAATAATTCAATTCAGGTAACAGGTATCGGAACTGCATCTGATGGTCTTTTCCGAATTCTAAGTATTCCTTCTAAGAATACTGTTGCAATTGCTAGAACAACTGGCGATTCTGCAATATATAAAGATCATTTTATATTTAATGTTGCTCCAACATCTATAGTAAGTTCACGACAGTATAATTCAGTTGTTGGAATTACTACGTTTACTTGTACATCTGCACACGGATTATCTCAAGGAAATCAATTAAGAATTCTTGATAGTTCTAATAACTATGTTGGAGATTATATTGTTGATGATGTTGTTGGTATTAATACTATTAAGATTGCATCCGAAGTTTCTTCGAGTGCCAATAGACTTCTTAAGCATGGATTTGCAGCAAATAATTTAACATCTGATGTGGATGGTGAAAATCTTGCAGCAAGAGGTATTTCTTTCTATGATAACGAACACGCAATTCTTAAAGAAGATATTCTTACTGATGTGAATAGTGGCATTGCTACTTTTGCAGTTTTAGCGAATAATGGAGCAGGAGGTGTTGGTGTTGGTACGACTGCAAGATTCCCATTAGGAAGCTTCATTCAGATTGGTAATGAGGTTCTAAGAATTTCTAGTAGTGAATTAACTGGATCTGGAAATAACCAGATTAAAGCAATTCGTGGTTATCTTGGAACACAGAAAGAAGATCATCAAGAGAATTCAATAATTAAAAAGATTAGACCAATTCCTATTGAATTCCGTAGACCATCACTTATACGTTCATCTGGACAAACTTTTGAATATCTTGGATATGGACCAGGTAACTATTCAACTGGTTTGCCTCAGATTCAAGCTAAGACTTTAACAGAAAGAGAGAATTTCCTTGCTCAGGCACAAGAAAGGGGTGGTGGACAAGTTGTTTATACTGGTATGAACAGTGATGGTGATTTCTATATTGGAAATACCAAATATTCTGCTGCTTCAGGTACTCAAACCACATATAACATTCCAGTTTCAACAGTTACTGCTCAAGATCCATCAATTAACTCTGCTATTTTTGATGAAATTATTGTTAAGCAAAGGATTTTGGTTGAGGGTGGTAAATCAAAACAGGTTCTATCACAATTTGACGGTCCTGTTACGTTTAACCAGAATTTGATTGTTAATGAAGAGACCAAACTCAACGGTCCAGTTATCGTATCAAGCCTTATTAGACAAACTAATACTACTAATGCCACTAGTGGTACTGCTGGTGCTGCTATATTTGATGGTGGTATATCTGTTCTTAAGGATATTTGGGTTGGTGGAAACGTAAGTATTGCAGGAACAACAATATTTGATGGTGAGGTTCAGTTTAATACTGGTTTAGTTGCTGATGCTAAAGAAGATGCTTATCTTGGAAGAGTGAATAGAGAGTGGTCTGGTGCTTGGATTGGTGGTATTGGTATTGCAACAGAAGGTGTTGCTGGTGGAACAGAAGTTGCTGATAGAACTATTGAAGGTTTAACTGGTAATCTTGTACTTAAATCTAAGACTGGTGTTACTTCTATAACTGATCGTCTTGAAGTTGGATACGGTTTAAGTGTTTCTGCTGATGGTGGTAGTTATCTATCAGGTATTACTACTGTTGGTGGTGATTTGAAGTTTCTTGATAATGGTAAGTTAGTTTTCGGTGATGGATCAGATTTAGAAGTGCTCCATAGTGGAGTCGACTCATTCCTAAGATATAATGATGTTGGTGTTGGTGGATTCTTTGTACTTGCTTCTGAATTTAGATTAAGAGATAGTACTAATAATGAAGATTTTCTTCGTTGTACAAGAGATAAGGAAGTAGGTTTATTCTTTAATGGACAGAACAGATTTGAAACTACTGGTTATGGTGTTACTACTCATGGTCGACTTAGTGTAGGTGTTGGTACTGATCCTGTTACATCAGATCCTGCCATTGTTCCAGGTGAAAATCTTGGTGCTACTGTTGGTGTATCTACTTTAAGATGGAAGAATGCAAGAATTGATGATGTTCAAATTGGTGTAAGTGGAGATGCTGAGATTGATACTAGAAGTGGAAATCTAACACTTGATTCTGTTGGCGGTACTGTAATTGTTGATGATAATTTAACTGTTACTGGTAATACTAATTTTGGTGATCAGACTAGTGATACTCATACCTTTAATGGTAATGTAACTTTCAATCAACCTGCTACATTCGCTGATGGTACATTAGGTAACATTCGTGTTGCTGTTACTAATGATAATGAAATTGACACTAGTAGTGGAAATTTAACTATAGATTCTGCTGGTGGTACAGTAACTGTTGATGATAACTTAACTGTATCGGGTGTTCTTGATTGTAACACTAGAGCAGAAATTGATAATGTAAGAATTGATGGTAATAGTATTGATACTACTTCTGGTAGTTTATTTCTTGATTCTGCATCTAATGCAATTAACATTAGTGCTAATGTTGATCTTAATGGAACACTAGATGTTAGTGGTACTTCTAGGTTTGATAGTGCTTTGGATATCAATGCTAATATTGATATGGATGGTACTCTTGATCTTGATGGAAGCGCAGAGATTGATAATCTTCGTCTTGATGGAAATACAATTACAACTGTTAGTGCTGCAAATCTAATTCTTTCTGCTAATGCTGGTGGACAAGTTAATGTTGCTGATGCGTTGAATGTTGATAGCCATGCAACATTTGATGATCAGGTAACTGTTACTGGAACTCTTACTGCAAATGGTAATACGGTTCTTGGTAATGGGACTAGTGACACAGTAACTGTAGCAGGAACAGCAACATTTAACCATAATGCATTATTTAATAAAGATGTAACTCTTGGTAATGGAACGGGTGATTCTATAAAAATTGAAGGTGCTGCTGACTTTAATCATACTCTTACCTGTGATAATACAGTAACATTCACTAGTGGTACTCAAGCAACTAATACTACATCTGGAGCTTTACAAGTTTCTGGTGGTGTTGGTATTGCGAAGAATCTTCATGTTGGTGGTACTATTACTGGTGGTACATTTAATGGTACTGCTACTGATGCAGATCAGATTAAAGTAGCGACTGAGAGTGGTAATAATGATAGGCATCTGGTATTTACTAGTTCTACTAGTGGATTTGCAGATTTGAAAGTTGATAATAATAGTGGAATAACCTTTAATCCTAGTTCAAATGAATTGAAGGTAAAGGGTGATATCACCGCATTTGCTTCTGATATAAGATTAAAGACTGATATTGAACCAATTGAAAATGCACTTGGTAAGATTTTAGGTTTGAATGGATTTACTTACAAACATAATGAGATTGCAGGTAAATTAGGTCTTAATACTGAAATAAGATATGCTGGTGTGTCTGCACAAGAAGTACAAGAAGTATTACCTGAAGTAGTGAGGAAAGCTCCAGCAAGTGATGAATATTTAACTGTTCAGTATGAAAAGGTTGTACCACTTTTAATTGAAGCGGTAAAAGAACTTTCTGCTAAGGTTGATAACCTTCAACAACAATTATCAGATAAATAACTAAAAAAATACGAGATGCCTAATTATAATAAGTCATTCAATTTTCGTAATGGTGTCCAAGTTGATGAAGACGATCTAATTGTACGAAGTTCTCTGGTTGGGATAGGAACTACTATTCCGACAACTGAACTTGATGTTTATGGAGATACTAGAGTAACTGGTATTGTTACAACTAATAAGTTGTATGTTAGTGGCGTTTCGACATATGTTGGAGATGTGAATATTGGTGCTGGTATTACAATCAGTGCTTCTACTGGTATTATTAGTGCTACTAAATTATATGGTGATGGTTCTGGACTTTCTGACTTACCTACCTCTCAATGGGTAGATGTTGATCCTGGCATCGGATTTACAAGTATATATTCACAAGGTCGTGTTGGTATAGGAACTACAAATCCATCTGGATTCACATTACAGATTGGTGGTCCTGATGATGGATCTCCTGGTGTTGGAATTAATACGACTGGTAATATTAAAGCAACTGGTATTGTAACTGCTACAAGATTTGTTGGTACTGGAATTACAGCAGTTTCTGATTTTAAAGTTGGTGCAAATGCAACTGTTGGTATTACAACTATTCTTGATGAAGATGATTTAGCATCGAATAGTGCTACTGCATTAGTAACGCAGCAATCGGTTAAGGCATATATTGATGCTCAGGTAACGGCACAAGATGTTGATATAGCAACTGATAGTGGAACGGTAGATATTGACCTTGATAGTGAAACATTAACTATTGCTGGTACATCAAAAGAAATTGAAACGTCTGGTAGTGGAACAACAGTTACTATTGGACTTCCTAATAATATAGAGATTTCAAAGGATCTTAAAGTTGCTGGTATAGGTACTGTTGTTAATTTAGATACAACATATGCGAACGTTAGTGGTGTTACTACATCTCGTAGTATAAATGGAACTTATTTAAATGTATCTTCAGCTTCAACTTTAGGAGTCACTACATTTACTAATCAGGTACATCTTACTAATATAAATGTATCTGGTATTTCTACATTTGCTGGTAAGTTAGTTCTTAGTTCTCCAGTTGATGCTAATGAAACATTAGATGTTGATGGACAAGCTGAACTTGATGATTTAAATGTATCTGGAGTTTCCACTTTTGTTGGATTAGGTACATTTAAAGGTGGTCTTAAAGTAAGTGGTGGTGCTGGATTTGTTGCTACTACTGCTAAGATTGGTGATTTAACAGATAATAGAGTTGTTATTGCTGGTACTGCTGGTGAATTAGAGGATAATGCAAATTTAACATTTGATGGATATACTTTAAAGGTTGGATCTGGAGTTACTATTAGTTCCGATCATCTTGATATTACTGGTGTTACAACTTCAACTAAGATTAAATCTGGAACAGTTCAAATTGGATATGGTGGAGGTAATGAAATTGATACCTCTGCTGGAAATCTAACTATAGATTCTGCTGGTGGTACTGTAACTGTTGATGATAACTTAACTGTTGCTGGTATTACAACTGGACAATCTACATTTGCTAAGAATATTTCGGTTTCTGGTGTTACTACATCAACTCAATTTAGATCCGGAACAGTTAGAGTTACCAATAATAAGGTAGATACTACAAGTGGTAATCTTTCTCTTGGTGCAGCATTAGGAACAGTAGATATTGATAATAATCTTTCTGTAACTGGTTTTGCTACAGTTACACAAGCACTACTTCCTGATGTTGATAAAGGTGCAACCGTTGGATCAGCAACTAAAGCATTTACTTCAGCTCATGTTAATGAAGTCCGGATAGGTGCTGGTGCAACTAATGAGATTGACACTAGAGGAGGAAATTTAGTACTTGATGCAGCAAGTAATGTTGTTCAAGTAGATAGTAATTTAACTGTTGTTAATGGAACTGTTTTAACTGGTATTGCAACGATTGGAAATAGCTTAGTTCCTGATACTGATCAAGGTGCTGTATTGGGTGGATCTTCAGCAAGATTCTCTGGTTTATATGTTGATAATATAAGAGTAGGTCATACAAATGATCAAACAATTGATACTGCATCTGGTGATTTAAAACTTAATTCTGCAACTGGTAAGGTTGAGATTCCACATCTTGTTGTTACTGGAACTGTTGATCATGTTGGTGTTTCTACAGTTTCTACTGGATTATCTCCTGATGTTGATAAGGGAGCATACCTTGGACAAGCAACAAAAGCATTCTCGGAAGCACATATTGATGAGATTAGAATAGGTGTTGGTGCAACAAATGAGATTGATACTAGAGAAGGTAATCTAATTCTCGATGCTCAAAGTAATATAGTTGAAGTTGATGCTACATTGCAAGCAAATGGTGCTACTAATTTAAGTGGTAATGTTGCTGCTGCTACAAATGCATTCTTTGTTAATGCATCTAATAAACGTGTTGGTGTTGGTACTAATTTACCTTCAAGTGAAGTTGAATTTGTAAAAGATACGGGTAATATGACTGTTGAAGTTGTATCTAGAGATGCAACATCGACAATTGGTTTAGGACAAAGTATTGGAATTGGTAATAGTTCAGGAACTATTGTATATGATGGAACAAATCTTAAAATTAGCAATAGATCTGATTCTGGAGATGTTGATGTAAATTTATCATCTGGAAGTGGAATTAATACTTCATCATATTTTAATGTGAAGTATAAAAATGTGCCAGTAGTTTCTATTGGTTATAGTGGTGGTGTTGGTATTAACAAAGCTCTTCCATCAAAAGCTCTTGATGTTGTTGGTGATCTTAATGTATCTCAAGATGGAAATATTGCTGGAATTCTTACTATTGGAACTGGTGCTAATCAAGTTACCTTTGGTAATGGATCCATTGCATTAGGACTTTGGGGTTCTGTTGCTGATGGTATTCAATCTGTTTCTAGCGTAGGTATAGGAACTACACAACCAATTGAAAAACTTACCGTTAGTGGTAATGCTACTGTTACTGGTTTTGTAAGTGCTACAAATTATTTTGGTAGTGGTTCTGATTTAACTAATATTAATTATAATAATCTTATTAATACTCCTAGTGAGTCTTGGACTTCGGTAACAGGAGGACTTCATCCTGCTACTATTAGTAAGAGTGTTGGAATAGGAACTACAGTCCCAACAGCAGATTTGACGGTTAAGGGTGATCAAGATATTAGTGGAACATTATATGTAGAAGGTTCTGAGGTTGGTATTGGAACAACTGCAGCTTACAGTGACTCAAGAACAGTGTTTTTAGTAGAACATAGTGCTGTTTTAAAAGGTACTTTAACTGCTACTGGAAATGTTGGAGTAACTACAAATAAGATTACTGGTATTAATACTACTGGACTTAAAGTAGATCATGAGATTCAAGCAATTGGTGGGGTATTTGGTTCTGGAGCTGGTATTACTACTGTTCGTTCAAATGAAATAGTACTTTCTCAAAATAGTATTAATACAGGATCCGTAAGTGGAATGGGATTCACTTTCGGTAGGGATGTTAGTTCAACACCAAGTTTGAACTATGGTGATTTTCAACAATATGGAGATGCTTCTTTTGTTGGTACTGGTGCAGGAACAACTGACACTGGTAGCAGTGTAGTTTTTGTTAGTGGTGTTAATGATAATTCTACTACTAAGAATGTAGTTGATTATGAGAGAGCAGGTCTTGGAACTGCTTTCTGGACACAAGCAAATGTTGGTATCAATACCTTTGTTCCACGTTCTAGTTTAGACCTTGGTGCATCTAAAGGATTCCTTATTCCTCCAATACATGATGCTGCAACAAGATTATCTTTAAATCCTGGTGCTGATGTAGGTCTTGGGACTGATGGTACTTGGGTTAATCCATTTATAGATCCAAATACTCTTGATCCTCAGTATTCTGGAGATCCTCATATAGAACCTTTAGGTAAAGCGAAACCTTTACCAGGGGTTGTTGATGGATCATTATCTTTCTATGATCCAAAGAAACGTTTAGAAGTTGGTATAACAACTTATGCTAATTGGGATTCTGATGGAGATGAAGATTGGGAAACTGCAACTCAAGTTGTTACTTCAGGAAATGCTGGAATAACTACAAATAGAATTACTGGCATTAGTACTTATGGCATTGTAGTTGGGCAAGATGTTAGATATCAAAGTCATCCAGCTGGTGTTGCTTGGAATACAAAAGTAAGTATAATTGGGTCTAATGAAGTAACTATTGATAAATTAACTCTAAACTCAGGTGCAGTTACAGGAGTTGCTTATACATTTGGATATTACAGCTGGACTAGAACTCAGAAGTTCTATGGTATACCAACATTTGGTATTGCTGGTGAAGCTGAATATTTCCAGCCACCTAAAGTAACCGAATCAACCCGTGAGACAATGGTAACTGGTGATGAGGGTGATGACTTTGATGGAGGACCTAATCAAGGTGGTCAAGGATTTGGTGCTATAGTTTATAATAAGGATAATAATAGATTAGAGGTGTTTATTCCAATTGCTGGTGGTACGGGTATTGGTACATGGTGTGGTATTACTACCATAGCATAAGTTGACAAATTAGAAAAATTTAGTAGAGTGGATGTATTGATTTAAATCTTGTAATGACTAATGGTCTGGTGACTGCTATCCAAGATCAGGTAGACCCATTTTATAATCTTATTACTATCTCACCAAAAACTGAGACGAATACCATATATTGTTTTCAATTTCCGTTATGGATTGAAGCATTTGATCTTGGTATTCGTCCTTGTAGTCTTTATATTGGTGAGACTGATACTATTCGTGGGTGGATTGATGAAGATACTTTGAAAAGATGGACTGATGGTGATTATTCTAAGTGTCCAGAGAAACCAAAATTATTATGTTCTTGGGAAGTGCATAAAGATCTAAAAGATCATGAAATTCGTAGTTATATGAGAAAGCTTGGGTGGTCTCGTAAGAATCCTTATGGTGGATCTCCAGAAATGAGGATTAAAGAAACTGCTACAAGTTATTCTGATGAACTTCATAGAATTGATGAATTAGTTAAAAAAAGGGATGCTTATTATAAAGATTATGAACTTCGTACTGGTATTAGTCCTTATGTAACTAGAAAGAAGGCAAAGAATAGGGAAGATGAAATGTATCGTATTCCTGATTCTAGACTTATTTTTGATATATGTGATAAGTTGAAATATTTGCCAAGAGATGCTAAAATATATGTACCATTGGATGCTCATGGACATTTTTGTGATTATCTTGCATCTATGGGATTTACTGAAATATATACTGATAAGGATTATGAATATTTTCCTTCTTCAGAGTATCTAAGTAATCCAGATTCTATTAATCTAATCACTCAAGATGAATATAATAATATGAAATTTGATGCAGTAATTGGTAATCCACCTTATGGAACAGCAGGTAAACTTGCTATTAAGTTTTTAAATGGTGCTGGAGATAGGGTTAAAAAAGATGGAACAATTCTTCTTGTATTACCTAGATCTGTTAGAAAAGATAGCTCATTGAATAAGATTAGAAATGATCTTCATTGTGTTTATGATGAGGAATGTGATCCTAATGACTTCCCAATTAATATTGATGCAGTAGTTCAACAATGGGAAGTTCGTGATGGGGTAAGATCTAAGATTATTATGCATAGAGAGCATCCTGATTTTCAATTCTTGAAGTACGAGAATAGATTTGATGCTGATTTATTTGTTGGTGAATATGGTGATGGTCCTTCTGGTAAAGTTTTAACTAAGAATTTTACTCATTATGCAAAGGGACATCATTTTATTAAAGCAAAACCTGAAATTGTAGAGCGTTTTGTTAAATTGGGTAGTGAGAATGTTTTTCGTGCTGTTAATGATACTAATGGTAGAAGACATTGTTGTAAGCATGATTTAATTAAGATTTATATTAAGCATTATGGGACAGGACACTAAGAATAAACATAATAAGAAAGTAGGATCTGAAATTGAGAGATCTGATGAAAGAATTGCAGAAACACAGGAAGTTTTTACTCCTATGAATATCTGTAAGGAGATGGTAGAAAGAATACCATTAGATGTTATGATGAATCCAGAGTCAACTTTTTTGGATAATTCTGCTGGTTGTGGTAATTTTCCTATAGCATTAAGGGATGAATTAGTTAAATATCATTCTTTAGATCATGTTATAAACAATATGATCTATGCTATTGAATTGATGGAAGATAATCATAATGAGATGTGTCATAGGATGGGAGTATCTATAGATCATTCTCATTATGTTTGTGCTAATGCTTTGGAGTATGATTATAGTTTTGGTGGACTTGTAGGTGTAGAAGCATTTATGGCATATTAAGTAATGGATGTTGCCATATTAAATATAGTATAGTATAATTAATAAACATAAGTATTTAAAAATGTTAAAAGATTGTAGTAAGGTATGGAAAGAAATATCTGTTGTTAATTCACCAACTTTTCAGTTAAGACATTTGGGTAAAAATAATGATATACCTATCATTATTGCTAAAGATATTTTTAAGTATCCTGAAAAAGTTAAGGATTTTTTATCCAATGGATATTGGTGGTCAAATGGTCTTTCTAAAGAATATGCCAGAGGTGGTAAATCAATGCCATTTGGTGGTAATGAGACTGAATATTTTGAATCATTTGTATATTATTTGAAGAAATTATTTGGTGTTAGTTATTTTGAGATTGTTGAGGCTTATGGAAACTGTTTGAATGGTAATATGGATATGCCCAATACAAACACTTGCTTTCCTCATGTGGATATGTGGCCTGATATGGAAGAATATGAGGCATATTTAGATGGTAAAGTTGCTTTTTTTGAAGAACTTACTTCTCAAGTGGCTTTTAACTTTAATTTAACTAATTCTAATAATGTTAAAACTGGGTTTTATTCATTTAACAATAAGAAATCTTTATTTGATTTTAATAAAAAAGATCATAATGAGTATAGAGATTTTAATGCAGATTCTGAAGAAGTAATGGATAAGAAATTATTAGGTGAAGATAGTTTATATCAAGTTAAAAAATGGGTTCAGATTGAAGATGTTGTTGGTCATTGGAAACTTGAGGATATAGTAACTATTGAATATAATAGTGTAGTACTCTATCCAGGTTTTTATTTTCATTCTCCGTATATAAAAACGGATTGGTTTACTGATTCTGATAGAGTAAATCTTATTGCATTTGCAACTGCTGATCCAGAAAAGATGAGTTTCTCAAAAGAGAATTTTAATAATGTTCGTACTGTTTGGGATCATTTTGGTTTGAATAAAATTTATGGATTATATGATTGAAGAATGAGAGATGCTATATGTGCCAGATCCAGAAGTGAACATTGAAACTATACTGGGACTTTAAATAGTGTATAATACATTCAATTAGGAGATTTCCAATGAGATGTGAAGTTAAACTTTATGTTGCTGGTAAGGTCTTTACTGAGGAGGTAGAGGCAGTTAATTATCAAGATGCTAGGCAGGTTGCTTTGGCACGTAATCCTAATGCTAAGGTAGTATCTGTGAATGCCAAGTTCTAAACAATACAAGGGTCAACCTCAGAAGGATTGGACTAATGAGCAATGGTTACAACATGCTTATGTAATGGTTCATAGCCCTTGGATTGATGAGGATGATCGAGAATATTGGAGAGATAAGATTGAGGAACTTTGTAAGTGACTATAGAAGATACATGTAAGCATATTAAATACTTACAGCAATTAAAAAAGGATTTAAAATATTCGTATAAAACTCCTTTAAGAAAAAAAGATAAAATTAAGAAAAAAAACTAATGACTTATCCTAAACCTGGAGAACCTGGCCCAATACTACCAGGTACTATGATTGTAGTTAGAGATCATACTTCCATCTATAATGGATATGAGGGGTTTATTCAACGTATTAGTGGTGATAAAGCTGCTGTATTATTTGATGATTATTCTCCTTGGGAGAAGTTAGTGACTATGCCAATTAAGATGTTAGAGAAAAAATGAAAGGAAACTATCAAACATTCTACAAGAAAGCAATTGAAGAGGAAACTGGTTATGTTACTAAGGAAGGAGATTGGGCAGCAGTATCCCTGATGAACAGTAAAAAATTTGCTATAATTCATAATGGCGAATTTGTTCATACTGCCAGAAACTTTCAGTATGCAAAATCATACATACTAAGGGAAAAAAAGAAATCTAAATGAAAGACCAGAACTCAATTGAAGAAAAGGAAACTAAGTCTGAAAAGTGGGAACGTGGTAGAACCCTACTATTAGAATCTTTACATAAACCTGATGATAGATTGAGAGGATGTGCTCATAATCAGGAATGTTATCA
>PVBE012094632.1_pt1 | contig 15073 bp, 16 predicted proteins | sample 1631181 | NCBI WGS metagenome assembly PVBE01 (sample SAMN08397723, study PRJNA350692) | Marine metagenome, whole genome shotgun sequencing project. | isolation source: water | place: Pacific Ocean | collected 2012-04 | reverse complement strand
TGCCTTCAGCTTTAGTTATTTCGAGAAGAGCAGCTCTCTCTTTCTCTATAGCTTCTTCGGGTATTTCTTCCCGAGTGAGGGCAGCTGGTTTAGCGAAGGCTATGTGAAGAGCAACTTGGTGAAGAGTCTCTTGGTCAACGCCTTTTCCTTCTACGATTACTCCATTTACTCCTCGTCCATCTTGCTTATGAAGATAAACGTCTATCAGATTTCCTTCTTCCGCTTCTACAACTTCAACTTTTCCGACTTCAACATTTTCTTTAATTGATAAGCGGAGATCATCAAGTTCTTGCGTATAGCCATCGACTGCATCTACTCCATTGGAAAAAACATTTGCGGTTAAGGAGTCGACAAACGTTTGAAACTGTTCTGATTTTGCTGAAAAATCTGTTTCGCATTTTATGTGCACTAATGCTGCCTTGTTTCCTTCAGCAACTACCGCTACTGAACCTTCAGCGTTCTCCCTATCGGTTCGAGTGGCTGCTTTGGCTAATCCCTTTTCTCTTAAGATTTGGGCTGCGGCTTCAGCATCCCCTTCTGCTTCAATAAGAGCTTTTTTTGCATCCATCATTCCGGCACCTGTAGCGTCCCGTAACGATTTGACATCTTGAGCGGTGACGTCGGCCATAATTAAGCTCCTTCGCTATTTTCTTCTTGAGTTTCGTCTGATTTATCTTCTTGTGTTTCTGAATCTAGGTTTTCAGCTACACGCTTTTCTCGTTCTTCGGCTTCTGCCTCAGCTTGTGCTTGTGCCTGTGCTTGTGCTGCGGCCCTTTCTTCTGTATCGAGAGAAGGGGTGTCATCTGCTCTATTTTGAGAGTTTGAGATAAACCTTCCTTCTTCTATTGCATCAGAAATAACACGACATAGCAGTCTTCCTGAACGAATTGCGTCATCATTTCCAGGGATTGGATATCGAATAACATCTGGATCACAATCCGTATCTAAAACAGCAATCACTGGTATTCCTAGTTTGTTTGCTTCTGTGATTGCGATGTGCTCTCTTACCGTATCTATGACAAAGATTGCCTCTGGAAGAGATTTCATGTCGCTGATTCCAGTTAAGTTTCTTTCTAATTTCTCTAGCTCTCTTGAGAATTGCAGAGCTTCTTTTTTAGGCATGACTTCGAATTCTCCTGAATCGCGCATGCGCTGGTATTCCTGCATCTTGGCTACGCGTTTTGAGATAGTTTGGAAATTTGTAAGCATTCCGCCTAACCATCTTTGATTCACATAAGGCATGCCACATTTTTCCGCATATGACCGGATTGGATCTTGAGCCTGACGTTTTGTGCCAACAAATAACACCCGTCCTCCGTTAGCTGCTAGATCTCGGGTGAACCCATATGCGCTCTCTATGCAACTAAGTGTTTGTTGAAGATCAATAATGTATATACCGGAGCGCTCTCCATGTATGAACCTTTGCATTTTTGGGTTCCATCTGCTTGTTTGATGCCCGAAATGGACCCCTGCTTCTAAAAGCTGCTTCATTGTGACGACTGCCATGTCGTTTTTCCTTTCCCATCGGTTTGTCTTGCCCCGATCCGGCGCCTAGTGGCGACCGTGGGTGGATCGAGTGAATATTTTCTAGGCCAAACGGTTGTTAGGCCTATGTGAGTGTATCGGAATCGGAGTAATACCGGATGTGCCGGTCAAACCTTCAAAGAACTTCTCGGATGTAGGAATAAACCGATTCGATTTCTTCTTTGCTTAATCTTTCCTCAAAAGCAGGCATCCCATTACGACCTTTGCTGATAATTAATAAAACGTCTTCTGGGTTTACGTATTTTTTTTCAATTTCTTGTACTGATGGGCCACGTCCGCCATTTCCGCTTGGGCCATGGCATGAACTACAAAAAGTTGTCCAAACTTTTCTTCCCTCAAAGACTGATTGATCGGATCCCTGTGGAACGTCTGGTGCGGAAACAACACATCCAACACCAATCATCGAAAGGACGAGAACAGAAATCAAAGTTAAAAAGTGTGATCGCATTAGAATAAAGACGATACTGAACTCTATGGGTTTTGATCCAAATCGTTTTCATCGCCGTCGTCCCAGCGACTTTGTTTTCGTGATTTCTGGGATCGTTGTAGCTCTACTTCTTCTACTTTGGGCATTTCTTGGGTGATCGTTGATGGATAATCCAGAAATTTTCGGGGAACTTGAGGTAAAAACAATTCAGCCTTATCAAGCGATGAAAAAATATATCTGTCCTGGGTGTAACCGTGACATACCGAAGGGACTAGGACATCTAGTTGTTGTACCAATTGAAGCTCCTGATCTGAGACGTCATTGGCATCGGGGATGCTGGAACAGGCGACTTTAAAGAGTGGTTATTACCAATCTCGCTTTTCTTTGACTTTGGCTCTCTTACCAACACGATCTCTTAAGTAGTAGAGCTTGGCTCGGCGTACATCCCCTTGTGTCATAACCTCAATTTTTTCAATTACTGGTGAATGAACAGGGAAAGTGCGCTCTACTCCAACGCTGAAACTTAACTTTCTTACTGTGAAGGTTTCTCGAATTCCACTTCCTTGTCGTCGTAAAACAACACCTTCAAATACCTGTATCCGCTGGCGGTTTCCTTCTACAACTCGAACGTGAACCTTGACAGTATCGCCAGAAGCGAAAGCAGGAATGTCGTCTCGGAGGTTTTGTTGGTCGACGAGGTCTGTAGGTTGCATTGTTATATCCTCAGCGAATTTGGTCAGAATCTAAAGCGACTACGTTTAGGTCGCCTAGTAAGTGTAGAGGCTGGATTAAGAGATTCACCCCTATTTATTCTTTATGTTTCTCAACATCCTGCAATAATTCCTTTTCCTCTAGAGTTAAACCGCCCCGCTTATCTATCAAGTCTGGACGTTTGCGAATAGTAGTTAGTAGAGATTGAATCTTACGCCAACGTCTTATTTCTTCATGATTTCCAGATAAGAGTGTTGATGGGACTTTTTCTCCACGAAATTCGGCTGGTCGGGTGTAGTGAGGATGCTCTAACAGATCTTCAACGAAAGATTCTTCATTTTTTGAGTCCTCATTTCCTAATACTCCTTGCCGTAATCGTACTACTGCCTCGATAACTACTAAGGCTGCTAATTCTCCCCCTGCCAGTACATAATCACCTATTGAAATCTCATCGTCACAAAGGTTCTTTCGAATGCGTTCATCAACGCCTTCATAGCGCCCGCAAAGAAGAGAGAATCCTTCTAACTCGGATAGTTCGGTTGCTGTTACGTGATCAAATTTTCTTCCACTAGGGCTAAGTAAAATCAGCGGCCTTGGCGGATTCACTGTCTCCACACACTTGAAAACTGGCTCTGACATTAAGACCATGCCTGGGCCTCCCCCAAATGGGCTGTCGTCAATTGTCCGGTGCGGGTCATCAGCTTGATCTCGTAAATCATGGCTAGTTACTTCAATTAGACCAGCATCCTTCGATCGGCCGAGAATGCTTTGAGACGTATACCCATCTATCATTTCTGGGAAGATAGTAAAAACGCTTATCTTCATTTTCTTTAATTCTTTTCTTTAAAAAGGCCTTCAGGAGCTTCAACGGAGATTAGTCTCTGAGGCTCAATATCTACTACAAAAGTGAGGGGTACGAGATCACCATTTTCAAGTTCAAGCAAATCACTTGCTGGATTAGAAACTACGGCAACAACTAAGCCATGGGATACTCCGTGTTGATCTAAAACCTCTGCTCCCACTAAATCATGCACCCATAAAGTTTCATCTTCTGGATCTGTAATTGGTTCAGCAAAAAGTTTTGTTCCTCGCCAATTTTCTGCGATTTCTCGGCTTTTTATTTCCTCAAAATAGACAAGATGTCGATGTTGATGCGGTCGACTCTTTACTACCGTTAAATCTCCTTGAGGAGTTTGAAGTCTTGAACCCGAAGACAAACGTTCTAAACGGTCAGTAACTAAATTCACGATGACTTCGCCTTTTACTCCGTGCGCACGATCTATCCGTCCTACTTCTAGAAGGTCTGAATCGTCAGGATCTCTCATCGAAAGCCCGATTTAGAATTTAATCAACGAAATCAACATCAATTTCTATTTCATCGCGAACAGCTGCTGCGCGGACAATAGTTCTAATTGCATTTGCAACTCGTCCACGTTTTCCGATTACTCGCCCCATATCTTCGTCTGCGACGGTTACCGAGAATGTGCATCGCTCATCGCCTTCAGATTCAATCTGAACCTCATCAGGGTTTTCAACTATGGACTTGATTAAGTACTCGAGTACACCTTCTGCTGTAGGAGCTTCTGAACTCATTTGCTCTCTTCTTCCTCTTCTTCAGCAGCTTCCTCAACTACCTCTTCAGCAGCTTCCTCAACTACCTCTTCAGCAGCTTTTTGTTTTTTCTTCTCACTAGGTTGAGGTGGGACAAATACTTCACCTGAAAAGGCTTCCCATGCTCCAGATATCTCAAGTAACTTCTTGACTCTCTCTGAAGGTTGTGCACCGTGCTGAAGCCAATGCACTGCTCTCTCATTTTCAATTTCAATTACTGATGGGTCTTGACGAGGGTCATAGAAACCCACTACTTCTATAAATCGACCATTTCGCGCTTTTCGCGAATCAGCTGCTACCACTCGGTAGGTTGGTTGTTTCTTTTTTCCCATTCGCATGAGGCGAAGTTTTACGGCCACAGTGGCTCACTCTCTATTTGTTTCTTGCCACTCAATCTTATGGCTTAATTTCTGATACTAAGGATATGCATCCAGTCGGAGAAACATTCTGCCCGATTATGGAGAGAATTCCAGCCTTTTTTGGACATATCTAAAATTAAGAAAAGTCAAAATCACTTAAATCCAGATTTTTTAGGCTTTCTTTTACTGAATCCTCGCCTAAGCCAGGGAGAGAAAGGCCTTTCTTTACGGGTGAGACTGATCCTTTTGGAGAGGTACGTCCACCTTTCTTCTTTTTCTTGTTCTTGTTAGATTTACTGTTCTTAGGAACCTTCTTCATCATTTTTTTCATTTCTCGAAACTGTTTTATCAGTTGCGAAACTTCAGATGGTTGTGTTCCGCTGCCTTTAGCAATACGAGCACGTCTTGATCCGTCAATAATTTCTGGTTTGGCTTTTTCAAGAGAAGTCATGGATTGGATGATTCCTTCTAATCGATTTATACGCTTCTCTTCTGCCTCGCCATCTATCTTTTGTCCAGGCTGCGTCATCCCTGGCAGCATGCCCATTACATTGCTGATTGGACCCATTTTCCGTATCTGCTGAACCTGGTCAAGGAAGTCATCTAGTGTGAAAGTTCCCTCGAGCATACGCTCCATTGCTGCTTTAGATTTTTCTTCCTCAAAAGCCTCTTCTGCTTTTTCAATGAGAGTTTCAACATCACCCATTCCAAGAATTCGACTGGCTAATCGATCCGGATGGAAGATTTCAAAATCTTCAATCTTTTCCCCAGTTGAAGTAAACGCTATGGGCTTACCTGTGACTTCACAGATAGATAAAGCCGCCCCACCTCTAGCATCACCATCTAGCTTGGTGAGAATGACCCCGTCATATTCGACGCTTTCATAAAACGCTTCAGCCACTGTCGTGGACTCTTGTCCGATCATGGCATCCACAACGAGAAATGTGTAATGAGGGGAAAGAGTTTTTGAGATATTGCTTACTTCTTCCATCATCAATTGATCAACCGTTAACCGACCTGCTGTATCACATATCAGAACGTCTTTGCCCAAACTTCTTGCTTGCTCTAGTCCTGCTTGAGCGACACTTACTGGATCCGAAGTTTCGCTGAACACCGGTACCCCGACTTGAGAACCAAGTGTTTTTAATTGTTCAACTGCAGCTGGACGAGCCAAATCTGCTGCTACAAGTAAAGGATTCCTACCTTGACTTTTGAACCATTTAGCCAGTTTGGCAGCTGTTGTGGTCTTACCTGACCCTTGTAATCCTGCGAGCATTACGATCGTCGGGGGTTTTGAAGCGAAAGTAAGTTTTACTGATTCTCCGCCAAGAATATTTGTTAGTTCTTCTGAAACAATTTTTACTATTTGTTGACCTGGATTAAGTACGCCGCTTACTTCTTCACCTAGCGCGCGTGTACGAATTCTTTCTTGGAATGTCCGTACCACGTTTAGGCTGACATCAGCGTCAAGAAGGGCTGTTCTTATTTCTTTTAGTACTTCATCAACCTCTTCCGGCCCAAGAAGACCCTTGCTTCGTATTCTCTTTAATATTCCGTCGAAGCGGCTTGTGAGAGTTTCAAACATAGTTTTTTACCGTCAAATGGTTAATCAAATAGGGCGTTTACAAAATCAGTTGGCTTAAATGGTAAGAGATCTTCAACTCCCTCTCCTACCCCAACGAGTTTTACTGGAATTCCTAATTCTTCATGTATCGCGAATATGATTCCACCGCGTGAGGTTCCATCAAGTTTAGTGAGCACAACGCCGGTAACTTGTGCTGCCTCAGTGAATTGCCGAGCCTGGATGAGGCCGTTTTGTCCTGTAGTTGCGTCTATAACAAGCAAGGTTTCGGTCACAGTACCGTCTCCTTTTTCAGCGACTCTCCGTATTTTCTGAAGCTCTTCCATAAGATTATTTTTGGTATGAACCCTGCCTGCCGTATCAGCTAATACAATTTCAGCATCTTTTGATGCTGCGTGTTCAACTGCATCAAAAATAACCGAACTTGGGTCTGCTCCTTCTGATCCACTTACGACTGTTGACTCAGATAATTCAGCCCATTGTTTTAATTGTTCAACTGCAGCTGCGCGAAAGGTGTCACCTGCCGCAAGAACTATTTTCTGACCCATGGCGTTTCTTTGGCTTGCAAGTTTGCCAATAGTTGTTGTTTTTCCTACTCCGTTTACCCCAACAAATAACCAAATACTTGGAGATGAGTTCTGATTGAGTTCTCTATTTGAGGATTCTAAAGATTCAATCATTTTCCTTTGCAGTATTTCTAGGATGCTTTCTGGATCAGTTACTTTTTCTTCTTTGGCTAATTGACGAACTTCGTTTATGATTCGTTCTGTTGTCGCCACTCCTACATCTGCGAGCAGGAGTGCTTCTTCTAAGTCCTCCCAAATAACTGGATCCGTCTCATTCCGTGATCGAAATTTTGAAAGACTACCTGTGAAGGAAGTCCGGGCTTTCCCAATGCGGTTCATGATTGTCATATTTTTTATGGCTCCGCTAGAAACTTATCCAGGTCACCCAACGTCACTTCTGTGCTAAATAGTTCGTTATTTCGTTCATAGTCAAGAGTGATTGTCATACCAGGCAAACGAAGTTGAATATCTGCCCTTAATGATTCCATCGTCAATATTGGTCGACCCTCAGATGCAACTATTAGATCTCCGACTTCAAGGCCTGCACGGTCTGCGGGGGATCCTTGAGTTAGATCAACTATTATTGCTCCTCCTCGGCCGTCGTCTGGCGACTCCCCTCTAATTCCTAGCCATGCTGTTCCGACAGGTTCACCTTCAATAAGTCTTTGAGTTACTAACACGACAGTGTCGCTTGGTAAAGCAAATCCAACCCCGACGTTTCCCTCAACTATGCCGTCTGTATAAATCAAGGTATTCATACCGATCACCCTCCCATATCTATCTGCTAAGGGGCCGCCGGAATTTCCTGGATTTATAGGAGCGTCCGTTTGAATTGTTGAAATTCCAGCACATTCGGCACTGTTGAAGCCACCAACTTCACAACCATAAGAAGAAACAACCCGACCAAGAGCACTGACTATTCCTGATGTGACCGTTTGTGAAAGGTCAAAGGGGCTTCCTACTGCAACTGCTAATTGTCCTACTTGGATGTCATCACTTGGCGCAAATGTTGCTGGAGTGAGATCCTCAACTGTTTCTAAAAGTTTAACGACAGCAACATCACGACGAATATCAGAACCAATCACATCAGCTTCGATTTTTCGGCCATTTGGAAGTGTAATGAGAACAGATTCTGCATCATCTACTACATGACCATTAGTAGCTATATGCCCTTCAGCGTCAAGAATAATTCCAGATCCTTGACCCAGTGTTGGGATCTCTACCAATACAACAGATGGAGAAACTGCTTTAGCGACTTCTACCACTGGCTCTTCACCAGGGTTTTGAACTGGGGTCTCCCCTAATTGAAAAGTGATTTGAGATGTAGCGGGTGGCTCATCATCAGATAAATAAACAAATAAACCACCAAGAACTAGTCCAGCGGCCAAGAGAAAGAATGCTGCAAGGAGTTTGAGCACGTTTTTTCGTCTTGTCCAGAAAGAGGGGGAATAATTCTGCGACTCTTCTAATGATTCGCTATCGCTATCTATTGAAATTCCGCTCTCAGTCTCTTCTTGCTCCAACGAAGAACCCTCAGACATGTGTTCTTCAATTTCATTTTCTTCCATGGCTCTAACCTAGACAATCACGATCAAAAATAAGCAGCAACTACAAAGTAATATAGCGAGGTAACCAAATAGTGAAAGTAGCGCCGTTTCCGAGTTGAGACCGAACAGTCACTTGACCACCATGACCTTCAACTATCTGCCTTACAATAGCTAAACCTAAACCAGACCGACCAGATTCTTTGGCTTCAGAAACATTTCCTTTCCAGAAACGCTGGAATACCCGCTCAATATCTTCTGTGGATAGTCCTGGTCCATTATCTTCTACTGAAACCCAAACTTGATCTGCATCTTGCCCACCAACGACTTTAATTTGCCCTCCCGTTTTTTCTGAGCCGGTAATACGTATTGCATTACTAAGCAAATTCGCTAACGCTCTTCTTAAAGCCGCAGCATCGCCAATAACTTTTATCTCTGATGACATCTCTAGGATTAATGAAACGTTGTTTTTTTTAGCAAAAGCAGAGAAATCTTCAATTGTTTCGCTAACAACTTGGGAAAGAAAAATGGGTTCCCGATCAACATCTCGTCTTTCATGATGTGCCAATAACAGTAAGTCATCTACCAAAGCTGACATTCTTACTGCTGCGCGATTTGCTACTTCGCCTGAAAAGCGAAACTCTTCTAAATTTGCTTTGGGATCGTTTAAGACAACATCAAGATTTGTGCGTATTACTGCTAACGGGTTTCTAAGTTCGTGGGAAGTTTCTTGAATAAATTGTCTCTGGTCCTCGAATGCTTGATCGAGGCGATCAAGCATTTGGTCGAATGTATCTCCAAGGTCACGTAATTCATCTGCTGGCCCTCCTAACTCAATTCGCCGGGAAAGGTCTGTTGCTTGTATATCTCTTGCTACTGAGGTGATCCTTCCTATTGGTCGAAGAACTAGCCCAGATACATACCACCCGATCAACATGCTGGTAGCAAAAAGCGCTAAAAGAGACCACCCAGAGTAAGACCGTAACTGGTCTAGCGCCCTCTGATTTACAGCCTGTTCAAAACCCACTAATTGGGTTTGATTACTCTCAGTCAAGCCTGCGACGCTATCAATGTCGTCAGGTGTAGAAGAAAATTCTCCTAACTCATCTACCAAGATCTGGAATGCTGCGTCTCGTGACATTGGCTCATCTGAGAGAGATACCGAAAGGCTTAAATAAATAACTCCCACTCCTAATGAGGCAAGCCCAAACAGTAATATTGAATAAAGGAAAGCTAGGCGAATACGTAATCCACTTAAAGGTATGCGTGTTTTATTTTTCACGAGCTCGACTCTTCTGATAATCGATAACCACGACCCACAACGGTTTCCAATATTGAATTTTCTTGACCAGAGTTGACTTTTCGGCGAAGCGTTCCAACAGTTACTCGAACGGTGTTCGTAAATGGGTCCGCATGCTCATCCCAAACATGCTCCAGCAAATCCTCTTGTGAAACAACCTCCCCAGGACGAGACATTAAATAACGTAGAACTGCAAATTCTTTTGCCGTTAAATCAAGAGTTCGGTCATCGCGAGTAACAATGTGCCGTGCAGTATCCATAATTAGTGGACCAACTTGTAAAACAGCGCCGCTACGACCGCCATCACGGCGCAGTAAAGAACGGATACGTGCTGCTAACTCATCAAATGCGAAGGGTTTTACTAAATAATCATCTGCACCCACATCTAACCCAGCGATTCTCTCCTCAATAGTGTCACGGGCAGTAAGCATAAGTATCCGGGGGATTATCCCTTCAGGGGGATCTTTACGTAAGATTTTGCAAACTTCGAGCCCATCAATATCAGGCATAGTCAAATCTAAACAAACCAAGTCATATGCCGTATACGAAGATTTTTCTATAGCTTCTTCACCGTTAATTGCTGTATCTACTGCATATCCTTGACGGCGTAAGCCTCTTGCTATTGCTTCTGTAAGGTCTACTTCGTCATCTACTACGAGAATTCTCATAACGTGACGCTACATGGTGAAATGGACTTGTCATAGTCGCTCTATTGAAGAATCAAGAGTTAGTTGCAGTTTTGACCGTTTCTGGTTTTAATTCCATTTCTTGTCTTTCAACTCTTTCACTTACAACACGGGATGAACCACCTGGTGCCATTGACACTCCATACAGACAATCTGCAGCTTCCATTGTCCGTTTTTGGTGGCTCACAATCAGTAATTGAGCATCGTCTCGGAACTGTCCAACAAGTCCCAGAAAGCGATGCAAATTGACGTCGTCTAATGCGGCTTCTACCTCATCCATCACATAGAAAGGTGAAGGTCGACTTCTGAAGACAGCAAACAGAAAAGCTAAAGCTGTTAATGACCTCTCTCCTCCAGATAAGAGGGAGAGTTTTTTGACATTCTTTCCTGACGGGCGAGCTTCAACCTCTATTCCTGTTGATAGAAGATCTGAAGTATCAGTTAATCGAAGTACTCCTGTTCCGCCCGGAAATAAGTTTCCGAAGAGGCTTGTGAAATGCTCGGAAACCTCTGCCCATGCTGAAGAAAAGACTCGTACGATCTCTTCGTCTATTGAACGAATGACTTTCGTAATTCACGTCTAGTAGTTCGAACATCTTCAAGTTGTTCTTGCAAAAATTCGTATCGTTCATTGAGCGCTTCAAATTCTTCTAAAGCCAGTGGATTGATTGGACCCATTATCTTTAGATCATGTTCTAGTTCAGAGATTCTATTGGTCTCTGATACTCCTGATGGAAGCTCAGGTTGAGGCTCATTCAGTATTGCTTCAGGTTCCCTATCAAATTCTGTTCGAATTCTAGAAACCAAGTTTTCAAGACGTAATCTGGTCTCCGCTCTTTCTATTTCGAGTCGTGATTGACGCTCTCGTAATTGAGATATCTCACGCTCGCTTTCTAAACGCTCGCGGCGAATTCCATCTAAACGAACTACTGCAGCTTGTACTCGATCTGATTGCTTCTGTCTCTGAAAACGAAGGTCTTCAAGGCGCGTTTCTATTTCACTGATTTGCTGATCTAAAGATTCAACTATTCGTTTATTTATTGCTTCACGCGTATCTAGCTGCTCTCTTTGTGCCGAGGCTTCAGAATGTATTTCTTCCAGAGATGCCAACTGATTTTTCTGTTCTTCTAATCTTTTATTTACGGAGACTTTTCGTGCAGCGACATCCGCATACCGGACTTCATGTTCAGTTCTCTTTTTAGAAATCTCTTCCATTTTTTTGTCAAGTTGATGACGGTCTTGAAGCATACGTTGGGCGACTTCTGACTGTTTCTCTTCATCTTCTTCGAGTTCTAAAAGGCGCTTTTCAAGTTCAGAAACTCGAGTTGTTTCATTTTCACTCCTTTTAGTTATTTCTTTTGCTCGATTCTGAAGATTATTTATTTCTGCTGCTAGTTCTCGTCGCTCAGATTGCAACTGTTGCAATGCCTCTGCGGCTGCGGTGAATTCATTATCGTGGTCATTAAGCGACTGATTTAGTCGGTGGACTTCTTGATCTAAATCAAATGCTCTCTTCTCAGCTTCTTCAAATGCTGACTTTGCATCTGTTCTTTCCATTTCAGCAGCTACTAAACGGATCTCAGCTTCAGCTAACGCTGCTCCAGTAGCTCCACTTCGTCCCCCGCCTATCCTCCATCCCGAAGGCCCAAACCGGTCACCTTCTGTTGTGACAATGATTCTTTCGGGGTTCGCAATAGCCAGATCAATAGCCGTAGCGCTACCTGTAGTAACCAGAGTGACTTGGCTGAGAAGCCGATCTAGTAATTCATCCACGTCAGGTATACGTGCCCTGACATGCTTACGTATGGAAGTCCCGATATCTGGTTGCGCAAAATTTGAAGTAATTCCATTAAGGCTGAGAACTGCTGCATTGAAGCTGCCTCGTTTCAGAGCCTCTATAGCTTTGATTGCTTGGTCTGTTCCTTGAACCACTACGGCATCAAGAGCCTCTCCAGCTGCTGCCTCAAATGCAGATTCATAGCCTGCATCTATCTCAACTAAATCGAGCAAAGTTCCTAATACACCATCAATTTCGGCAAGGTGATTAGCGCCAGCTTTTGAACGAGCTTCGTCTAGTGCTAGTGCTAATGCTTCAACCCGAGCACGGATCATTCGCAACTCTGCCTCTGCAGCAACTAAACGTTCCCATGCACTATCTCGGTCTTGTGAGCTTTGGCTAGCTTGAGACTCTACTTCCAACATTTCTGCTACGAGGGGCTGCTCGACTACATCTCCTTCGGAGAGCCTTTCACGTAACTTTCTTGCCTCTATATCTAATCGTGCATAAGAGGCATCTAGTATTGACAGTCTTTCTGTCACTCCATCTCTTTCGATTTTAATTTCATTCACTGATGATCTAAGCGCCCCAAGTTCCCCTCTTACCTCAGAAGCTAAACCTTCAGAAATAGGCATCCCATCTCCCCATTTCAAGCCAAATGCATCTCGTTCTTTCTTTAACTCTTCCTCTAACAAAGAAAGACGTTCTGATTCAGGAACGAATGAAGCAACTTCTACTTCTAGCGCCGCCAGTTCTGCTTCTGAACGCGCTATTTCTGATTCAAGGTCTAAAACAATCTGGTAGGAGTTAGCGGAGCGTCGATCATTTTCTATTCCTCGTAGTCTTTCGATCACGATTCCTCGTAAGCCCTTTGCTCTTTCACGTAATGACTCGTGTTGAACTAACTGATCGCTTAATTCATCTCCACCACGAGCTGAAAGTTCGGCCTCAGCGGCAACTACTTCTGTATCCAGCCTTGCGAGATCGTTTTTTAATTCACTTTCTTGGCGAGTTAAATCTACTCTCTGTTTTGACTCTGTCTCTGTACGTTCCCTTAACTCTATTAACTCTTTTGAAGCGCGATAAAGACGTAATGCGGTCAGTTCTGCAATCAAGTCACCGTGGCGGCGAGCCGCTTCGGCTTGTTTTTCTAATGGGCGTAGTTGGCGTCTCACCTCACGCTGGAGGTCTCCAAGACGATTGAGATTAGTTTCAGTTGCTTTAAGTCGTCTTTCTGCTTTTTCTTTTCGCTTACGATATTTAAGAATTCCCGCCGCATCTTCAATAATCATGCGTCTTTCTTCTGGTCGAGCATTTAATACAGCATCTATTTGACCCTGAGAAACAATTACATGCTGTTGACGGCCTACGCCTGCATCTGAGAGAAGTTCTTGAATATCAAGGAGACGACAAGGGGAATTATTTATTGAGTATTCACTATCGCCGCTTCTAAAAAGTGTTCTAGTGATTGTTACTTCAGAAAATTCGATTGGTAAAAGGCCAGATTCATTATCAATAGTCAAAGAAACTTCTGCCCTGCCTAAAGCTGGCTTTGATGCTGTTCCAGCGAAAATAACATCGTCCATTTTTTGAGCGCGAACTGAGCTCGGTGCTTGTGCCCCTAGTACCCAGGCAATGGCGTCAACCACATTTGACTTGCCTGAGCCGTTTGGGCCAACGACTACAGTGACGCCGGGTTCCATTTCAAGCGCGGCCACATCGGCAAATGACTTAAAACCTTTGATGGTTAATCGTTTAAGAAACACCAGAAACGACACTAGCGTTTCTAAATCACATCGGTGTTATTTATCTGCTTCTGTGTGAAATTTTTTTTCACTGACAGTGTTAATAATTAGACCTGAGTTTCGCAGAAATAGGTCCATCTACCTTTATATTTTTTCCGCTTTATTGGGGCCCTGCTTCGTTGGCTGAGATCGCCATGACGTCCATAGACAGCCAGATGTTCCTGATAAGTTCCCGGGACTCCGAAAATATCGTTAAAAGGTCGCTCTTCTAAGTGTGTCCCCCGGTATCGAAGTCCCTCATGAATGATCTCTACTAGCGCACGGTGTAAGCGACGAATTTCTTGAGTTGAGAGCGAATCACTCGCTCGATCGTGCTTGAGTCCAGCTGCAAACAAAATTTCGTCACTGTAAATATCGCCTACTCCGAGAATTACTTCGTCGTCACAAAGTAGTTCTTTCAAATCTATCGAGTGCCCTAATACTGCGCCTGCAAATGCAGGGAAAGGAATCGGATCTGCTATGGGGTCCATGCCTAATCCTCTCAATTCGGGCATTTCCTCAAATAGGTCAGTACTTGGAACTACACAAAGTTCAGAATTTTTTCCAGGGTCTACCAATCTAAGTTGCCCCCCTTGTGTGAAATCAATCGTGAATTCAGTCCCTTTTGTTACTTTTGCTTTTGCAGGAACACGCTCAAAGAAGGCGCCTTCTCCAATCTTCATGACTAAATAATCATTCTTCATCATTAATACAAGCGCAAGGCCGGCACGGCGGGCAGCGTTAATTTTTTGTCCTGACAATGAATCAACGAATGCTTTGCGGCTTTTATATCGTGGGAGAAGGTTCATTGAAGAAACTTCTACACTTTTAATTTTTCGTCCAGCGACATCTTTTTCAAGGTCGCGGCGAATAATTTCTATTTCGGGAAGTTCTAATGGTGTACTCACAATGCTTCTTTCAATGATCGTTATTTATTTCTTTGGTTAGTGTTTGGCAAGCAATTCGAGCTGCTTCTTGCTCTGCGTTCTTCTTTGAAGTTCCAGCGCCGGGACCGAAAGTCTGATCTTCAATTCTTACTAGTGCAGAAAATTCTCGGTCATGATCTGGACCTTTAGCTTCAACTTGGTAGGTGGGTGCTATACCAAAATGTTGGGCAGAAAATTCTTGGAGACGGGTTTTGTAGTCGTGAATACCAGGTTCCATGGAAGCTTCCGAAATTA
>PVBE011051054.1_pt1 | contig 15074 bp, 18 predicted proteins | sample 1631181 | NCBI WGS metagenome assembly PVBE01 (sample SAMN08397723, study PRJNA350692) | Marine metagenome, whole genome shotgun sequencing project. | isolation source: water | place: Pacific Ocean | collected 2012-04 | reverse complement strand
CCGTCAACTCTAGACATGCGTAATGCAATGTATGGTGATTTATCTATTGAATACGTTCCAACGCTTTCAGGAATTTTAACACCTTTAGCTTCTTGAAACACTTCCCACTTTTTATTTTTTCTGCAAATGTGCGTATAAATATCACAAGAACTTTCTCTGCTGCTATAATCAAGCGCCTGGTCTACTTTAAGAACAGCCTTGCGTATATCTTCAGGTAAGACACTAAGACCTATGCTCTCTTTAGTGATAAGCTCTGTTACGCTTCCCATTGGGTCACGTTTGCATACGTAACGTTCTAAAGGAAAAACTCTTAATCCTTCTTCCGCAACATATAAAAGAACATTGCCACCAACTATTAAATGCTTAATGGCTTCAAAGATTCCAACTCTGTCCGCTTTAATTTCAATATCTGTCATCACAGCTCTTTCAATTTCTGCGAGACCAGAATCAATTTGTGTTTTTAAAGCTTCATCACCTTCTAATTCTTTTAATTTAAATTCATCAATCTTTAATTGGAAGAATGGGGCTTGCGGTAATAATGCTAATAAGAGTTTGCTGCTTAAATGATTTACGCCCCTTGCGCCGATTCCCTGCATGGGTGTTGCGTAAGTTCGCGTTTCATTTGATTCTTGAGGTGGAATTAAAAATGGTAATGTTAATTCAGACGCTTCACGTGCTCTTTCTAAATATTGTTCTCTCTTAGTCGCTAGCTGCTCATATCTACTTTTAACAGTAGTCGGTGAATTAACTTCGTCCATAGAAATTTATTAAGTTTGCAATCCGCTACCAGCGCTTGCAACCAAAGGTATAACTAGAGCTTTACGTCCTTTCTTTTTAGAACGTATTGTACTTCCAGTTTCCTGCGAACTTCTACTTGCCTCACTTGTTGGAGCAGGTGAAGCCTGTTGACTAACTGTATTTGTTACAGCTGGTGGCGCAGGTGGTATTGGCTCTGGTGGTGGCGGCGGTGCAGGTGCTCTACTTGACATACACATAAGCTTACTCCTTGTTTAAAATTGTTTCGTTTTGTCTTTTGTATTGTTCGATAAGAAAACGAATAACGTTTCGTTGACCACCAAACCAAAAGCACTGTTTTTCAGACCAGTCTAAATTAGGACTATTCTCAGGGAATAGCTTGTCTAACGCTTCCAATAGGTCTTTACTTATTTTTGGAAGCTTAATATCTTGTTTTTTATCCATAAGTTTTTCTTCTAAAAGTGGGTCTTTCTAGAAAATTTTTTAGAAACCTTTGATTTGATTGTAGTAAATAAGTAGTTCTGCAAGTTCGATTACAATAAGTAATCCTATTTCAATAGCTAGGACGGTGTGATAAATCGTCCATAACACCGATTGTTTTTTACCATCTAAAGATTTGTAATTCATATTACTTCTACAGTCCTTGCCATATATTTAGTTTGTTTAATCTTGCCTTGTCTTTGAAGTGATTGAAGAAAAGAATAAATAATTTGTTTAGAATGTACTTCCATATGCTCTAGCATTTCCTGATAGGAAGGAGAGTAACCTTTTGTCTCTATAAAACCCTTTATGAAATTATAAAGCTGGGACTGTCTTTTAGTCAGGGTCAGTCCCCTGCCATTTATCAAAATCAAATTCTAATTGGTCATTACCTTTATCTGCCAGTTCACCTGCGATTGCACCGTAACCTACAAGGTCAATGTAATTATCAATTGTATGGTCACCTAATTTCGTTCTAGCAATTTTAAGAAGTGCCATAAGCATTGCTACGTCGTGTGGAGAAACTTTCTTATCTAAATATGCACTCCAAAGTTTAGCAATGTTTGTATGATTTTTCTTTTTGTTGCCATAACTTTTTTCTCTATCAGTTGAAACCAAGCGAGTTGCTTCTTCAATTATTTTTTGTCTGTTCATACTGGTGGTCTCCACAAGATAGGTTTCTTTGTTTGAAAATTATAATCTGAAGCACGTAGTATTCGTGCCATACGAGCTTCCTGCAGAGCAACCTTTGAGTTTAAACCTTTGCTTTTGTAAGTATCAACAACAACTTCCCACATCTTTTTATAACTTGTTTTATGTGGAGTTAATATTTTTTCAGCCGTGATTTTCCCAACATTAGGACAACCTTTATATCCGTCTGTCTGGTCACCAGTTAAGGTTTGCAGCATATGAAAATAGTTTGCGTCTTCCTCATTAATTACCGTGTAATCGTCGTCACCCAGAAACCAATGCGTTGCAGGTATGGTTTTCATATCCTTGTCATTGGTTAAAACTGTCTTTTCACCTTTAATGACATTGCTAGTTGCTAAAATTCCAACTACGTCGTCCCCTTCTAATCTTGGTTTAATGTAGCATTTGTAATTTTCTTCCACCCATTTTCTTAAAGGTTGATACACAACTGGCTTACGCTGCTTCTTACGATTAGATTTGTAAAGTGGGTTGAGTTTCTTTCTGAAACTATTCTTACTGCCTAAAGCTATAACTATGCGTTTAGCTAACAAAGTAAGTTCGTAATATGTAATTGTATCAGCTAACTTTGTAATTGCCTCTTTTAAATCTGCGTGAAGCGTCCATAAATCTTCACTCCACTCTGTTACTTCCTCAACTTGACACGCAACTTTGTAAATTAATATGTCTCCGTCTATGATTAAAGTACGGTCATTTAATGCTTTTGTCATTTTCCTAACTCTTTCCTTATCCATTTGAGAAGCAATGGATTACGTTTAAATATTTCCGTGTAGCCTTGTGACATAGCGTTAACTATGTTTTCTTCTTCTTTAGTTTTTTCTAAATTATATTGATAAAAAATTGCGTGACCAATTTCGTGCAGAAGTAATTCAACTCCCTGACTTCCTTCTAGTCTTTCTTCATCTAAATAAATTATATTGGCTCGATATGAATACGAGCCTTGTTGGTCACCAATATCAAGAGCAACTCCACTCTCAATAGTTTTTAATTGTATTGTATTATGTCCTAGCTGGACACTTTTTGGCAATGTCATAAAATTTATTTCTATTGAGTATGAAGGAACTTTTAGCGTTAAATCTATCGTTTATTCTTTGCTGATAAAAATGTTCTTTAGCTCCATCTTCTATTAACTTTGCAATCTTTTTAAATGGCAGCCATAGAACATCTATAACTTTTTTTACTTTAACACCGTATGCTTCTTGTTCTTCCCACCCACGCCATACATAAATATCTATTTTAGGATATAATCTTTTATAACGTTCATAGTCTTTACGATTAAATGTAATGCTATCTTCAGGTGATACACCGTATCTGTCTGACTTGAAGAATGGAAGTGTCTGTGTTTTTAAATCAGAAACTTTATCAAACATTAACAAGTCAGGTTTTGTCTTATTAAATTCTTTTTCAGGATTTATCTTTGCATTTAATTTTCGCTGCTGACACATTGTAACAAATGCGTCTTCGTATTTTTCACCAAGTTTATAATAACTTTGTCTATCTTGATTATTAATGGGTCTGTGACCAATTTTTTCCGATTTTGTATTGTCCGTCAAGTTTACATCTAAAGTTAAAGCTTCTCTGGGTGTCACGAATGGCAGCAATAGCTGCTTCGCCAACATATTTTTCTAAACCTTCTTTTACTTGCAACTGCATTTCGTCGTGTATGTGAGCAACTTGAGCAAAATCTTTTCCGTAGATAAGTTTGCTCATTAATTTTTCGTGAAGGTTTATTGTTGCTTGTTTCACTATCAACGCACCTGCTGATTGGATTAATGTATTAAGTGCAGAATGTTCTGAACGAATAGAAAGTTTTCTACCGTCCAAACCTTTTAAATAATTATTTGTTCTGTATGTTCGTATTACTTGTTCTTTTAATTTTTTAAGTGCTGGAATGTTTCTTAGGAATTGTTCTTTAATTCTTTTAGTCTCTGCCAAAGACTTGCCTGTGATTTGCGATAATCTATTATCACCTGCCCCATAAATAAAAGCATAAATAAAGGTCTTGGCTGTATCACGGTTGTCCAGTCCTGCAGCTTTTTGGTTATAGGTGTGAATATCCCCTTCAAGAACTTGCTTAATATATTCGCCATCATCATAAGGAAATAAATAATGAGATAGCACACGCAACTCAAGACCTGATACATCAACACCAAGCAAGTTGTAACCATCATCAGCAGTAAACAAACTCCTACATTCCAAACCATAAGGAAGACCAGTCGCAGGAACTTGAGACACATTAGGATTTTGGTGAGAGCAACGCCCAGTGACAGTCCCACACGTGTTAACAGAGCCATATATTTTCCCTTTCTTTTCTAATTTTAACCAAGCATTATTACCTTCAGCTAACTGCCCTATTCTTTTAGTAATCATTAAATATTCAGATAGGAGTTTAGCTTCAGGATATTTTAATTTAGACAAAACCGTTTCATCTACTTTAGGTTTACCCTCATTGGTAAATTCTTTAGGTTTCCAGCCTTTAAGAGTAATAAGTCTGTCTGCTATGTGGTCTCTACTTGCAGGATTGAATGTTACATCTTCATATCTATTGATTGCCACACCAGCAATATAACCTTTAGTTTTATTATCTCTTTTCGGTGTCCACGTTCCTAAATCTTTCGTCCATACTGGAAATGCTTTTTGTAATTCTTGTAAGAGTTCTTGTCTTCTTCCAGCTAATTGAGAATATAATTTTTGTCCTGCTTCAACATTAAAAGAAAAACCGTGTTGCTCTTGCAGCCAAATATATTTAGCGAATTTATGTTCTAGTTCTATTGCAGTTGCAGAATAATCCTTTGATTGAATTTTATTATATAAGTCAAAAGTAATCTTCACATCTTGTTTACAATATTTTTGCATTTCTTCAGACCATTCTTGCCAGTCTGTTTGTTTATGAAAATCACCTTTATAAATTTTAAGCCTGTAACCCCAAGACTCTAAAGAATGTCTTCCAACTAATTTCATTGGAAAATTCATATTATTAACTGCTCTGTAATCCCTGTCTCTAATGTCCGTCCAAATTAAACGTGAGCAAATAAGCGTATCCGTAATCTTTCCTTTCGGATTGAAAGTAGGATACACTTTTTGCAGGGAGGGAATATCAAATTTGAGAACGTTGTGTCCGATTAACTCTTTAGCATTTTCTAATATTGGTAATGCAGCTTCTATGTGTTCAGGTGTAAAACTTAATTCAGTTCCGTTATCAATGTCTTTAACTTCTATGCAATGGACTTTAGTTAAATTTTCTAATAATCCATTTGTTTCAATATCAAATACTAAACGCATTTTAACTCCTAACCTAATTGACTATGCTTACTGAAATTCTATCTACCTCTGGTACGATTGAACGAAGATTGTTTACAGCTTCTTGAATTATTACTTTTGACTTTCCATCTTTCGCATAAACAACACCTTCAACTTCAGGATTGTTAATTGTAGTGTGAACTGTTTGAAGTATTGTTTGATAAAGCTGAAAGGTTTTCCTTTTATCTTTTGCAGGTAAATCCAAATATGTTTCTTGACTCTCAAGAAAATCAAAAATTAATTCATTAAGTAATTTCTCAGTAATTATTTCGTTCATCAGGCTCACCTTGAAAAGTGCAGCCTTCTTCAGTTAATCTTCCAGTCTCCTTGTTATAATTTAAATAGGTGGCAACCCCTGTGTCACCTGAAAATCTATTCTTTAATACTCTAACTGTAACTCTATCAGGATTATCCTGAGATTGCTGATTGCGTTCTAATCCAATAACAATGTCAGATAGCTGTGCTATTGCAGCACTGCCCCTCAAATGTGCAAGAGAAGTTAAAGCTCCGTCTGTATGGTCTCTGTTGCCATCTAGTCTTCGTAAATGACTGACTAATAAGACACCTATGTTTAATTCTTCTACAAGTGAACGCAGCTTAGTCATTGTATTATCAATCAATCTACGTTCGTCTGAATTTTCATTACCAGATATAACTATTGATAAGTGGTCGAGTACAATCCACTGACAACCACAAGCACGTACTAAATATTTAATCCGATTTAATAAATTATCAGAGTCTATGCTGCCCCAATGGTCATAGAAAAAACAGTTGTCTTTAATGCTGTTCCAAGCTTCTTTCATTTCCTTTTCAGGAATTTCTTTTCTAATGTCTGGTAGATGAATGGGTTTGCTTAAACCTATGGAAACTAAACCACGAATTGAACGAGTAATGTTTTCTTCCAACGCTATGTAAGCAACCCTCTCTTTTTGAAGTATTAGATGGTGTGCTATTTCCCTGCAGACCTGAGATTTTCCTTGTCCAGTTCCTGCTGTAAAACAAACAATTTCATTTCTGCGTAAACCTGAAGTCTTATAATTTAATCCATTCCAACTATAAGGAATACATTCCTTGTCATTGTCTTCTATTAATTTTTCCCAAGTATCTTTTCCAAATACAATTCCATCAGGAGTATAAATCTTTGACTCCCACATTGAGTCCATTAACTCTTTACCTTTGCCCTTCACTAACATTTCGTTAGGGTCTTTGAGTTCAAAGTTTGCAATCTTTGCTTTACGAGGTGTGATTATTGAAGCACACTCTTTAGCTGCTGCTTTCCCTTGTTCATCTTGGTCAAACATAAAAACAACATTTTCAAATTGTTCCACCCATTCAATAGATTGAGCAATAAATTTTGGTGCTGAAGCTGCACCACTTGGTACAGATACAACTGGATATTTATTACCTTGAAGTTGAGAAATAGACATTGCGTCAATCTCACCTTCAGTAACACACAAAATTTTTCCTGTGTCTCTGTATTGGTTTTCACCGAATAAAGAAATGTCACTAGGATTACCCAGCCACTTGAAATCTTTATTGGGGAAACGTAGTTTTTGAGCAACTACATCAAGATTACGATTATAATAATTAGCAATATGACAATTACGATTTGCATAAGTACCTACTTGGTAATGAAATTTTCTACAGGTTGCTTCATTGATTTTCCTTTTGTTAAGAGCTTTGTATTCACCTTCAATTAATCCTGCTGACATTTTTTTTTAATCTTAATAGTTTCGCCATTGGCTCTTTCAACATAACCACAGCCTTGACCGAAACAAAAAGCACTGCCGTCATTGTATCTTGCTAAATTGTCAGAGCTTTTGCAACTAGGACAACTTTCGTGTTGAATAAAATCTGCCATACCTAACCTTTTTCTTTATTAATTTTGTCTATGTATTCTTTTGTCTCTCTGCCTCTGCGAACGCCTTCTTCTTCTTGAGGTTTTGAATTTCCACAAGAACAACTATTAAAATGTCTTTTTACGTCTCTTTCCAAAGCCATTAACCTGCTGTGATAAACTGATAGCTTGTCAGCTAAATTTGCAATTCTGTCAGAAGCCACCTGATTAGAATAAAACTTTTCTTTTTCTTCTCTCATAATGCTATCCAATTAGGAAAGTGGTTTTTCACAACCACTCTCCTTGAAGGACTTATCTTTGAGATAAGCTTGGACGTCAAAGGAGGGACAATCTTTTTGAGAAATTTGATTGTGTCCTATGACTTTCGCTTGAGGGAATAAGCGAAGAAGTTCATCAAGTAGAAGTTCAAGTTCTACCCATTGTTCTTTAGTAAAATTATTTTCTGATACTGTGTGGTCGTCTTCTGATACTCCACCAACTAAACATATTCCTATGCTTCTATGATTAAATCCTTTTGCGTGACCACCAACTTCATCAACGCTTCTTCCAGTTTGTCTAGTGCCACAGCGTTTCAAAACGTAGTGATACCCCACCGAAAAGAAGCCACGTTTTCTGTGCCAACTATCAATATCATCTACATCAATATCCATTGAAGGCTTTGTTGCTGCACAGTGAATTACTATGAAATCAGTGCTTTTTCTTGCCATTATTTTAACCAGTCTTCAGGGATAGTTTCTTTAGCGTAGGGATAGCCTATTCTTTCGCACCACATACCGTAGGTAGTCTGTGATTTTTTACCAATGCGAGTTTTAGGATTAGAGAAGACGAAACGTAAATCTAAATCAGGGTGTTGTTCTTTTATTAATTTAAATTTCTTTCGTTCTTGAGAAGTGAAGCGTCCTTTAGTTTCAACTAAAAGACCATTGCATAAAATTAGAAAGTCAGGTGTGTACTTTGAAGTAAAAGACGGTCTCTCAAATTCAATCGAGTACGGCTCATAGTCAAAGTCAACACCCAAGCTTTCTAATTGTTCTGCTGCTCTTTCTTCAAGACCACTTTTATATTTAAAAGTCTTCTTGATTTTCTTTGTCATTAGTTTCTTCTTGCGTTGAAAGTACATCAGTTGTTTGTTCAAAGCCGTCTTCTTTAGAGAAGCCGTATGAACTAGCAGCAGCACCTTCACCTGAAACTAATTTCAAGATTTGAGCAGCCTTCAAACGTAATGAGACACCTGCACCAACTAAGGTAGTATGGTAAGGAACAACTTCGTAGGAAACTTTCATTTCACTACCGCCCCATACTATAGTGTCCTTCGCAATGGGTTGACCCTTTGCGTCAAACAAAGCAGGTTTCTGAGTCCAACTGTTGCCAGTCTTCTTATTATTAACTTTAGCTTTTAACTTGAAGTTAACAAGATAGTCCCCATTCTCATCAGTTTTGTAAGGGGGATTTGCAGTCTTAACAGACTTACTCCCATTCTTCTTAGTTTGATTAGTTGAAGCTGTAATAGCTTCATCTATCAGCTTAATAATGTTCTTTGCGTCATCTTTTTTAATTCGCAAAGTTGTCTTGTAATCGCCATCAGGGTTAAACTTTGTATCAGGCTTATGTAAATAAGGATACACAGCTACACCTAAAGGAGATACGTAACGTGGATTGGTATTAACCATTTTAATACTCCTATTCTGTGAAGGTGTTGTTCCGTGTAGGTCTACTATAAGTGGGTCGTTCTTAATCTGAAAAACCCACGTGCATTTTTCACGTGAAACTAGGCAAAGAAGAAATCTGACTCCCAAATATTCTCGATATTTAAATTGCCTAATGGTGGCAAAAGAGGAACTAAAGCCTTGTCTTCATCATATTTCATCATTGAAAGTATCTCCTGCCTGAATTTTTCCAGTTGATTTGCAGAATAAATCTCTATGAAGCTCTCTTTGATACACCGTATCAGTTTTGGAGTATCACTGGCATATGTACCAAAAGAGTCGTGAATACATTGAAAGGTGTCCAGTCCGTGTTTACTGGCTAGAGCTATTGTTTTCTGCATAGCTGCTCCGTCCATACTGTGAACATAATTTGGACTGATACCTAAAGCTTGAGAATGTTTGTCAATGACTAATGTTTTCTCGCCATTATGATTAATATTATATTTATTTTCCAATAGAGAAAGTTTGATATAAATATTTTTCTTTTTAATTTCTCCGTTTTTCAATTTTATAATATTCTCCCCCATCTTGGACTTTACCCTTCTAGTTTTAGTATCTGGGTATGCTTGTTGAACATAAAATCCAACTGGAGTCGTCCAGTTTATAGGAAGATTTAAAGGAACTGTCTCTTTGACTTCTATTATTGCTATGGGTGACTTAACAATAATGTCAGGTTTATTTTCTTTTATCAGTATGTCTTTAATTACACCTTTATATAAAGAAGGAATTGTCATTGTTCCAAAGTCTGTTTTAATTTCTGCCAGTGGGTCACCTTTTTTAACTTTATCGCCAACCTTGACTAACCATTTCTTTATTATTCCTTCAGACATTGCTCGATAAAAAGAAGGCATAATAATTTCCTTCTCTTTTTCAACTATGACATCTTCCAATACACCTTCATCATTATATTTTTTCTCAACTAAATCAGAGACAATCCTGCTCGTTGTCTGCAACCAACTCATTACGTCTCTTGCAGAAGTGACTACTTGATGAATTGCACCTAAAGTCACATTAGCTAGGAAGAAAGAAGGAACGTATAAAGCGTTGTATTTAGGATTTAATGATTTATCCTTCCAGTCTTCAGGCAGTTCAGCACCTTTATTCTTTCTCTCCATAATACTAGCTTGAATGTATTTTCTATGGCTAAATCTTCTACTACCATACGGCAGCGTCATTACTGGACGTTTGCAGGTTTTTCTATCAACACCAAATTGAAGCCAGTGTTGAGCTAGTTCAGCAACGGTGAATTGTTTTCTTGTTGGGTCTTTAGGAGGTTTCCCAAACTTTGACGTATCATTCAGCATTTCTTTCAGACGCTGAATGACTATATCCGCTACGTCTCCATAAATGTCTGCAGGAGTATCTTTAGGCGTTAAGTTCACAGCAGCACCGCCTATTTCATCTTTCAGCATTGCTGAAAAATGTTGAAGTCCGTTGCAGCTACCGTCAACTAAAACTGGGATATGGGATTTATAACCGAAATTATATTCTCCGTTCCCTTTGCTAAATTCTCTCCACTCAAAACAAAAAGCAAGAAACTGATATGGCTTGTCGGCTTGTGACCATTCAGTATTCATATGTGGATTTTCAGCACACTTAAAAATCATTTCCTCATTGTCTGAAATCCATTGAGTTCTATCGTCTAAAGAGCATTTGTCTTCTCCGAAAGAGTTAGCTCCGTGAATAGCCAACCAACAAGCGTCGTCATTATTCTTTATGGCTTTGCCTTCTGCAAAATGAAGTAATGACCTTGCATAGTCCGCATACTGTGGGTGCAGGAACATTGGCACGGCATAAATTCTTCCTCTGAAATCTAATTGGTGTGGAAAATATAAATATTTTTCTTCTTGAAATACTTTAGCTATTCTAATTATTCTTTTAACTTGAATAATCTTACTGATTTGTTCAGCCTCCCAGTCACAGAATATTCTATTTCTGATACTGTATTCTTTCCTAGATTTTTCATTGGTTTCTATGTCGTCAGGTTTTCTAGGTGCGAACTTATCAAGTTTTCTAGGTGGTAAATCCCCCATTTGATTATTATTCTCCCAGTTGGAAATGACAACATCAAGCACCTTCTTATTGATTGTCCAAGCTGTCTTTTGAATTGCGTTAATTGCTTCATATAACACTGGCATTTCATCAACTCGGTTACGCAATTCCTCCAAGTATCCCTCACTGTCTGCCTTTACTAATTTCAGTTTTACGTGAGGAGAAATGTAACCCCCCTTTTCAGGAAATTTCCAGTCTCTAGGTCTCATCAGCATAGGCAGATATTCAGGAAAAAGAACTTCATTAAAATCATTATAATTTTCTATCCATTCCCTAGTCTTCTCAGTCGCCTGAACATAATAGATGGTGTTATTGCGACCCATAGTTTTAAGGGGAAAATGAACTAGACCTGTAGATTGTTTTAATAAATTTAAACAAATCTGACCAACCCTTAATTTAAGTGGCTTGTCCCAGACCTTCTCTGTCTCTATTTTGAACTGCTTTATCTTGGCATTATAGACCTTTCGCTTATGTCTATAATTTCTCTTTTCCTCTAAAGCCTTATGCAATCTTCTAAAATATCTTCTCTCTTGGTCTTCAAACGCTTCTAATCTGCACTCCATTTCAAGAGCTTCACCAATGCGTACAGAGGCTTTATTCAGCGTCTGTTTCTGTGAAATGCAATCAAGCATATACTTCCCAGCCACCAAAGCTGTGACTTCATAATCCAGTCTAGCTAAAATCTTGGCTGCTGCTTCAGGTCTTTTCTGAAATGCAGGTTTTTGACTTTCCACATAATCTCTCAAAGCTGCTGCCATTGGGTTAATTAACCCCTTCAAAAGCACCTGACCGTGCTTGGTCGTGCTTTCAGCGTTCTTTTCCCTAGCTTTAATTATTATATCCTTAAATCTCTGCGTACCTGCAGCCTTCATAGTGGCTTCGAGTTCTAATTGTCTTTCCCATATTGGCATTTTCTTATCCTGCCATTTGCCGAAATATCTCTCCTCCTCATAATTTAGGTGTTCTTCGTCTTTTTTAAGATTTAGTTGTAAATCTTGTAATTTCTTTAATTTTACTTGTTCCATATTAAATCCTTAGCTTTAGTTGTGTTCGTGTAATTGCTATTACGACCAACTTGGTCGTAACGAAAAGTTGAATGACCTGAGGTGCTATTTCAGGTTACAACCACTTTTTTTGATGATTTAGTTAAATATGGAATAATTTCTTCACGTTTTTTGGGACTGTGAAGGGCAGTTTTAGAGTACCTCCGTAACTAATTAAGAGTACCCCCATAACTTTTTTAAGTACCCCCGTAACTTAGTTAAGAGTACCGCCATAACTTTTTTAAGTACCACCGTAACTTTTTTGAGTAGTATCTTAGGGTTTTATTACTTAATGTTAAGGCTTTCTCCACAGTCCCTTTTAATCAAAATGTTCAATCCAGCCGATTTAGTTGTAATTATTACGACCAGTTGTACGTTTCAATTGGATTGCAAAAACATAAAAACTCGGTGAAGGTCGAGTTTCTACGAAATTATTCCTTACGGCAGCCTCCTTTCATCTTCAGGTCGAACAGTAGTGTCATTATGCACTATAGGGTCGCCCTGCTCAATGATATTTTTTACTTCAGTATTTACTAACTTATTTATTTCGGCTTTGTCACCCTCTCTATACTTCTTAGTATCTGAAGAGTAAGCTGTATCAGCGTTGCCGTTGCCATTCACTTTATTAATGACATCAACTGCTGCTATTAAGTTAGTCGGTGCTAAATGTGCGTACCTCAAAGTCATTTTTATATCTCTATGTCCTAGAAATTCTTGAACAACTTTAATTGGTACGCCTGATTGCACTAGTTTACTGGCTGCCGTGTGTCGGCAAATGTGAGGTGTAAACCCCTTGTCTTCCATTTTGCCTAAGCGTTGCCTTACTCTAATCCATTGGGTTTTAAACCAATGATTGTCATAAGGGAAAAGCCACTTATCAGGGTCGCCAGTCATTCTACCCTTGATAACTTCACACACTCTAGTACTCATAGGAATAGTTCGAGGGTGCGTGTTCTTCGTCTTCCAAAACGTGACAACTGGAAACTTACTTCCAGTCGCTGTGTCAACAAAGTCGAAGCTAATGTTACCTTCCTTCATATGAAAGAGTTCACATTGTCGTACGCCCAAATCCATTAGGCAGACGAAGGCGTCGTAATGGTCTTTCATTCCCCAGTTTAAAAACAGATTTTCAATTTTTTCCGCTTCTTTAGGGTCGTGCTGACCAATCCAACGCACTGGATTTTCTTTTAATTTAGGTCGTTTAAATCTAGGTATTACCAATAAACGACCACGTTCTACAGCCAAACTCATCATACGAGCTAATGCGGATACATTTTTTCTTATAGTAGCGTTAGCGTGTCCTAAGCTTTTAGCATAGTCCATATACTTCTCTATCGCTTCTGTATCTATTTGTGACAGACGAGTTTTTGAGCCAAAGTAACGAAGTACAATACGTGCCTTGTACTTGTTGCTTTCGCTGCAGCCTTCTCTGTCCCAAAACGCAATTAGTGCGTCGTGAGCTTCACCCAATGTCCACTCTTTTTTACGAAGTGACATAGGTGCGTGTTGATGCAAGTCCTGATAAGAGACGTCTCTATAAACGTCTTCGTTATCATACATCTCTCTCGCAACTTTAGGGTCACCGTGAGCCTTCTCCATTGCGAGATTTAATTTGGCTCTAGTAACGTTAGCCAATGACAAGTCGTCAATAGAAACGGATAATCTTTTTCTTCTGTAGCAAACGCTAACAAGAAACTTCTTACCCTTTCTTGTGACACCAGTCGGTAGTTTATGAGTCATTAAAATTTAACTCCTTTTTTGTTATGCGTGTTTTTTCTTATTCGTAATCACTAATGTATCAGCTTTAGAGCCTTCCTCTTTAACAAGGTTGTCCCATTTTTTATTTAGTTTATTTTGTTGAGGAGTAAATTCAACTTCCCCAACTTTTTTATAAACTTCAGCTTTAACATCAGGTTTTAAAACCACGCTGTTAAGTTGTTTGAAGAACTTGACACCTTTGTCAGATAACACCCAGCGTTTAAGCTTTCTGTTATATGGGTCTTCAAACGCTTCAATAAGGAATAGACCGTCCCTAACTCTTTCTTCCATTTTAGGTTTTTGAGTTAGTTGTTTACTGCGTAAGCTTTGTAATTGAACATCAACTGTTCTAAAGCTGTAGCCTTTTCCTAGTCGCCCTAATTGGCGTTGGATACTACTTAAAGTAGTAGCCATTGAGTCACATATGTCTTTAGTAGTAACACCGTTAGTTCCAGCTTTTGCTATTCGAGCTAACACTGTCAACTGCTGAACAGACATAGTGTCGTTCCCCTCATCTTTATCTCCAAGAGAACGAAGTTTATCAAACATTGGATATAACCATTGGTTATTCCCAACATCTTCAGGAGACTGTTTCGTATCAGCTTTCAGGTCATTTAATGTGACTTTTTTCTTTTCTTCTTCTTCGTCATCATCTTGAACATCAAGCACGACATTCTTTAATAGCCAGTCAATATTAGGTTTGGACATTAAGTTTCTTTCAATCCATTCCTTGAAGTCCTTCATACTTTTAACTTCTTTAGGAAAAGTATAAGTACCCCAACCAACTAGTTTAACTTTACCCTCTTTGTTCGGCTCTTGAGCTATTGCAACTTGCCTGTCTGACAGTTCCATCAGCTTTTCCAGCAAACCTGAAGCAGCTTTTTTTCTAAAGTCATCTTCTGCTCTAGTTGAAATAGCTTCTTCAATGTGAGAAGGTAACGTCTTCTCTATGGTTTTCATTTTACTCCCTCCAGTTTTGCAAAGGAAAGAGAGTAAGAAAAATTATTTAAAACTTTTCTCTTTTACTGCTTTGTTAAAATGAACAACTTCTGAATGTAGTCTTCGCACAAGTCTCATTTGGTCTTTATGCAAAAACTTATCTAAATTTGTTTCAAATATAACACCGTCATCAGAGTCACCAAAAGCACAAGTAAGAAGAAACTTTTTGTATTGTTCCCCTTGAGGTATAAATTCCTTCTTGTTTTCGTATAGGTGATTAAAATAGCTGTCTAACTCACCACAAACACCGTCATACGCTGCATATACGTTTTTAATCGCAATAGCAGCTTCACGTAATGCTCTGTCGTGAACATCTTGTGGGTAGTCAGTAGCTCTTTTAATCATTCTATCTTTCTCATTGCTGACTGGTAACTTGATTTTCTTCGCTACAGTCATAATTCTTTTCTTCATAGT
>PVBE011146998.1_pt1 | contig 15078 bp, 7 predicted proteins | sample 1631181 | NCBI WGS metagenome assembly PVBE01 (sample SAMN08397723, study PRJNA350692) | Marine metagenome, whole genome shotgun sequencing project. | isolation source: water | place: Pacific Ocean | collected 2012-04 | reverse complement strand
GAGCTCGCGGGCACGCTCGAGGAACTGGGCGAGGTACTTGCGCACCGTCGGCGTCGACAGGCCGGTGACCCGGGCGACCTCCGCCTTGCTCATCTCATCGACCCAGAAGTGGACCGCGCATGCCTGGGTGCGCTCATCGAAGTGGTGGAGGATGGACCGGACCAGTGCGATGCGTTCTGCGGCGGCGCCATCGGGCCTGGCGTAGTCGAGGGCGCGAGGGTCGATGACTCCAGGAGACTGCCGGCGCTTGACGTCGCGGACCCGCTTGCGGCGGAGCATGTTGAGGCAGACGTTGGTGCAGATGCGGTACAGCCAGGTGGACGGCTGGGACCTCGCCTCGAACCGGTGCATGTTCCGGGCAGCCTGGACGAACCCATCCTGCAGGGCGTCCCACGCCAGCTCGTCGTCACCGAGGATCGACAGGCATCGCCGATACAGGTGGGGGCCGAACCGCTCATACCAATCCTCAAGCCGTGCATCGTCCGAAGGCGGACCCTCGGCGGTCATCGGGTTGGACGCATGAGCGGGGTCGGATCGGAAATTCGTCAGTCCCAGCGTAGCCGGCTGGGCGACGACGTTGGTGGCGCCAGCAGCCTTTTGCTAAACCTAGCATCCGCTCACGGCACCACGCCCGAATCCCCAATCCGGAGGCGACTCCCATGCTGAAGCCGTTCCGCTCCCTGCTCCCGATCTTGTGTATCCCCATCCTGATCGCCTCCTGCGGCGACTCCCCGGGCAGCCGGGGCAGCGACGAGGCAGGTGAGGACGGAGGCGGCGACGGCGACGGCGACGGCGACGGCGACGACGGCGACGCCGACGGGGATGGCGACGGCGGCGACGGCGACGGCGGCGACGGCGGAAACGGCGACGGCGGGGACGGCGACGGCGGGGACGGTGACGACGGCGGCAGCTGCCCCGACGACCAGTTCCAGAACGCCAACTGCGCCGAGATCATCGAGTGCACCACCTCGTGCGCCGGCGACGGCTGCGCCGACGAGTGCCGCGACTGCGGCGTGCGCAGCGCCCGCAACCACTACGACGCCCTGGCGCTCTGCATGGCGTCAGACTGCGGCGGCGACCTCGCAGCCACCGAGTGCATGTGTGAGAGCTGCGAGGACCACGCCCGGCGGTGCGGAAAGGACGACTGCCGCGGCGACGACGGCGGCGACGGAGAAGGCGACAACTGCGGCGCGCTGGTGCTCTGCCTGCAGGCCGCCGCCCGTGACCCTCGCGCAGAGGAGGCCTGCTTCGAGGCGGCCACGCAGAACGCCCGCATGGCCTTCGCCAACCAGCAGGCCTGTGCGTCGGTCTGCGAGGGGGACCAGGCGTGCATGGCCGAGGACTGCGTGGCCGAGTTCACCGCCTGCGAGCAGGGCACGCCCGACCAGCAGCTGACGTGCAACGGCATGTTCGCCTGCGTGCAGCTGTACTGCGTGATCCCGGGCGGCGTGGACTCGGACTGCATCCAGGCCTGCCAGGCGGCCTTGTCCGCCGAGGGCATGGGGCTGCTGCAGCCGCTGCTCACGTGCATGAACGCAAGCGGCTGCGCCCAGGAGCAGGACCCGGCCCAGGCCCAGCAGTGCGTCGAGGACAACTGCGGCGACGAGAACGCCGCCTGTTTCGGGTTGGAGGTCATCGAGCCGGATCCGGTCGACGTCACCTGCGGCGACATCCGCATGTGCGCTGCGGGCTGCGACGACCGGGGCTGCCGCCGCGACTGCGACGACGTGACCGATGACGACGAAGTGCTGGACGCCTGGGAGGACCTGGACGACTGCATCGACGACAACGAATGCGACTACGACGACGACGACTGCATCGACGAGGCGTGCGCGGACGAGTCGCTGGTCTGCTCCATCGACATCGTCCCCAGCGAGTGCGCCGGCGTGTACGCCTGTGAGGCCGACTGCGAGCGCTGCCGGGGCAGCGACGAGTGCAGCCGCTCCGCCTGCATCCGGGCGTGCGAGGAGGACGTTGGGGAGGACGCCTCGGAGGATGTGCAGTCGCTCATCGATTGCGCAGAGGACGCGGACTGCGACGACTTCGACATCGGGTGTGCCGTCGCGCAGTGCCCCGACGAGGCCGAGGATTGCGGCGTGACCGCCGATCCGATCGTCGAGGAGGGCGGAGAGGGCGAAGGCGAGGGCGAAGGCGAGGGCGAGGGCGAGGGCGAGGGCGAGGGCGAAGGTGAGGGCGAAGGCGAGCCGGATGTGTCGGTGCTGGTGACGGCTGCCGAGGGCGGCGAGGTCGCCACCGAGGACGGCGCGGCCCAGCTGACGATTCCAGCCGGGGCGCTCGCCGAGGACACCACGATCACCGTCAGCGCAGGCGAGCCGGTCGAGGGCAGCGAGGGCCCGGTGTACGACTTCGGGCCCGATGGGCTGCAGTTCCTCCAGCCCGTCACCCTGTCGCTTGCCTTCGACGGCGACGTGCCGGAAGGCCGCGAGGCGGTGCTCGCCTTCAACGACGGCGAGGCCTGGGTGGCGGTCGAAGGCTCATCGCTGGCCGACGGCCGGGTGTCGGGACAGACCGACCACTTCACCCTCTACACGGTCGTCTTCCGCGACGGGCAGCTCGAGATCAGCTCGAGTTGTGACGAGCTGCTCGACGAGTGGATGGCGTGCGGGGGTGACGTGGTCGGTGCGTGGACGTTCGAGCACCTCTGCTTCGTCGGCGACTTCGGCGAAGAAGAGGACCCGATGATGAACCCGTTCGCCGAGGCCTGCCCGGAGGCGGTCTTCACCGGGGAGGTCATCCTCAACGGGGGCATCGTCTTCGAGGCCGAGACCGCGACGTTCAGCTACCTGGGCACCACCACGCGCCGCGGCCTCCATGTGCCGTGGGCCTGCTTCGACCGCCTCGAAGTCGAACGCGAATGCGAAGCCGTCGCCATGATCATCGAAGGCGGCGCGTGTGAGGCGACGGACGCCGGGTGCGACTGCAGCGGCGAGGATTTCGAGGAGGACATCCGCGACGCGTCCGGCCCCTACCGCGTCGACGGCAACGACCTCGTCTTCCTCGACGAAGGCGGCAACGAGGCGGATCGCCAGCCGTTCTGCGTCACCGACGAGCGGCTCGTCTTCCTGAACTCACCCGCAGACGACGACTCTCCGGCGGTCTACCAGACGCTCACGCCCGCCGCGCAGTAAGCGCCTGCGCCGCTAGCTCCAGTCGAGCACGACCTTCCCGGACTGCCCGGACCGCATCATGTCGAAGCCGGCCTGGAAGTCGTCGATGCCGTAGCCGTGCGTGAGGATTGGCGACAGGTCGAGGCCGCCCTGGAGAAGGGCGGCCATTTTGTACCAGGTCTCGAACATCTCCCGACCATAGATGCCCTTGAGCGTCAGGCCCTTGAAGATGACCTGGTTCCAGTCGATCACCGTGTCGGACGGGGGGATTCCGAGGATGGCGACGCGGCCGCCGTGGTTCATCACCTCGAGCATCTGCTCGAAGGCCTCGCCATTGCCGGACATCTCGAGGCCCACGTCGTAGCCCTCGGTCATGCCGAGCTGCGACATCACGTCGGCGGGCGTGGTCCGGGTGACGTTGATGGCCAGCGACGCACCCAGCTTGCGGGCGAGGTCGAGCCGGAAGTCGTTCACGTCGGTGACCACGACGTGGCGGGCGCCCGCGTGCTGGCAGATGGCAGCCGCCATGCAGCCGATGGGACCGGCGCCGGTGATCAGCACGTCCTCACCCACGAGGTCGTAGCTCAGGGCGGTGTGCACCGCGTTGCCAAACGGGTCGAAGATGGCTGCGAGGTCGTCGGAGATGTCGTCCGGCATCAAGAAGGCGTTGAACGCCGGCAGGCTCAGGTACTCGGCGAACGCGCCCGCGCGATTGACGCCGACGCCGACCGTGTTACGGCACAGATGACGCCTTCCTGCGCGGCAATTGCGACAATGCCCGCACGTGACGTGGCCTTCGCCGGAGACGCGGTCGCCGACCGAGAAGCCCCGCACGGCGGCGCCCATGGCGGCGACCTCGCCCACGAATTCGTGCCCCACCACCATCGGCACGGGGATCGTCGCGCGCGCCCACTCGTCCCAATTGTAGATGTGGATGTCGGTGCCGCAGATGGCCGTCTTCCGAATCCGGATGAGCAGGTCGTTGGGACCGATGTCGGGCTCCGGAACGTCCCGCATCCAGATGCCACAGGCGGGTTCTGCTTTGACGAGCGCCTTCACCCTTGAATGATGCCCAGCTCTCGGCCGACGTCGCCGAAGGCCTGGAGCGCCTGGTCGATGTGGCTGCGTTCGTGGGCGGCGGACATCTGGCAGCGGATGCGCGCGGCGCCCCGGGGGACCACCGGGAACGAGAACCCGATCACGTAGATGCCCTTGGCGAGCAGGCGGTCGGCCATCTTGGTGGCGAGCTTCGCGTCGCCGAGCATCACCGGGATGATCGGGTGCTCGCCGGGGACCAGGTCGAAGCCGTGTTGCTCCATCCCCGCGCGGAAGTACTCGCTGTTCGCGCGCAGCTTCACCCGCAGCTCGTCGCCGCCCTCGAGCAGGTCGAGCACCGTGAGCGACGTGGAGGCGATCACCGGCGCCAGCGTGTTCGAGAACAGGTACGGGCGCGAGCGCTGGCGCAGCCACTCGACGATCTCCGCGCGGCCCGAGGTGTAGCCGCCCGAGGCCCCGCCCAGCGCCTTGCCGAGGGTGCCCGTGACCACGTCGACGCGCCCCTCGACCCCGCAATGCTCGGGGGTCCCATGCCCCTTCTCACCGACGAAACCCACCGCGTGCGAGTCGTCGACCATCACCATCGCGTCGTACCGGTCGGCGAGGTCGCAGATGCCGCGCAGGTTGGCGATGATCCCGTCCATCGAGAAGACGCCGTCGGTGCACACGAGCTTGTGGCGGCAGTCGCCCGCTGCCTTCAGCTGCGCCTCGAGGTCGGCCATGTCGTTGTTGGCGTAGCGGAAGCGCTTCGCCTTGCACAGCCGGACCCCGTCGATGATCGAGGCGTGGTTCAGCGCGTCGCTGATGATGGCGTCCTCGGGGCCGAGCAGCGTCTCGAACAGCCCCGTATTCGCGTCGAAACACGACGAGTAGAGGATCGTGTCGTCGGTGCCGAGGAAGGCCGAGAGCCGCCGTTCCAGCTCCTTGTGGACGTCCTGCGTGCCGCAGATGAAGCGCACCGACGACATGCCGAAGCCCTGCTTTTCGAGCGCGGCCTGCGCCGACTCGACCAGGGCCGGATGGTTGGACAATCCCAGGTAGTTGTTAGCGCAGAAGTTGATGACCGTCTCGCCGGTATCGACCGTAATCGCGGCTTGCTGCGGGGAGGTGATGACGCGCTCGGCCTTGTACAGCCCGGCCTCGCGCAGCCCTTCCAGCTCCGTGCGCAGGTGCGCGAGGTATCCCACCCGTCCCTGTTTCATCTTTCATTCCCCCGCGTACGTGCCGATAGTGTGGCCGTCGACCTTACCGACGCGCCGGAGAGGGGAAAAGAGCAGCCGCGATGAAGTGCCTCATCGCCGAGGACGAACCGGCCACGCGCCGGGTGCTCGAAGTGCTGCTACGGCGGGAGGGATACGAGGTCTCCTCTGCCGCGGACGGCGATTCTGCCTGGTCCATTCTCCAAGAGGACGACCCGCCCCGACTGCTCCTGCTCGACTGGATGATGCCCGGCGTCGATGGCGTCGAGATCACCCGACGCATCCGCGCCGGCACCGACGAGGCGTACACCTACATCATCATGCTCACGAGCCGAGAGAGCACCGGCGACCTGGTCGCCGGGCTCGACGTGGGCGCCGACGACTACATGCGCAAGCCGTTCAACTCCGCCGAGTTGAGGGCGCGCCTGCGCGCCGGGCGGCGCGTGATCCAATTGCAGACCGCGCTCAAGCGAAAGGTCGTCGAGCTCGAGGACGCCATCGAGCAGATCCGCCAGCTCGAGGGGCTGCTCCCCATCTGCATGTTCTGCGGCAAGGTTCGCGACGACTCCGACGTGTGGCAGCGCCTCGAGGACTACGTCTCCGAACGTCTGGGCACCCGCCTGAGCCACAGCCTGTGTCAGGATTGCCTGCGCATCCACTACGGCGATCTCGACGACGAAGACTCCGAGCCGGGCTGATGATCGCCGGCTAGAAACACCCCAGGATGGCCCATGAAGCGCCTGCTACTCACCGCTCTGGCCTTGCTGGCCGCGTCCTGCGCGGACCCCGTCGAAGACATCGACCGCACGCAGGGCAACCTGCTGCGCAAGGCCGACATCGCCGGCGAGTGGTACTACATGCAGACCATCGTCGCGGTCCCGCCCACCTCGGCGGTGACACTGGTCGGCGAGACCTCCATCACCGAGCGCCTCCGCTGGGAGATCCAGCACGACGTCCTGCTCGGCTACCGCACCTACGAGCTCGTCCCGGGCAGCGGTGACACGTCGCGCGACGACGGCGACGCGGAGGTCACCGGGTACCCCGTCGTGGGCTTCGCGATCCTCGACCACGTCGACATCACCCGCGAGTACAACGCCGCGACCGGTGAGCAGAGCAACGTGATCTACGAGAACACCTCGGACCGCCTCTGGCACGAGCGCGAGTGGGTACGCGTCGACTGGTCGCAGAACCTCGTCACCAACTTTGACTTCATCACGCCCTCCGCTGGCGTCACCTCGGTCGCCTGGTTCCGCGAGGCCGAAGAGGACGGACCAGACCCGTTCTACAGCGAGAAGAACGAGGACGGGCTCCACTACTTCGACGTGCTCGGGCGCCTGGTCGTCGATCCCGGCGAGATCGACTGGGGGGACGGATACCCGCCCGATCCGGCCTGCTGGTACAACCTGCTGGGCGTCATCGAGGACTGCGCCTCGGCCGAGGTCGAGGTCCGCCACTCCTTCTCGAAGGTTCCCACGCAGAAGCGCTACGAACCGTTCCACTACGACGACCAGATGCTCAGCCGCTTCGGCTTCTTCCGGACCGAGTTCTCGACGTACGACGTCCAGCACGGCGTGACCGACGCCGGTCAGCGGTACCTGCTCAACCGCCACGACATCTGGAAGAACAGCTGGGATGGCGACAAGCCGATCCCGATCGCCGAACGCGAGGTGCGCACCATCCCGTACTACCTGAACGTCGGCTTCCCCGACGACGACCTGCTGCTCGCCTCCGCCCGTAACGTGATGGAGCAGTGGAACCTGGCCGCGAAGCGCGCCGTCGCCGGACTCAAGGGGACGGGCGACGTGGCGGACGTGTTCATCCTCTGTGAGAACCCGGTCCCGGAGGGCGCCCACGAGGGGTGCGGCGAGGTGGGCTTCTCACCGCGCGTCGGCGACCTGCGTTACTCGGTGCTGCACTGGGTGGACGAGGTCCAGATCCAGGGGCCGCTCGGCTACGGCCCCGCGGCGATCGACCCGGTCACCGGCGAGATCATCAGCGGCAAGGGCTACATGTACGCGGGCGGCATCAACGGGTGGGCGACCGACGCGGTCGACATCATCCGCTACTACAACGACGAGTTGGAGCTCAGCGCGCTCACCAGCGGCAGCTACTTCACCGAGGAGCTGATCGCCGACCTCACCGGCCGCGGCCGCAAGGCGAAGGCCTCGAAGCGCCTCGACCGCAAGCCGGTCAGCCGCTCGATGCGCCGACCGGGCACCCCGGCCCGAAAGCGCGTGCGTCGCGAGGATCTGCGCACCTTCGACCGCGACGCGGTGCGCCGGAAGCTGCAGCGCGCGCGAGAAGCCGGGGCCGGCGCCCTCCGGATGAACGACGAGGTGCGCAAGGCGGTCTCGGCGCGCGCCGGCCAGCGCTGGCAGGACGCTTCGCAGTCGGTGCGCGAACGCCTCGACCCTAGCCGTGTCTACGGGCCGGAGGCACGCTGGCGCCACCAGGCGCTGAGGAAGCGTGCGCGTTCACGGAACGTGGCGCTGCGCGACGCGATCGCGCCCGACCTCGCGGGCATCGTCTCCACGTACCTCGGGCGCACCGACTACGACGAGATCTGGCGCGAGCTGCGGGCGGAGATCCTCGGCTCGACGGCCGAGCACGAGATCGGCCACACCATCGGCCTGCGCCACAACTTCCAGGGCAGCTACGACAGCCTGAACTACCCGGACGAGTACTGGGATCTGCGCGCCGAGAACATCGACGGTGACAACGCCAAGGTCGGCGCCATCTATCGGCTCGCGAACCTTACGGAGGCCCAGTCCGAGGGGCAGATGCGGCAGCGCCAGTACAGCTCCATCATGGACTACAATTACAATTGGCAGAGCGATCTCGGCGGCATCGGCAAGTACGACGAGGCCGCGATCGTGTTCGGCTATTCGGCCGGTTCACACAAGGCGACGGGCAAGCGCTGCGAGGACTATCCGAGCGTCGCAGACGGCGACGGCTGCCTGGCGAATCTGCCGGGGCTCGTCGAGGTCTTCGCCAAGACGAGCGGGCAGCTGGAGCAGGCCGGTGCCTGGCTGACCGCGCTCGACCCCGATGTCAGGGACGAGTTCGGCGATCCGATCTACACGTTCGACGACCCGGGGCTGCCCTCCGTCACGCTGCTGGAGCGGCGCCACTACGTGAACGTCGCCAACGCTTTTCCGAGCCTCGACGACCTGCGCACTCGCGAGCTGATGGGCTACGCCGACTACCTCGACCAGAAAGGCGAGAACGACCGGAAGGTGCGCGTGCCGTACCTGTTCTGCTCCGACGAGTGGGAGGGCGCGCTCATCAGCTGTCACGCGTACGACCAGGGCGCCGAGCCGTTCGAGCTGACGCTCAGCAGAGTTCGCGATTACCGCGCCTACTACCCGTTCGTGAACTTCCGGCGGAACCGGGCCTTCTTCGCCATCGACGACCCCTACTACCGGTACTACTGGTACAACTTCCTGCCGCTCAGCGATTACTTCCAGGCGTGGTACGTCGCGCCCTTCGGCTACGACGACCTCTTCGACCGCGGCTACGAGTTGGCCGTCTACACGGCATTCAACGCGCTCGCGGAAGTGCTCACCACGCCCGCATATGGCGAGTATTGCGAGGACGAGACGGGCGGAGTGCAGTGGTTCGGCGACCAGCCACAATTCCGCGAAGAGGGCTACAGCACCTTGTGCCGCGAAGACGGGCGCAGGCTCTCGCTGGCGCGCGGTGTCGGTCGGCGCGAGTTCTCCCGCTACGACCCGGGGGAGGGCTACAACGTCGAGTACAAGCCCACGGAGGCCGGGCACTACTGGGCCACCTGGGCCGCGGTGGAGGCGATGTTCGACCCGGACGCCTACGTCGTAGGCGTCGAGGGCGACGCGGGCGTGTACGCGATCAGCTTCTACGACGTCTTCGAAGCCGAGCTGGAGGATCTGGTCAACGGGCTTTTGACGAAGAACTACCGGACGTTCTCGCCCACGGCGCTGCCCGCAGACTCCGACGATGAGGTCGTCGCCTCGGCGATCCGCTACCGCCCGCCTGCGCCCATCTTCGACGACGATTACGTCCTATACGACCCGGAGACCGGCGAGGCCATCGGGCAGGACGCCGCGAACCGCGAGCAGTGTCAGCCGTGCGACTTCGACATCGAGTGCATCGGCGGCAACGACTACTGCCAGCCCATTCAGGACGGCAGCTACTTCTGCCTGCAGGACTGCACCGAAGAAGACAACTGCCCAGACGGCACGGAGTGCGACGAGGTCGGCAATTGCGTGCCATCGGACGGCGACTGCGCGGCGCTCGCCCCGGACTGCGACGCGGACCACGCTTTTGGTCTGTGCGAGCCGGGCGAGGCGTGCGTCGACGGCGCATGCCGCTGGCAGCCGCGAATCGAGGCGGAGCCCACCTTCTCGATGTGGTCTGACCTGCTCTGGTACGGGATGCTCTACACGACCTCCGACCTGAGCACGCAATTCAACGACCGCATTCACGTGTTCAAGCCGGGCGCCCAGGGAGAGGGCGACTACGACCCTCGCGCCTCCGAGAAGTACTGGTTCACCAACCCGCTCACCGGCGTCTCCTACGCAGCCGTGCAGCAGAGGTGCCTGCTGGCTGGATCCACCGGTCACTGTGGCGAGTGCGAGGAGGACAGCGAGTGCGCGGGCTACACCGAGGAGCTCGGTGGCATCTTCTGCCAGCCGATCGAAGACGGGGCGGACACCTGGCACTGCCTGCGTGACTGCACAGAGAGCGAAGAGACGTGCGGCGCCGGGGAGACGTGCAACGAGGTGGGCAATTGCGTGCCCGAGGGTCTGGTGTGCGAGGGACCGTTCGGGTGTGGACCGGGTTCACCCGACGGCAGCTGCGCGGTCGGCACCACGTGCGTCGAAGGTGGTTGCATGCCGGCGACCTGCCGCTCCGAAGGGCAGCGCGACTCCGGTGGGGTCCTGCTGGTCAAGCGCGGGCAGCAGCTCGCCGAAGCGTACGCCACCGCCCTCGAACGCTCGTACGCGACCGGGCTGACGCCCCCCGAGTCGGAGCGGCGCGACATCGAGGTCGGCAACACGCAATACGAGCTGACCAACCACGTCTCGCTGCTCGAGACCCTGATCTCGACCTACTCGTTCTTCGGCAACGTGTATTGAGCTGACGGAGGTTCACGAGACGCTCTTCACCTGCAGGCTCTCGAGTCCGGCGAGCGCGGCCGCCTGTCGAATCGCGCAGCGGGTCGACCTCGCGTCGGTGCACGAGGCCCTGGCGACCAGCACTCGAAGCTGCGATGTGCGTCCATCCACACGCCTGATAACGACCGGAAGCGCACGTTTCCTTAACGGTAGGTCGACAGACGATGATGTAGGTCATCTCCACCCGTGTACGCGCGAGTGCTATGGCCGTTCGCCCGCGCCGCCGCACCAGTAGCCGCTGTTCTCGTCGAGCCAGCCGCAACTCTGGCCGGTGTCGGCGCAGTCCCGCCGGTTGACCTGACCGTTGTCGCACCACACCGCGACCGTGCCCTCGCAGGCACCGAGGTAGTCGATGCCGGCGCACGGATCGTCCTCGGGCTGATCATCCTCGGGCTGATCGTCCTCGGGCGGATCGGGCGCCGGGTCCGGGTCCTCTTCCTCTGGGGGATCCTGCGGCGGCGGTGCTTCTGGCGGATCCTCCGGGGGCGGGGCGCCCTCGGGCGGATCCTCCTCGGGGTCGCGCGGCTGTTCGGGGTCTCCGCCGCAGTACCAACCCGTCTCGTCGTCGACGAAACCGCAGCGCTCGCCGCGGCTGCTGCAGTCGACGCTGCGGGGCTGCCCGTTGTCGCACCAGCGCGCCACGTCTCCATCGCAGCGACCGAGATAGTCGAGACCATCACAGGGGTCCTCGTTGGGCGGATCCTCCGGTGGCGGCGCGTCGGGCGGCGGGTCGTTCGGCGGCGGCGCACCGGGCGGGTCCTCGTCGGGCGGGTCTTCGGGGGCCGGGTCGTTCGGGGGCGGCGGACGGTCGTCGGGGGGCTCGTCGCCAGGCCCGCCTTCGGGCGGCTGGTCGTCGGGCAGCTCGCGCCCGCCGTCGCCGGGCCCGTCGCCCTCACCGCCGCAGAAGAAGCCGGCGTCCTCGTCCACCCAGCCGCAGCCGACGTTGCGCGCATCACGGCAGTCGAGCCGCTGCACTTCGCCATCGTCGTCACACCACTCCGCCACGTCGCCATCGCAGCGACCCTGGTAGTCGACCCCATCACAGCCTCCCGGGTCTTGGGGGTCGGGCCGCGGGTCGGGCGCCGGATCGTCCCGCGGTGGCGGGTCTTCGCCCGGAGGCGGGTCATCGGGCGGGGGTGCCCCGGGCGGGTCGTCGGGCGGCGGCGCACCGGGCGGGTCGTCGCGCGGGGGCGGGTCCGCAGGCGGCGGCGCCGGATCCTCGCGCGGGGGCGGCGCCGGGCGCTCCCCCATGCCGCCGCAGTAGTAACCGGTGTCATCGTCCACCCAGCCACAAGGCTGGTCCCAGCGGGCGCAGTCGACGCGCCCGAGCTCTCCCTCGTGGCAGTAGAGGGCGACGTCTCCGTCGCACGCACCGAGGTAGTCGATGTCGCCGCATCCCTGGGGATCAGCCGGCGGGGGCGCCGGATCGCCGGGCGCGGGATCACCGGGGGGCGGTCCTGGCGGCGGCGCGCCGGGTCCGGCGGCGGGGTCGCCGCCGCAGTAGTAGCCGACATCGTCGCTCACCCAGCCGCATTGCTCACCGACGTTGCCGCAATCGACGTTGCGCAGCTCGCCGTCCTGGCACCAGTAGGCCGTGTCACCGTCGCAGGCGCCGGTCGGACCGACGCCACGACAGCCGTCCTCCTCGGGCGGAGGCGGCTGCTCGGGAGGCGCACCCGGCGCAGGCGCGCCGTTCGGGGGCGGCTTGTTGCCGGGCGCTGGGGGCTTGTTCGGCGGCGCCTGTCCGGGCGGCGGCGGGGCCGCACCCACTCCGGCGTCCGCGGTCGTCTCCGTGCCACCATCCGCGCAGCCCACCGCAGCGAGCGGCAGCGCGAGCAGCAACGAGCGGAACCGTCGAGTCATCGAGACCTCCTCGCCGGGACGTTCTGCAATTCCCGTGCACCACTCCGGTTCCGCATGGCGCCGTCGAGGTTCGGGACGTTGATGTCTCATGTGCCCGAAAACCGGGACGTGCGCGCCGCGTCACACCGCCCCCACGACGGCGCTGCGCGGCTCTGCGCAGCTCTGCGCGCTGGCACCGCCCTTGCTGTAGGACGAGCCCATGCGACGCCTCGTCTTCCTTGCCGGCCTCTTCGCCCTCGCCTGCGGTCCCGCCGAAGAGGACGGTGCCGGCCCGAGCCTCGAAAGCGGCCCCGAGAGCGCGCCGCCCCCGGCGGACGAGGGCGGCTGCGGAACAGTCGACTACCTGGGCGCCTGCAATGGCGCCGCAGCGCTCTTCTGCCACGAGGGCGAGCTGCACGCCGTCGATTGCGCGGAGCACGACCTCGGCTGCGGCTGGGTGGACGAGTCGACCGGCTACTACTGCGGAGGAGAGGGCACGCGCCCGGGCGGTCCGGAGCCCACGCCACCCGTCGAGCCGCCGCCCGAGGCGCCCGAGCCCCAGGACCCGCCCGAGGACCCGCCTCCCGCGGAGGAGGAGGACCCGCCGCCGACGGACGCACCGCCCGAGGAGCAGCCCGAGTCAGACGACGGCTGCCACGGCGTCGATTACCACGGCCGGTGCGAGGGTGACGTCGCCGTCTGGTGCGCGAGCGACATGCAGTTGCGGCGCGAGGATTGCGCCGCGTCTGGGGACAGCTGCGGTTGGGTCAACGAGGACATCGGCTACTACTGCGGCGGTCAGCCCGGTAGGCCGGACAGCGGCGGCGACGACCAGCCGCCGCCGCCACCGGACCGACCGGACCCGCCAGGCGAAGCCTGTGGCTCTGCCGCCGAGAGCCATGTGGTCGACCTGGCCAACGCCGCTCGCTCGATGCTCGGGATGGGCCCGCTGCGCTGCGACCCGCTCATGACGCAGGCCGCGCGCCTGCACAGTCAGGACATGTGCGACCAGGGCTACTTCGACCACACCGGGCGCGACGGCAGCCAGCCCTGGGACCGGATGCAACGCGCCGGCGTCCGATTCGACTCAGCGGGTGAGAACATCGCCTGGGGCTACGGCTCCCCGCAGTCGGTCCACGACGGCTGGATGACCAGCCCCGGCCACCGCGCCAACCTGCTCGGCCAGTGGGGCCGCATCGGCGTTGGCCTCTCGCCCTGCGGCGGCGACAACTACTGGACCCAGGTCTTCGCCGACTGACGGTCGATTGTGGCGCAACACGGCGCGCGCCCGAACGAAGCCCCTATTTGGGGGGCTCGTCGTGTCACTCACTGATGCGTTGGTTCGGCTGACGAGAGAGCTCAGCGCGCGGAGAGGCTGAACGCGCGTCCGGAGATTCGGGCGCCTGCGACGGCGTCGAGGCGGACCCGGCAGCGTCCGGCCTCGCAGCGGGCTTCGTAGCCAGCCGCGCCGTTGCCAGGCTCGTAGCGTGAGACGGCGATGAACGAGAGGTCGCCCTCTGCAGGGTCGTGCACCCACTCGCCGCCGCCGCGCAGGTCGAAGCTGGTGTGCGACCAGGCCGCGCCCGCGGGGAGCACCACCTCGTAGACCGACGCGCGGACGTAGGTCGAGCGGTCGGCGCCGCCAGCGTCGAGTTCCATCGATGGGAACGCGTTCCCGGAGAAGTAGCCCGCGTTGGTCAGGTAGCGCGGGCGACGGTCGCGCAGCAGGTAGGAGTCGACCAGAGCGAAGCCGAGGCGCTGGCCCACCGGATCTGCAATGCGCTGCAGGTCCACGCGCGTTCGGCCCGCGCCGGTGACGTTGCCGCGCCGGTGCTGCGCCTGTGGCAGCCCGAGGGCGCATGCGCGGCCCTCGACGACGCCCGCGCCGTCGACGCGATACGGCATGCGCAGGCCGTCGTCGCCGGTGCCCTGACCGAACGTGTAGCCGAGCACGGGGCCGGAGGGCGCGTAGCGTTCGACCAGCAACAGCGGGACCACGACCTCCGCCGCTGGCGCGGGTACGCGCAGCTCGCCCGATTGGCCGCCCCGCACGGCGAAGTCGACGCATCGGATCGGTGAGTCGGGCAGCGGCGGCGGAGGCGGCTCTACGTCGGGCGGTCCGGCGTCGGGCTCGGGCGGCAGCGCGGCGTCGGGCTCGGGTGGCAACGCGGCGTCCGGCTCCTCGGGTTCTTCTATCGGCGTCAGGTCGACGTCGACCTGAAAGCCACCGGAGGCCGAGCCGCTGTAGCCGTCCACCATCAGGTGGTAGGTGCCCGGCTCGAGTTCGACGCTGCGCAGCGTGGACGGGGTGAGCCCGCCGTCGTCGTCGTTGCACGCGATCTCGCTCGCGCAGGCCGCGTCACGGACCGAAATCACCGTGTCCCAGCCGCCGTCCCCGCGGACCTGGGCGCGCAGGACCGATGGGACCTCGACCTCGAGCCGGAACGCCACGTCGCGTCCACCCTGGCCGGAGATGCAGGTCGGCGCGTAGTCATCGGCGGCGGCGGAGGTGTCTCCGGCGTGGGTCCCGGAGCCAACCTGCTCGGCGGCCTCGCAGGCGTCGGGCTCGGGCTCGTCGGGCTCGTCGGGTTCGTCGGGCTCGTCGGGCTCGTCGGGCTCGTCGGGCTCGTCGGGCTCGTCGGGCTCGTCGGGCTCGTCGGGCTCGTCGGGCTCGTCGGGCTCGTCGGGCTCGTCGGG
>PVBE012713336.1_pt1 | contig 15080 bp, 18 predicted proteins | sample 1631181 | NCBI WGS metagenome assembly PVBE01 (sample SAMN08397723, study PRJNA350692) | Marine metagenome, whole genome shotgun sequencing project. | isolation source: water | place: Pacific Ocean | collected 2012-04 | reverse complement strand
TTTTGGTTCCTCGGTGGAGTCGAGGAGGGGCGCGGTGGCTTGGGCCGTATTGGCATCGCTCCGTTTCCCCTCCCCGCTCATCAAACCGGACTTGCGGTTTTCCCGCATCCGGCTTTCAGACTGGCTTCATCGCACGGGCATGCGGCCCGGCGTCGCGGGCGCCCTGGAGTAGCATCACCCCGAGGTCGCCGTACACTTCCCTGAATGAGAAGCGATGGGTCCGCCGCGAAGGGACCTTGTGACGCCGCCGCGGAAAGTGCCGCACGCTCTCCCAGACATAATGGTCCGCTATCCGGTAGGAGCATGATTTCGACCCGTAGCCGAAGTAGCGGGACCACCCGCGCAGGACTGCGTTCAGGTCGTCCCTGATCTTCGGCCATTTTGGCCCATGCCAACCTGCCCTCCGTACGACTTCGGGAGGCGGGATGGTTGGCAATGAACATTGGGATCGAGGTCGGCCTCGAAGATCGGTTCCAAGACCAGCTTGGCGGCGGTCTGCGCCACCCGGTCCCGGATGGTGGGGATGCCCAACGGGCGCTCTCCACCTCCAGGCTTGGGGATCGTCACACGGCGCACCGGCTGAGCCTGGTAGGTCTTCCGCCACAAGTCTTCCCGCAAGCCGGTCAACCATTCCCCCGCGCCCTTCGCTTCGATCATCGCGAAGGTCACGCCATCGACGCCGGGCGCTCCGCCATTGGCCTTTGCCAAGCGGTACGCATGCTCGATGATGTCCCTTCGGTAGACCTTGTCGTATTGCCAACCATCCCGCCTCCCGAAGTCGTACGGAGGGCAGGTTGGCATGGGCCAAAGGAGCGCATAGAAACGAAAGTCCGGCTCTGCCTTGGCCCGTCGATAAAGTTTCCTCTGAAGGCTCCTGATCTTGTCAGGTGTTGTTAGGCTCATCGCCAATCACCTCCTCTTCGTCTCCTTCGGAAACGCACCAGAATCAGGGGGCCTTCCCTCCACCGGCGTTACCCGGCTTCAGCGGTACTATGCCCCCCTCCGACTTCCGCCCGGCCCGCCGCCTGACGCGGCCGCGAGGTTGCGACCCTCGACCGGAACGGATCTCCCACGTTACCCGTATCCCTCTTCCGGCGTGCCATGCCCACTACCCCGGTGGACCGGATCGGGTGCATGCATCGGTTCCCTTCCCCGCTCCGTACCGCCTTCCCCGTAAACGTGCCGGGTCGGCGTCCACGACCCACTTTTCGAGGCCTTCCCGGGCTTCACTCGCGTTACGGCCCGCCGGATCGCTCGTCCGTCCAAGACGGCCTTTGTCACCGGGCTTCGACCCCGCCGGTTACCCAACGAAGCCGCCGGTCAGCTAACAGATCAAACCGACTACTGTCCGTGCAGAACCCTCCTCTGCTAGGGATACGCGCCCTCGTGGCGCACACGTTTCGAGTGGAATCGTAGAGGGATTGAGGGGGGATTTGAAGAAGCAAAATCCGTATCCTCCAGCTTTCGGTTTGAAGGTAGGAGGACGGCACGATGCACGCACACGACATCCTTGCTGCCTTTCCACCCGAGGCGAGGCGCACCATTTCGTACGACAACGGCCCGGAGTTCGCCCCGCACCGGAACCTGGAAGCGGCGCTGGGGACGGAAGCCTTCTTCCGCGACCCCCATTCTCCCTGGCAACGCCGCACCATCGAGAACACCAACGGCATCTTCCGCCGTGACATGCCAAGGAAAACCGACATCACCAACTACAGTGCCCAGGACATCGCCGATCTCGCCTGGGCCATCAATTCAACACCGAGAAAATGCCTCAGATTCAAGACGCCAGCCGAAGCCTTCCTCAAAAACCTAACTTTTGCACTTGAGATGTGAATCCAGCGACCACTAATTATGAAGAAAAGAAAAGAAAAGAAGGAAAATACCGCTTGGCGATCAGCGGCGGGACAGCCATGAAACCTACGCCTCTATTTCCCGAGCAGTCGATGTCCGGGCCGTTGAAGTTTTTTTTGGCGATGGGAGCTATGAAGATCATGGCCTCGAAAATTTTATCCAGCGGCGCGAGGCGCGGTGCCGGAATCTTGTTGGTATGCCGCGCGAGGAACATCGATCCTGACACGGGCAAGCCAAGTTGCCTGTGCGGCTTGTGCCGCGCACATTTGAAGTTTTCCAAATCGAAGGCATTAAATGTGCCATTAACCTGCCTCTCGGCCCAAGCCTCTATTCGATCGGGCGACGCGCCCCGATCTGGAGTTGGGTTTTCAGCCCGCTCATCGGTAATCGCCTTTATGGCCCGCCGCACCGGCAAATCCGCAACGCGTTGCGCTTTTGCATTGTCCAGCTCGCCGTATTTCCGCGCCAGCCGCATGTAGGCTTGGGCGCTTCGCTCCGATAGCGCGCAATTTTCCTGAAGCCACGGCAGCCATTGTCCGTGCACAAATCCATCCTTTGCTTCAATGAGTAGTTGCCCGCATCGGATGGCGTGCTGGGTTGCCGTCTCCACAGCCATGCGGACAGCGTTATACTCGGCACGTATATCGGCTGCAAGCGGTCTAGCGCGATTTCGTTTATCGTGCCCGGCGCCACCCCCCTTCATTCCGTGGTCATCTTCAGCAAGCCATTGAATTAATGAGATTTTCTCGAACAGGCTCAGGCTTAAAATCTGTAGAATTGTGTAGAGATCGGCCTTGATGCCGAGCCATTTTTTGATGAACGGCGAATTTTTGGGGAGACTCCTGGCGGCGCGGCGAACCCTCCGCGCGGGGTAGGATGCCGGTGCTAACCGATAGCAAACCCGCCCCCAACAACGCAGGGCCAATGACATGATAGCGCATACGGCGGCGAAGATGCGCGAGAAAGTCAGTCTGGTCGGGGTGCCGCCCTGGGATGGGATGAACCGGGTCTCGCCCTGGGCAATGCCATTGACGGTGGCGGCCGCCGCGCCCGAGCGTTGGAACGCATACGCGATGGAGTTTAGCATGAGCCGGTGTGAGGGTGTCGCCGGCGGAGTCCGGCGCGGGGCGAGAAGAACCCCACCGTCCGATCAAGCCAGTTCACGAAGAAGCTGTTCCTTGTACAATGTTATTACATATATAATAATTTAGGATCTTTAAAACGTGAGGAGCATCACATGAGGGCGCTGAAGCTCATGACGGTTGGAAACTCGACGGGCGTTGTCTTGCCGAAGGAATTGCTTGCAAGGCTCCGGGTCGAGAAAGGCGACAGCCTGTACGTGATCGAAACGGCGGATGGATTCGAGTTGACGCCGTATGATCCCGAGTTCGCTCACCAGATGGATCTTGCCGAAGGCATCATGCGCTCAGACCGTGACGTCCTGAAAAAACTTGCTGAATGACCGCTCCTTCCTGGGTCAGGAAGAGCGTCGTTCGGGCAATTCACCACCGTCAACTTGCCGAACATGGTGGTGAACAAGGACTCCGTGACGAGGGGCTTCTCCGGTCAGCCCTGGCCCGCCCGCAAAACCTGTATGCCTACGGTGATACCCCGCCATCAATTGTGGCGCTCGCGGCCTCTTACGGTTACGGCATCGTTCAGAATCACCCCTTTGTCGACGGCAACAAGCGCACGGCCTATGTGACGGCCGTCTTGTTTCCGCACATGAATGGGTTTTGCCTGATGGCCTCTCCCGAGGACAAATATCGGACGTTCATGGCGCTGGCCGATGGCGCTTTGACCGAGGATTCCCTTGTATCCTGGTTCGAAGAACACTTGGCCCGTATTTCATAAGAGCTACCCTTTGCGGAACGAAGCCAGGCTACGCGATGGCCGGGGCTTGCCGGCGGCGGCGGCGATCCCGCGCTCGATCACCCGGATGCGCCGGATCAGGTCGGCTGCCGAGCCGTACTCCACCGTCCGCCCGTCGTAGGAAACGCGGAGCATGCCGGAGGCGTAGGCCGCCGATCAGGGCGAGAACGAATCGGCCAGGGTCTTGATGAATGCAAGCACCCGCTTGCGCAATAGCGGATCGCCGATGCGGAAAAATTTTTGTATCAGTTGGTTGGTTTGGCGCGACGTCATCGGATCGGGCTCGAACCGGGCGGAATCCCGATCCGCCAGGCCGGGACCGCGCGAAGGGCTGGTCTTCAAGGTGGATCCCGGCATTCCCTCGAAAAAGAAGGCAATGCCGACGTCCAAGGCCTTGGCGATTTTGTAAAGGTTGCTGGCGCTGATGCGGTTGCTTCCGTTTTCATACTTTTGGATTTGCTGGAAGGCCACGCCTAAAGCCTGGCCAAGCTTTTTCTGGCTCATGCCACGGCCGACGCGGCGCGCCCGCACGCGGCATCCGACGTATTTGTCGATGGGATCGGGGCCGTTCCTGGAAGAGCGTCTTGGCATCGGCGGCGAACCTAACCTGAGTGGAAATTAAACAAGATAAGTCAGAGAAGATTATAATTTTTATATATAAGATTTATATAATGTAAAGCCTACTTGTTACATTTACATAATATAATCTTACAAATCTTTTACAACTATTAGACGTTTCATAAAGAACGTCATTAACAAAAAGTTGATTTTTTTCGGCTTTTCAGAGCCCCTTGCCGTTCTTGACAGTCTTGCGTTTCCCCACCAGGGAACCTTCGGCAAGGGTCCACAATCGGCCCTCGCTTGCCCCGCGGAAGCGGCGATAAGGAATGAAATTGCGGTTGCGGCGCCCAGGCGGCCCGCGGGTTCGAAGTTCATTTCCTGCTCCATCCGGTTTCAACGGCGCTGCGCGGAACGTTTGAACTGTTGTCCAAATGAAGCTAATGGGTTGATGTTGCGTCCGGATGAATAAGATGTGAATGCGATGTTAACGCTTGTTACAGGTTTCCCCGGCCGCCCGTTCAAGGCCAACCCTGGCGGGTGACAGGGATTCAGCTTGCATGGTGGATCGCCGTCCAGCGATGAAACATCATCTCCTTATCGTCGAGGACGACGAGTTCGTTCAGGCGCTTCTCGCCGCTTATCTGGACAAGGAAGGGTTCAAAACCAGCCTTGCCGTCACCGGCAAGGAAATGCACGCCGTTCTCGACAAGGAAGCCATTGACTTGATCCTGTTGGATCTAAACCTGCCCGACGAGGACGGCCTGACCCTGGCCCGGCAAGTCAGGTCCCGGTCGAGCCTTCCGATCATTGTTCTCACCGTCCGCAAAGGGCGCGGCGACCGGCTCGCCGCACTGACGATTGGCGCCGATGATTATTTGACCAAACCCGTCGATCCAGAGGAGCTGGTGCTGAGGGTGCGCAATCTGTTGGACCGTGCCGGCACCCGTTCGGCGCCGGCGAACCGTCCGCCGAAACAGGAAATCTACCGCTTCGAGGGGTGGATACTGGACGTCGCCGGGCATACCTTTAGCGCCCCGGATGGCGGCGAAATCCATTTGACCTCCGCCGAGTTCAACTTGCTTGTCGCCCTGGTCAAGGCCCCAAACCGCGTGCTGAACCGGGCTTATTTGCTCGACGCCGTGAGCCGCGACGAAGACGCCGCCTCGGAGCGGATGATCGATGTTCTCGTCAGCCGCCTGCACAAAAAAATCGAACGAGACCCGCGAAACCCGGAGATGATCGTTACCATCACCGGTTGCGGCTACAAATTCGCCGCCGCCCTGCCCTCATAGCGTCATTCTTCAGTTTTCATGGTTGGCGGGCCGTTCGGGCAGGCTCACCGTCCTCGCCAGGTTGGGGAAGCCGTGCGAGGCATGGGGAATGTCCATTTGACAGCGGCTTGCTCCGCCCATAGAGTGCGCCGCTTGAAATCGACGTCTCCCAGGGAACGGCGGGGGGCGCTGCCAGTCCGCGAGTCTCGCGCACTGGCGTTTTTTGTCTTTCGCCAAGGGTGAACTTTCGCATGTTCGACAGCCTGACCAGCCGTTTGGGCGACATCTTCGCCGGCCTCAAGAGGCGGGGCGCGCTTTCCGAAGCCGATGTCGATACCGCCCTGCGTCAAGTGCGCGTCGCCTTGCTCGAAGCCGACGTCGCCTTGCCGGTGGTCAAGGACCTCTTCGCGGCTATCCGTGAAGAGGCCGTCGGCCAACAAGTCCTGCGCAGTGTCACCCCGGGCCAAATGGTGGTCAAGATTGTTCACGACCATCTCGTCCGGGTGCTCGGCGGCGACCCGGCCGCGGCGAAGCAGCCGGCGGCGGCCGGCGGCGCCATCAATCTGGCTGGCGTTCCGCCCGTCGCCGTTCTCATGGTTGGTTTGCAGGGCTCCGGCAAGACGACGACCTGCGCCAAACTGGGCTTGAAACTGAAAAGGCGCGACAAAAAGAAGGTCTTGATGGCGTCTCTCGACGTTCGCCGGCCGGCGGCGCAACAGCAACTGGCCCTGCTCGGCGAACAGGCGGACGTCCCGACCCTCTCCGTCGTTCTTGGCGAGCAGCCGCTGGCGATCGCCAAGCGGGCGATGCTGACGGCGCGCCAGGAAGGCGCCGACGTGTTGATCCTCGACACCGCCGGCCGCCTGCACATCGATTCCGAGCTGATGGCCGAGGCCGCCGCCATCGCCGAGGCGGTCCGTCCGACCGAGACCTTGCTGGTCGCCGATGCGCTGACCGGTCAGGACGCGGTCAAACTCGCCACCGAGTTCAACGACAAGATCGGCATCACCGGTATCGTTCTCACCCGTGTCGACGGCGACGCCCGCGGCGGCGCGGCGCTCAGCATGAGGGCGGTCAGCGGACAGCCGATCAAACTGATGGGAACGGGCGAGAAACTTGACGCCCTGGAGGACTTCGACGCCGGGCGCGTCGCCGGGCGCATTCTCGGCCAGGGCGATGTGGTCGGTCTGGTCGAGAAAGCGGCCGAGATTATCGAAGGTGAAGACGCCGAGAAAATGGCCGCGAAAATGGTCAAGGGCAAGTTCACCCTGAACGACATGGCCGAGCAGTTGAAGCAGCTTCGCAAGGTGGGCGACGTCAAGGGCTTTCTCGGCATGTTGCCGGGCTTCGGCAAGATCAAAAGTCAGATAGCCGACGCCAACGTCGACAGCAAGAACATCGCCCGCCAGGAGGCGATCATCCTCTCCATGACGGCCAGGGAGCGGAGTAACCCTAAAGTTCTCAACGGTTCGCGGCGGCGGCGCATCGCCAGCGGCTCGGGCACCTCGGTGCAGGAGGTCAACCGTCTACTCAAGAGCTACAGGCAGGTGGCCACGATGATGAAAAAAATAGGCCGGAAGGGCGGCGCCGCTCCGCCGCCGGGGATGATGCCGCCGTTGTCGCCCATGCGCTGACGGCTCGCCAGCCGCCGGAGGGATCGATACGTGCTGGGTTCAAGATAGAGTTCAACTCATCGGAACAAGGACAACGCAAAAACATGTCGCTGAAAATTCGCCTATCCCGGGGCGGCACCAAGAAACGCCCCTTTTACCGCATCGTCGCCGCCGATTCCCGCAGCCCCCGCGACGGCCGCTTCATCGAGCGTGTCGGAACTTACGACCCGATGGTTCCCAAGGACCATCCCCAGCGGGTGGTGTTGAAGGAAGAGCGGATCAAGTATTGGCTGGGCGTCGGCGGCAAGCCGACCGACCGGGTCGCCAGGATGCTGGCTCGGGCCGGCCTGATGGAAGCGCCGGCGATTCCGGAGCAAACCAAGAAGCACTTGCCCAGGGCCAAGACCATCGAACGCCAGCAGCAAGCCGAGGAAGCGGCGGCGGCGAAAACGGAAGCGCCAAAGGACGAAGCACCGGCGGCGGCCGAGGAGGAGAAAGCGGCCAGTTAAGCAGGGCTTCGGCTTGAAAGGATCATGATCGCTGACAAACCCGGCAAATCCCCGGCGGCGGCTCTGATCTGTCTCGGCGTGGTCAGCGGGGCGCGCGGCCTCAAGGGCGAGGTCCGGATCAAGAGCTTCACCGCCGACCCCGGGGATATCGGCGCCTACGGGCCGGTCTGCGACGAGACGGGGAAACGGTCGTTCGAGCTTCGCGTCACCGGCCGGGCCAAGGACCAAGTCATCGCCCGCCTCGAAGGGATCGGCGACCGCGATGCCGCCTTGGCCTTGAAGGGCCTCAAGCTGCATGTGCCCCGGCGGGCCCTGCCGGAACCGGAAAACGGCGAGTATTATCATGCCGACCTGGTCGGTTTGAGGGCCGAACTGGTCGGCGGCGGGACTCTTGGCCGGGTGCGGGCGGTCCATGATTTCGGCGGCGGCGCCAATCTGGAGATCGGCGGCGGCCCGCTGGGTACGGTGATGATGCCTTTCACCCGCGCCGCCGTGCCCGAGGTCGATCTGGCCGGAGGGCGGCTGGTGATCGCCCCGCCGCCCGGACTTTTGCCGGCCTCCGAGCCTGAAGGCGGCGGCGCGGCGGAGGGTGGAAACGGCAACGAGGAGTGACGGTTATGGGCCGCGAGAGTCCGTGGACGGTGAAGGTCCTGACCCTGTTTACGGAAATGTTTCCGGGACCGCTCGGCCTGTCCTTGGCCGGCCGGGGGTTGGCGAATGGCGCCTGGGTGCTGGAAAAGGTGGACATTCGCACATTCGCGGGCGATAAACACCGCACCGTCGACGACGCCCCGTTCGGCGGCGGCCCCGGCATGGTCATGCGCGCCGATGTCATCGCCGCGGCGATCGGCGCGGCGAGGGGGAACGGCGAGGCTTTGCCGCTGATTTACCTGACGCCGCGCGGCCGGCCGTTGACGCAATCGCGGGTCCGGGCCTTGGCGGAGGGACCGGGAATGATCATGCTTTGCGGCCGTTTCGAAGGCGTCGACCAGCGGGCTATCGACGAACACCGGGCGGAAGAGATCAGCATCGGCGATTTCGTCTTGTCGGGCGGCGAACCGGCGGCCATCGCCCTCATCGACGCTTGTCTGCGTTTGTTGCCTGGCGTTATCGGCAAACCAGAGTCGCTGGCCGAGGAGAGTTTCGAAAACGGATTGCTGGAGTATCCCCATTACACCCGGCCCCAGGTTTGGCGGGGACGGACGGTTCCCGAGATTCTGGCTTCCGGGCACCATGAAAAAATCCGCGCCTGGCGGCTCGCCGAGGCCGAGGCGGTGACTCGGACCAGGCGGCCGGACCTGTGGGCCCGGTATATAAGGAATCGAAACGGATTAAGGCCTCGGACCATTCGGCCAGGGCCGGCGAAGGACGAGGGAATCAGGTCATGAACGTCATTGAAGAGCTGGAAAAAGAACAAATCGAAAAACTGGCCCGGGAACGCCCGATCCCCGAATTCGGACCGGGCGACACTATCAGGGTCAGCGTCAAGGTCGTCGAGGGCGCGCGCGAGCGGATCCAGGCCTATGAAGGGGTCTGCATCGCCCGCAAAAATAGCGGCCTGAATTCAGCCTTTACCGTCCGCAAGATTGCCTCCGGCGAAGGGGTGGAGCGGATTTTTCCGCTCTATTCGCCGGCGGTCTCCGGCATCGAGGTCGTGCGCCGCGGCGACGTCCGCCGGGCCAAGCTCTATTACCTGCGCGGGCGCACCGGCAAACGGGCGCGCATCGCCGAAAAAACCGACGGCTACGCGGGCAAACTGACAGCCCGGGAAAAAGCCGCCGCCGCCGCCGCCAAGGCGAAAGCCAAACGCAGCGGCAATGCTTCGCCGGCGGCCGCTCCCGAAAACGAGGCCGCCAAACCGGAGCAGCCCGCCAAGGCCGCCGGCAAGAAAAAATCCTTTTTCGCCCGAGCCAGCGGCAAGGATTGACGGTTTGCCCGGCGGTCCTTGCCTCTTCGCGCCGCGGCGGTGAACAAGCCACGATGAACAAAGCCTCATGGCAAAGCCCCGAACGCTTTTCGGCAAACTCTGGGATAGCCACGTGGTCGATGTGGCCGACGACGGCACCTGTCTCATTTACATCGACCGCCATCTTGTCCACGAGGTCACCAGCCCCCAGGCCTTCGAGGGCCTGAGGACCGCCAAGCGCCGGGTCCGCCGGCCCGAAACCACCTTGGCCGTCGCCGATCACAACGTGCCGACAAAACACCGCGCCGCCGGGATCGCCGATCGCCAAGCCCGCATCCAGGTGGAGGCCCTGGAAACCAACTGCGGCGAATTCAACCTGCCTTACATCGCCATGGACGACATCCGCCAAGGCATCGTCCACATCATCGGTCCGGAGCAAGGTTTCACGCTTCCCGGCACGACCATCGTCTGCGGCGACTCCCACACCGCCACCCACGGTGCTTTCGGGGCGCTTGCCTTCGGCATCGGCACATCGGAAGTGGAGCACGTGCTGGTCACCCAGACCTTGCCGCAAAAACCGGCGAAGACCATGCGCGTCGCCATCGAAGGGGACCTGCCCCTTGGCGTCACCGCCAAAGACCTGATCCTCGCCATCATCGGCAAAATCGGCGTCGCCGGCGGCACCGGCCATGTCATCGAGTATTCGGGCCGAGCCATCGGCAAGCTGACGATGGAGGGCCGGATGACGGTCTGTAACATGACCATCGAAGCCGGCGCCCGGGCCGGCTTGATCGCCCCCGACGAGACCACCTTTCAATACCTCATGGGGCGTCCCATGGCGCCTGAGGGCGCCGCCTGGGAGACGGCCGTGAGGTTCTGGCGGACCCTGGCGACCGATGAAGGCGCGCGATTCGACGCGCAAGTGAACATCGACGCCGGCGCCTTGGAGCCCACCGTCACCTGGGGCACCAGCCCGGAGGACGCTCTGCCCATTTCGGCGGCGGTGCCAGATCCGGCGGCGGCCGCCGACGCCGGCAAGCGCCGGGCCATGGCCCGCGCCCTTGAGTACATGGCTCTCGAACCCGGGACGCCGCTCCGGGAGATCGCCATCGACCGCGTCTTCATCGGCTCGTGCACCAACGGCCGCATCGAGGATTTGCGCCAGGCCGCCGCCGTCGCCAAGGGACGCAAGGTGGCGCCGGGGGTCGGCGCCATGATCGTCCCCGGTTCCGGCCTGATCAAGGAACAGGCGGAAGCCGAGGGCCTCGACAAGGTTTTCACCGAAGCCGGTTTCGAATGGCGCGATCCGGGATGCTCCATGTGCCTGGCCATGAACGCCGACAAGCTGCTGGCCGGCGAACGCTGCGCCTCGACCTCGAACCGCAACTTCGAGGGCCGCCAGGGCCGTGGCGGCCGGACCCACCTGATGAGCCCGGCGATGGCGGCGGCGGCGGCGGTGACCGGCAAGCTGACCGACGTCCGCGAGTTGGATTAGGCGTCTTAACGTCGTTAAATAAATGGCTGAACCACCAACCCAATGTCCTATCTGCGATTCCCCGCATATTAGTCGCGCGCCCCTTACGGGAGATCGCGAGACAATTGGATGTGGACAATGCAGTCATTACGAAATCTCTCGTAACGCGCTCCGAAAACTTGAAACCGCAGATCAGCCCAAAAAGAAAAAATTGTTTCAGTGGATATTTGATCATCAGGCTATTGGGGAATCACCAGTAATCAACACCCAGAATCTTGACGTCATATTTTCTCGCCCGCCAAAGTCATTCTCCGAAACCGTGGAGAATTTTTTAATAGAATTGGACAAGAAAACTGGTGAATTCGGCGAGTGGTTTCCTCGATCCGAGCAACGACTTGTACAAGCTTCAGGAACTTTTGATAGGGAGGCTTATCAGTACCTGATCAAGTACCTTCAAGACGCTAGTTTAATAAGTATTCACCCAGACCATACTGGTAGTCGAATCGCTTTATCTCCTTTGGGGTTGGAAAAGGTCGAAAAAATTAAGGCTATAAACCCGGAAAGCCTTCAAGCATTTGTAGCGATGTGGTTTTCCAATGAACTCGACAGTGCTTGGAAAGAAGGTTTTAAAAAAGGGATTGCGGCCGCAGGTTATCGTGCTGTTCGTATCGACCAGAAAGAGCACGCCAATAAGATTTGTGATGAAATAATTGCAGAAATTCGTCGGTCAAGATTTGTAGTGGCCGATTTTACGGGGCAAAGAGGTGGGGTTTATTACGAGGGTGGTTTTGCATCCGGACTTGGTTTATCCGTGATAAATACTTGCAGAAAAGATCATATGGTGAATCTCCATTTCGATATTCGCCAATACAATTGCATAGATTGGGAAAAAGAAGCCGAGTTGTGCCATCGACTCCAAGCGAGAATTGAGGCTGTTATCGGAGAAGGCCCATTAAAGTAGCGTACGCGTTCTTTAGAGCAAGAGGAAGAAAATGCAAAAGTTCACCAAGCTTACCGGCGTCGCCGCGCCCTTGCCGATGATCAATGTCGATACCGATATGATCATCCCCAAGCAGTTCCTCAAAACGATCGAACGCACGGGCCTGGGCAAGAGCCTGTTTTACGAGCTGCGCTACAACGAGGACGGCTCCGAAAAGACCGAATTCGTGCTCAACAAGCGGCCCTACCGCGACGCCGCCATATTGATCGCCGGCGACAATTTCGGTTGCGGCTCGTCGCGGGAACATGCCCCCTGGGCGATCCTCGACTTCGGCATCCGCTGCGTCATCGCGCCGGGTTTCGCCGACATCTTCTTTAACAACTGTTTCAAGAACGGGATTTTGCCGATCAAGCTGCCGCAAGAGAAGATCGACAAACTGATGGAAGAGGCCGGGAAAAGCGCCAATCCCACCCTCGCCGTCGAGTTGGAGAGCCAGACCGTCACCGGCGCCGACGGCGGCGTGATCCGTTTCGACATCGATCCGTACCGCAAGAAATGCTTGCTCGAAGGCTTGGACGACATCGGCCTGACCTTGCAAAAGATCGGCAAAATCGACGCTTTCGAGGAGCAAAACAAAGCCAGCCAACCATGGCTCTTCGCCTGACGGAAAATTTTTAAGGAATCCCGAACCATGTCTCTCCGGAAAAACAAAAAACTGCTGATCCTCCCCGGCGATGGCATAGGCCCGGAAGTGATGGCCGAAGCCCGGCGCGTCATCGAGTGGATGGCGAAGCACCGCTCCTTGACTTTCGACGTCGCCGAGGGACTGGTCGGCGGCGCTTCCTTGGACGCCCACGGCGCGCCGCTGACCGACGCCACCCTGAGCGAAGCCATGGCCGCCGACGCGGTGTTGCTCGGCGCCGTCGGCGGACCGCAATGGGACGATTTGGCGTTCGAGAAAAAGCCCGAACGCGGTCTTCTTCGCTTGCGCAAGGAAATGGACCTGTTTGCCAACCTGCGCCCGGCGGTCGTCTTCGACGCCCTGGCCGATGCCTCGACATTGAAGCCGGACGTGGTCAAGGGCCTGGACATCATGATCGTCCGCGAGCTCACCGGCGGCGTTTATTTCGGCGAGCCGCGCGGCATCGAGGAACTCCCCGACGGCACCCGGCGGGGCGTCAACACGCAAGTCTACACCAGCCCGGAGATCCAGCGCGTCGCACGGGTCGCCTTCGAGCTGGCGGGCAAGCGCAGGCGCCTGGTTTGCTCGGCGGAAAAAAGCAACGTCATGGAAAGCGGCGCCCTGTGGCGCGAGGAGGTGCAAAAGGTCCACGACGAGGAATTCCCGGACGTCGAACTTTCCCACATGTACGCCGACAACTGCGCCATGCAACTGGTGCGGAACCCCAAACAGTTCGATGTCATCGTCACCGACAATCTGTTCGGCGACATCCTTTCCGACGAGGCCGCCATGCTCACCGGCTCCCTGGGCATGCTGCCCTCGGCGTCACTGGGGATGGCGGATTCCCAGGGCCGCCGCCCGGCCCTTTACGAACCGGTGCACGGCGCCGCCCCGGACATCGCCGGCAAAGACATGGCCAACCCGTCGGCGGCGCTGTTGAGCCTGGCCATGATGCTACGCTATTCCTTCGATTTGGGCGGCGAAGCCGATCTTATTGAAACCGCCGTCAAGAGCGTGCTTAACGGCGGCCTCAGAACCGCCGACATCATGGAGCCCGGCAAAGCCAGGGTGTCGACGACGGTGATGGGAGAGGCCATCATCGGCGAACTCGACAAGCTGGCGGGATAGGGCAAGGCACCGAGTCGGCGGACCTCCCCTTGCAATGCGACGGCAACAGTCGTAAGTGAACCGACGCTGGCTCTTTGCGGGGTGGGTCGGGGAATTCGGAGTTTCGGATCATGGCTTACAAAGTTGCGGTCGTCGGCGCTACCGGTAACGTCGGCCGCGAGATTCTCCGGACCATGGCCGAGCGGGAGTTCCCCGCCGGCGAAACCGTGGCGCTGGCATCCGAACGTTCCGTCGGCGTCGAACTTTCCTACGGCGAGGAGGAAACGCTCAACGTCGGCAACTTGGCCGAGTACGACTTCACCGGCACCGACATCGTCCTGTCCTCGCCCGGCGCCGCGGTTTCGGCCAAATTCACTCCCAAGGCCGCCGCCGCCGGCGCCGTGGTCGTTGACAACACGTCTCAATACCGCATGCACCCGGACGTGCCCTTGGTCATTCCCGAAGTCAATCCCGAGGCCATTGCCGGTTTCAGGAAGCGCGGCATCATCGCCAACCCCAACTGCTCGACCATCCAGATGGTCATGGCCCTGAAACCGTTGCACGATCTGGCGCCGATCAAGCGGGTGGTGGTGGCCACCTACCAGTCGACCTCGGGGGCCGGCAAGGAGGCCATGGACGAGCTGTTCGAACAGACCCGCGGCGTTTATGTCAACGAATCGTTCCATAAATTCCGCAACAAGTTCACCAAGCAGATCGCCTTCAACGTCATTCCCCACATCGACGACTTCATGGACGACGGCGCGACCAGGGAGGAATGGAAAATGGTCGCGGAAACCAGGAAGATCCTCGACCCCGACATCCAGGTGACGGCGACCTGCGTGCGGGTTCCGGTTTTCATCGGCCACGCCGAGGCGGTGAACGTGGAGTTCGCGACAGCCGTTTCCGAGGACGAAGCGCGCGCCGCGCTGAGAGCGGCGCCGGGGATTTCCGTCGTCGATCGCCGCGCCGACGAAGGCTATGTCACGCCCGCCGAGTGCGCCGGCGAGGATGCGGTCTATGTCAGCCGCATCCGCAAGGATCCGACGGTGAAGAACGGCCTCAACCTTTGGGTGGTGGCCGACAACCTGCGCAAGGGGGCGGCGCTGAACACCGTGCAGATCGCCGAGGAGTTGATCAGGTCGTATATGAGAAGGGCGGCCTGACCGCCTTCACCGGCATGGCTCAACTTAAGAGCCTATCCGAATAACTGGAGGCGTTTGTGATGAGACCAAATCAGGCCTCCGCGGCGTTGCCGCTTCTTGCCGATGCGCCGGCATCGCCGGCGAAGCGGCGC
>PVBE011295231.1_pt1 | contig 15080 bp, 8 predicted proteins | sample 1631181 | NCBI WGS metagenome assembly PVBE01 (sample SAMN08397723, study PRJNA350692) | Marine metagenome, whole genome shotgun sequencing project. | isolation source: water | place: Pacific Ocean | collected 2012-04 | reverse complement strand
TGCCCGGCGGAACGGAGCGGGTGAGAAAGACGTTGCCGCCGATAACCGAGCCCTCGCCGATGACTGTGTCTCCGCCGAGGATGGTGGCGCCCGAGTAGAGGGTGACGTTGTCCTCGATCGTGGGGTGGCGTTTTTCGGGCTCACCGTTGGGGCCGCGCTGTGGGCGACGGGTGCTCAACGCGCCGAGAGTGACGCCTTGGTAGATCTTGACGTTCCTGCCAATCACGCTGGTCTCTCCGACGACAACACCCGTGCCGTGGTCGACGAAGAGTCGCTCGCCGATTGATGCGCCCGCGTGCAGGTCGATGCCTGACTCGCCGTGGGCGTACTCGGAGATGATTCGAGGGATCATGGGCACCTTCTCCAGGTAGAGCTCATGCGCGAGGCGGTACGCGGTGATCGCCCGGATCGTGGGGTAGCTGAAAACGACTTCCTCGATGCTTTTGGCGGCGGGGTCGCCCTCGTAGGCCGCGAGCACGTCGGCGTTCAGCGACCGCCTCAGGTTGGGTAGGTTGTGCAAGAGCCGGAGGACGACTTCCTCGCTCCAGCCGGCGTGGCGCTCGCCCTTGATCCTCCCGGCTCGTTCCTCGTAGGTCACGGCCCGGCTGATCTGCTCAACGAGGATTTCGTGGGCCGGGTAGATGTGCTCGCTGACGGAGTAGCGCAGGTTGTCCTTGTTTAGCGCGCGCGTGCTGTAGAAGCCCATGTAGAGGACCGGCGTCAGCAGGTTGAACGCCTCGATGACGGCGCGGCGGTTCGGCAGCGCCGCACTCTCGAGGTTGTTGATCTCGAGCGGGCTGAGGTAGCTCTCCGCCACCTCGTCGATGGCGAGCTCAAGCTCTCGGGTCAATTGATGGGCCATGGCTACAACTTCGAAGTGAACGCGACCGGTCGCCTGCTCATGCGCCAAGCGCCGTCTCTTGTCGGGCAGACGCGCAGCGTCAGCCCAATCACAGCACAAGTTTCTACCCTGGACCAATCTAGGCGACAGTTATGTCCGATCTACGCATCTATGCGTAACCACTCCGCTTGCACGTCGTAGGTCATGGCGGGCACTGTGCGGCCTCGTTCACGAGATGCCCGTGATGCCGGCGATGCCCGTGATGTGGCGTCCCTGACGCTCTGCATGCAGCAGGGCGGGGAGATGCCCACGCCCGGAATCCCGCCCTTGGAGGAATCAGTAGTGAGACTAGCCCCCGCCCTTTCTGCACTTGGCCTCGTTCTACTCACAGGTAGCAGCCTTACCGCCGCCCCTGGCAACACGGTCGCAAAGGCGTCCCCGCAGCGGGCGACCCTTACCGTGAACAGGCATCTTTCGACGGCCGAGGCGCGCACCTCGCTCCTCGCGGCACTGCCCAGTCTCAACCGACTCGACTTGGTGGACCCGGCGGTCCACGAGCTTCGAAGCGGGCGGATCGCTTTCCGTTTTCCCCTCCGGTATCAGGGCGTGCCCGTCCTGGGCGCGCGTGCGACGTTGGTTGTGGATAGCGAGGGTCGCGCGGACGCCAGCAGCGGAGCGCCGTCGCAGCTCCCCGATTCTGTCGCGGCTACCGTGAGTCTCGAGCGAGCCGTCACCCTTGCGTCGAATCGCGCCGGCGTGCGTTTCGGTGCCGAGGACGTCAACCTGGCCATCGTGTCGACGGTGGGCGGCTCACGACTCGCGTACGTCGCGTATCGCGGCGTTGTTGGCGGCGTCCCCTTCGCGCCGCTGGTCAAAGTGGACGCGCTGACCGGCGAGGTGCTCTCAGCGGTGAATAGCGTGCGCTTCGACCGTCTGGCTCGAGTGCACGCCGAGAACCCCACCTCGACGCCCGACCCCATCGAGGTGACGTTGCCGCTCGACGAGGGCGCGACGACGCTCACAAATGAACTCGTTACAGCGGTCAACTGCATCGACAACGGCACCGTGGATAGCATCTTCGGTCAGGTCGACGCTCACCACTGCGATCTCGCGCAGCTCGCGATTGCCGATGACGTGGACGGCGACTTCCTAGCCCACACCTACGCAAACGATACCGACGCAGAAGACACGTACGCCGAAGTGGCGATGTTCTTCCACTTGAACAAGATCTACAACGTCCTGCTAGGCCTTGGCTTGGAGCCGCTCCCGACCCAGCCGCTCACCGGCGTCGTTAACTTGCGGATGCCGGCGGGCTACGACACGGGCGACTACGGCAGGATGGGCGACCCGGAGCTGCCCCTGGTGCCCTTCGACAATGCGTTCTACGCCGCCGCGAACCCGCTCTTTGCGACGATCTTCGGTCTCCAAGGCGCCGCGCTCTGGTTCGGCCAGGGCCGGTTCGCGGACTTCGCTTACGACGGCGATGTCGTCTATCACGAGTTCGGTCACGCCGTGAACGACGCGACCATCGGGCTCGTCGGTGAGTGGCATGTGGACGAGCAGGGCGCGATGCCCTCGCCCGGCTCCATCGGCGAGGGCCTTGCGGACTACTGGTCGTCGATCGTTACGGATGACGGCGTGGTCGGCGAGTATGCGGGGGGCTCCTTCGGTGGCACCGCGATCCGAACCATCAAAAACGACGACACTTGTCCGTCCGGAATCGGCGGCGAGGTGCACTTCGACTCGACGTTTTTCTCCGGAGCAATCTGGGAGGTAAGGCAAGGGCTCAGCGCCGACAAGAAGCCGCTTTTTGACGGGGCCATCCTGGAGGCGTTGCAAGTGGCGCCCTCGGGCGACGTTGGCTACGGGGACTTGGGCCAGCAGTTTGTCGATTCGGTGCAGGCTACGGCCGCACTTGGCAGCGAAGTGGCCGACGTCTTGTCGCAGGAACTCACGGACCGGGGGGTGCTGCCCCGTTGCGACCGCACCATCGACCTCGCAGAGGGGGATACGTTCAAGGGCGTAAGCTTCGGGGGCGGCCGCGGCGTCTTCGTGCCTGGTAAGCAGGCGCTTTCCGGTTCCCTCGCGTACGCGCCCGGTCCGCTGCAATTCCACACGGAACTGCCGGAGCGCGCGGCGAAGTTCACGATCGAGGCGGACTTTCCGGCGTTCAGCAGTGGTGGCGGTATCGGTTTCGGTGGTGGGAGCCCCTTCTCCCCAGGGTTCCTCGTGCACTTTGGAGACGCACCGCTGACCTTCGCTGGGGGCGTGGCCCAGGAAGCGGAGGCCAAAGATCTGGGTGAGGCCGCCATCGGTCTCAACGAGACGATCGACGTTCCGGAAGGCAGCACGCACGCCTACTTCATGATCGTGAACTTCGGTGACACGGAGGGCATGATGACCAACGTGCGATCCAGCGTGGAGATCGCGGCCATCCCGCCCGACGAAGACGAGGTCGTCGTTGAGGAGCCCGTGACCGAGGCACCGGCCGGCACGGTTTACGATGGCGGCTGCGGCTGTCGCGTTGCCGGTCCGTCATCGAACGTGCCGGCTGGGGCTGGGTTGCTTGCGCTTCTGGCCGCCGGTCTCGTGCCGTGGGCCCGCCGCCGCGGTCGCCGCCGCGGTCTCTAACGGTCAGCGGCTCGCCGCTCGCCTTCGCCGCCTGAGCGCGGTGAAGGCGAGCAAGAGCGCACTGCCAAGCGCGAACGCCGGGTCATCGCGGGGCGCTGCGATGCGACAGCCGCAGCCGCCCTCGCCCTCGCTTCCTGATGCCGCGTCGTTTGGCAGGACGGGCAGCGCGAGTTCGCGAGCGTCGGCATTGAAGGGCTCCGCGTTGGTGAGCGCCATCGCCGCCAGGTAGAAGAGGATCCCCTCCCAGATGTGGGGTGGTGCGACGCGGTTCGACCAGGTGGGGCCGATTTTCGAGCTTGTGACGTAGACTTCGCCGAAATGCAGCGTGTCTGGCGTGGCGGCGGCGGCGAGCAGCTGGAGCGCGTCCCGTGCTTGCTGCTTGGCCCCGTCGTCGAGGCCGTAGAGGGCCGCGGATAGGATGGGTTTCGCCGTGTAGACGCCGCCTTCCAGTTCGCCGCGCAGCTTCGGCATGACCGAGCCCATGTCGCTCGCGAGCTGGCTCTCGAGGCGCGGGTCGTCGCGGGCGAACATCCTTGCCGGCCATACGGACCACGCCGACGGGCCGGATCCAGGTGAAGGCTCCCGTCCAGCGCCAGGGATGAGCAGGCCTTTGCTCTCATCGTAGTAGTGCTTGAGGGTGGCCGCTTTGAGTTCGTTGGCGGCGCGCAGGTAGCGTTCGGCGTCGGCGGTCTCACCGATGACCATCGCCAGACGGGCGCCGGAGACCATCGCGGTGTACACCGTGGACGCCGAGTGCAGCCCGCTCGTGAGTTCGGGGTTGTCGTCCTCGTTGGCCAGTGCTGGCAAGCCGGTGGTCTCGTCCCGCCACCGATGCAGTAGCTCGAGCGCGGCTCTTGTCGAGGGCCAGAGCGCTTCAACGAAATCGGCGCGTTTGCTCTCGTCGAGGTGCGCCGTATGCAGCGCGAGACTCCAGATGTGCAGCGCCGTGTTGTCGATCTCGAATCGGATCGGCCCGCCCGTCGTACCGTCTGCGAAGTAGTTCATTTCCCACGCAAACGCGGGGAACTCCTCGGCGCCCGTATCCGGGTCGATGGGGACGTCGGGGGTCAGCAAGAAGTTCCCCCGCGTCGGCTGCTGACGCGCGAGGGTCGCCATCCAGTGAGCGCGCTGAGTGACCCAGGGCTCCAGTCCAGCGACGTCCAGCGCCGCCGAGAAGAACGCGCCGTCGCGCGGCCAGTCCAAGTAATAGGGCGGTTGCCGCGCGACGCTCGCGACGATGGCGCCTACCTCTCGGTCGCGGCCGACGTAAAGATTGACGAGAGCCCGCTTGGCGACGCGCATGACGCGCTCGCCGAGCGCTGGGTCCGGGAGGGCGGCGCCGCCGAGCGCGTCGTGGGTCGCGGCTTCCGCCGCGGCGAGACGGTCGTCGGTGCTCTGTGCAGTCGCCGCGGCGAGGGCCGTACGCGCTTCTCCCACCGTAGCTCCGAAAGCCATCGTCACGTTCGCCGTAGCGACGTTGTCGATAAACTCTAGGGGCGTGGCCAAGACGCCGTTGGTTTGCGCCGCCGAGATGCGGGAGCTCGAGAGTTCGCCGTTACTGAGGTCGCTGAGCGCGTCCTCGGGGCGCCACTGCCAAGCGTGCTCTTGCTGGATCGTTGGCAAGGCATCCTCGCAGCGCAACACAGACGCAACGTTGAGGTCCATAGGCGGTGGAACGCCGGGGAAGGCCTCGGGGAGCGCGATGATGTTGTCGGCGAATTCGTCGACCTTGGCGCAGAGTGGCGTCGCGTCGCCGCCGACCTGGAAGGCCGTAGGCGGTGGCTCGGTGGTGACCATGACGGCCACCCCAGGCTCGTAGGCTGTGTCGATCGTTGCGACGAAGGCGTCAATGTCTTCGTCGCTCGGGTTCGCTTGTTCGAGCAGATCTTCGATGGCGCCGAAATCGCCGTCGCCGTTGCCGGCCGCTTTGAGCACCGAGTTGATGACGTGCCGGTCGCCGGGATGAAAGTGAATGATCGCGCTCGCGTCGCGGTCGTAGACGGCCAGAAAGTCGTTCCGCGAGTCGAGCGCCCAGTCGGCGATGGGCAGTTCCGGGATCTTCGAGAGACTCGGCGAGAGGTTTTCGTAGAGGACCAATTTCGCCGCCGTGACCGCGGAATCCGACTCACGAGTGACCGCAACGTTCCGTGTGAGCACGTCCACGTCCGGGGAGACGATATCCGTGAGCACGACGGAGAGGCCCAGATCCGAACGGGTGAACGTGGTTACCGGTACGGCTGAGAGATCGTTTGAGTACGTTTGCGTGTGCTCCCAGTCGCGAAGCCAGGTGAGCTCCGTGCCGCTAGCCGACTGGACGAAGAGCCCGACGTACGAGCCCATGCCGTCCACGGCGCCGAGGTGCGGCTGCGCGCGCACGTCGAGGGCGTTCGACGCGATGTACGCGATTTGGTCCGTGTAGCTCGGGCTGGGCCAGGAGACGACGGTGAGATCACCGTCCGGGCTCACACCGATCGTGAGGCCTCCGTGTCCGGCCACCGCGTTAGTATTCGACGCGCCGAACATATGTTCGATCATGTCGATGCTTGTGGGCCCTGCAAGCCCGTCCGGTGCGTACGATGACGCGAGTCCGGCGAGCAATCCAACGGCCGCCGCGACGTATCCCCTGCTTCGCATGACGCGCATCGTCGTGCGGCTGAGGGGGTGGACGCAAGCGTTGTCGGACGGGCGCTCGCGCCGGCGGTGCGGCCCCGCGTCGTCACCGCCGGGGAAGCGGTTAAATTCCGCGCGTTTTCCGGGCGAGTACGAAGTGGCGCCGGGTCGGTACTTTGTGCGCGTCAGCCGGCGGCGGGCACATCAATCTGCGCCTGGCGGTACCACATCAGATAGAGCAGCTGCATATTGCACCCGGTGCAGAAGAACTCGACATCCTTCGGGACCGCGACGCCACCGTCCATCCAATGATGTAGGACGCCACCGTGGCACGAGTCTTCCTGGCACGCGTTCCCGACGCAGACGTCGCCGTCGGAACAAGACATGTCGGGCTCGCAGGAAATCGCCTGCAAGTGCTCGTGGCACCACTCGCCGTAGAGCTCTTGGTCGAGGGCTTCGAGGACGCTGTCCATTTCTTTCAGATAGGAATGCTCGCCGGTGATCTTGTGCAGCATCATGAGCGAGAACATCAGGTAGTTCTGGCTTGATAGCGTTGTGTAGTCGTCGGTCTTGGCATGCATGTACTCGGCGCTGTAGGGCGAGCGGTAGCGAACGCGGCCGTCTTCGCTCGCGACGCGTAGGGGTTGCACCGCTTCGTAGAGTTCGATGGCGCGCGTCTTCTGCGCCTCCTCTTGCGTGAGCTCGAAGAGGCGGGCGTGGAAGAGAATCATCGTCACGTTCGGGTAGAGGAAGAGACCTTCACGCTCCGGGCCGAAGTTGTAACGGCCGTCTTCGTACGTCTTTGCCTCGATGGCAGCTTGGTAGTTCCTTGCCGCGTCGATGGCGGCGTCCTTCATGTCGCCGCCGATCAGGAGGGCGTACTGCACGTTGAGCAGTCCCACGAGGCCGGTGATCGATGTCGGGCCGTAGGTGTCGAAGGCCCAGCTTTCGATCATGGTGTCGGGGATGTCGAGGTACCATTCGAAGAGCGGAGTGCCGGCGATGTCGTTGATCTTCTTGATGACGTTTTCGACGGCGGCGACGTGTTGCGTGTCGCCTGTGGCGGAGATGTAGTCGATGAGACCGAGGGCCGACATCGCGACCTCATTGACGTCATCTTCGAGCAAGTCGACGTCGTCGACGACTTCCAGGGCGTAGGCGCGCGCCTTCGCTGATCGGTCGAGCCACTTCTGGTCGTTTCGGGCCTTGCCTTCCCACGTGTAGAAAGCGAGGCCATAGAAGGGCGCGTCGCCGTAGTCCTCGGCCCAGTTGCCGTTCTCGGCCTGCGAGAAGTGCTCGGCCTGAGCTGTGAGTCGCTGGTAGAGATCGTGGTGCTGGAACTTGGGTGCCGGCGTCACCGGATCCTGCTGATTGTCGCTTTCGCAGCCGAGGGCGGCTGCCGCGAGGGAAAGACCGGAGACGAGAAGGGCGCGCTTGGCGAAGTGTCGGAGCTGCATGGCGGGACGATTATTAGCGGATGTGAGGCTCTTGGACACTGATTTGCGTCGTGCTCCTGTTCCGACGCCTCCTGGTGGGCAACGACCGTCCGGCGGGCCGTCCGCCTGATACCTGCTACGCGGTGAGCCGCGGTGGGCAGGTTTGACGACTCGGGGAGCCCCTCGCCGCCGTCTGGGGCGTGGCGGTCCGCGGCGAATTCTTGTCGTGCGGCTGTCGCGTCAACTGAGGACTTTCTTCAGATCGAGGCCGCCGCCGGCGCCGCCCTGCTTATCGGAACCGCTAGGGGCAAGCGTCCAGGAATGCCAGAAGCGCCGCGTTAAACGCCTCCGGCTGCTCCATATTCGACATATGGCCTGCATCCTCCAGCACGACTTGCGTCGCCCCCGGAATGCGCGAGGCCAGCCCGCCGGCGGCGCGCTGGAAATCGTCCAAGTCCAGCGCGCCGACGAGCACCAAGGACGGAGCCGTGATGGCGTCGAGGCGGTCCCACGAATCGCCGTGGATATATCGATCGTCGCGCAGCCAATGCTTGCCGGCGTAGTCCTCGACCATTTCCGCCAGGGCGCGGGCGACGGCCACGTTGCGCCGCGCCGCTGCGAAGAGATCACAGGCGAGCCATTCGCGTTTCGCCGCGGCCACCCCGTCGGCGCGCGCGACGTTCACGATCCGTGAGTTGATGTCCCCGTAGGCGCCGTCGAAATCCAGGCCTCCGACGGCAGCGTCGGCGAATACGAGCGACCGGACTCGGTCGCCGTGATGGATCCCGATGTCCGCGGTGATGGCGCCTCCCAGCGAGAGCCCGACGACATGAGCGCGGTCCACACCGAGGCGGTCGAGTAGGCGGGGCATGTCATCGGCGTCAAAGCGGTGCTGGGCCGTCACGGCCGGCGAGCGCCCGAACCCGCGGACGTCGTACCGAATCACTCGGCGCCCGGATCCGACGAGGGGCTCGACCTGCGGGCGCCACATCCGGTGGTCCAGCGACAAACCGTGGACCAGGAGCACCGGCTCGGCGCCGCGGGGGCCGTCGTCGACCACGAAGAGTTGGTCATTCTTGCCGTTTTCGCTGCCGTTGGCGCGCTCTGCCGGAGCCCCATCGATGGCCATATTCGAGAGCCTAGCCCGCTCGGTCGCAACTGCGGCATCCGCTGGCCCTGGAAGGCGAACGCCGGATTCAGCAAAACTTACCGATATTTAAAAAATCGCTCGGCCACCCAGTTGACATCGCCGTCAGAAGACTTAAAACAATCTGGACGGACGGTATGTTTTCAAAGGAGACCGGCCATGTTTGATAGTCTTTTCGACCATTTCGGAGTGGTATGGACCGCGGCGACCGTGGGGACCCTGCTAATTCCGGTGATTCTGCTCGTTGGGTGGCAGACGGTGCAATCGGCGCTTTCGACACCCCGGGGTCAGAAACTTCAACGCGCCCTCATACGGGCGTTTCCTCATCACACGCACCAAGCGTCCAAGCCGCTTCCCGCTCTAGCCGGACGATCGAATCGCCCCGCCTGCCCGCCACAGAGGCGTAGCCGGCGCTAGACCCGACGCGCCGGGCTCAATTTGGGCTCGGCGCGCCCGGATCTGGGGGCACACCCGGATCTGCGGAGGGGGGCAGTCGTTCCGAATCTTCGACGCCGGCGCTCGGCGCGTCTGAATGTGCCTCCGGCGTGCCGGGCTCCGGCGCGGTTTCGTGAGTGTTTGACGCGCCGGGCTCCGCCGGCGCGTCGGGCCCGAGGCGCACGCCGTCTACTTCGACGTAGGCGAAACCCTCGGCGGTCTCGGGTAGCTCGCTCAAGTCAAAGTCGGGGGCCACCCAATAGACTTCTGGCACAGGCCAGTACCTGGAGTCGTAGGTCTTCGTCGCGATTTTCTCTTCGCCCGAGACGAGTTCGACCGTGCTCCGGATGTCGTAGCCGCGTTTGCCCTTTTGGCGTTGGTCATGCTTGCCGCTCTCGAGGTCTGGCTTGGTCGTGACGCGGCGGTACGTATCGAGCTTCTCGACGATGCCGTAGCGGTACTTCACTTCGCCCTCGAGTTCGTGGCCGAGGATCTCGACACGAATCACGCCTTTCTCGGGGATGAAGGCGTGGATCATCAAGGGCACGTCGTAGGGATTGCGGAGGCGCAAGTCGACTTCATCGTCGATGACAACGGCGTCGAGTCCGAGCGGGATGTAGCCCGTGGCACGGCTATGGCTGCGTCGACGAACCACGTCGAGCATGCCGAAGACAGCCGCTGCGTGCAGCGTGCTTGCGGCTTGGCACGTGCCACCACCGACGCCTTTTTCGAACTCGTCCTTTACGATTACCGGAGCTTCGACGAAGCCTCGCCGCTTTTCGCGATGTCCCACGATCTTGTTGAAACTGATCGTCTCGCCGGGCGCGATGACCGTCCCGTTGAGGTAGCGAGCGGCCACGGTTATGTTCCGCCCTCGGCCCCAGCCGGTTCCGCGGAACTTGCTCTGGCGCTCTCCCAGCACCTTCGATACGTCCACGTTGGGCAGCATGTGGTCGTAGATCAGCGGCGCCAGCGGAGACGTCGCGGCGACGATTCGGGCTTCTGTCGGAAGGGACGTCGTCCTTAGCGTAGCGAGCGTTGCGTCGACGTTGAGATCGTACCCGAACTCGTGACGAATGCGCCGGTGAGCGCGCAGATCGAGCCATGCATTCACGGGATCCTTGTGCAGCTCCGGCGCGAGTGTCGTGAGAGTCGCGCGCGCGCGTGCTTCGTCGAAGCGGTACTGCAGCGCGAGTTCCGCGCCCTCCTGTCGCACTTGCCACGCTCGTTTGAGCCGCTCGAAAAGCGAGCCGTCCATGGCGGGGCCGGTCACGACTTCGACGGGGGCGTCCACATCGATCTCGGCGCCGAGATCCGACAACGCTAGCGAGCGGCTGCCATTCGGATAGTCGAGTGCGATCTCGCGTGCGAGCGCCGGAACCCGAAGCGACTCGACCCATTCGCGGATGGCCACGTCTTCTGGCTGCGCTTGGCCGGCGAGCAGCGTCCCAGGCAGTGAACGACCGGGCGGAAGCAGTGCGCCCTTGCCATAGACCGCGGCGCCAGCGAGAGCCGCGATGGCCGCTACGGAGGTGAAGGCGCTGATGAGCACGCGTCGCACGGCCCCGACACTATCGGCAAGGGCGACAACCGCAAAGAGAGGAGCGCCCGGCCAACGCTTCCGGCCGGAGAACCCGTGCTTTCGCTCGAGAAATCGCAGGGGACGGCCAGCCGGACTCGATTTTGGCCGCAGAGCGGTCTAGGTTCGCCGCGCGTATGGCGCACGGTGGCAGCAATCCCAAGAAGGTCGTTCGCGCGGCGATGATCGGCAATGGCGGGATCGCCATCGCGAAGTTTGTGGCCTGGTACCTATCGGGCAGCGTCGCGCTGCTCGCTGAGGGCGTGCACTCCATCGCGGATACCGCGAACCAGGGGTTGCTCTTGCTGGGCATGGTGTTGGCCGCGCGACGGAATCCCGCGAAGTACCCGCTGGGTCGTGCCAAGGAGAGCTACTTCTGGGCGTTTGTCGTGTCGCTGGTGCTCTTCTTTTTGGGCGGCGCCTATGCGGTCTACGAAGGCGTCAACAAGCTGCTGCATCCGGGGGGAGAACTGGGGTCGCTGATCGCGCCGGTGGTCGTGCTCGTGGTTTCGATCTTCCTCGAAGGCGGCACCTTCTACGTGGCGATGACGGAGTTCAACAAGACTCGCGGCAAGCGGAGCGTTAAGGAAGCCATCGTAAGAGCGAAGGATCCGACCATTCCTGTCGTGCTCCTGGAGGACGCTGGCGCGATGCTCGGTCTCACGGTGGCGCTAATTGCCGTCATCGTTACCTGGGTCACCGGCAGCCCGATCGCTGACGGCATCGGCTCCATCGTCATCGGCCTCCTGCTCTGCTGCATCGGAGCGGTCCTTGTCTACGAAACCCATAGCTTGCTGATCGGCGAAGGCGTGACACCAGAAGCCAAGCAGCGAGCCTTTGACATCGTGAAGGAGACCGAGGGCGTTGACGGCGTGCCCCAGCTACTCACGATGCATCTTGGTCCCGAGACCGTCGTCGTTGCGCTCAAAGTCAGGTTCCGCCCCGGCATGAAGGTCGAAGAAATCGAGCGCGTGACGGATGATATCGAGCTGCGCCTTCGAACGGCCATCCCCGCGATGAACAAGATCTTCGTCGAAGCCGATAGCGATTACGACGAGGAACTCGATCCAGAGATGCGACCCTCGGTTTAGGGCGCGAGCGCGCACTCCTACGGAGACGCACCCTCGTTGACGGGGTATCCGCGTTCTTTCCACACGAAGAATCCCTCGTCGAGGATGCGTACTTTGTCGAAGCCTTTGGCGATGAGGGAGTCGGTGAGCGAGCCGGATTCGGCATGTGGGCACCCACAATAGGCGATAAGCCAGCTATCTTTGGGTAGCTTGTCGGCGAAGTCGTCGGCCGCGTAAAAGGGGACCGACATCGCGCCGGCGATATGTTCCCGCAGGTAGTCGGATGCAGGGCGAGCGTCGAGGAAGCCGATGGCATGCCCTGCGTCGAGCGCCGCCTTGACCTCGTCCGCGGGTACGAAGCGCGCCGCGGTGAAGACGGGATCCGGGCCGTCGGGGTTTTGGACGAGCTGAGAGAAGTCTTGTTCTGGCGGGGCGTCGGGGTTTTCCGTGGGCGGCGTCTGCCAGCTTCGCAGGAGCGCGATGAGGTCGTCGGTTCCTTGCGCCGTCAGCTTGTCCCGGTAAGGCGGCATATTCGTCGCGACCCGGCCGTAGTCGATCACCCGCCGCAAGAACGCATCGGAGACGGTCGCCAGGAACTCGGGGTTGGCGACGCTCATGTATTCGCCGCCCTGGCCGCTTTCGCCGTGGCAACCGGCGCAGTTGAATTCGTAGAGTGAGGCTCCACGTTCGGCGCTGCCGTCGTGGGCGCGTTCGTCCAGAGCGATGGACTCACCCCTTTGCCAGGTGCGGATGGTGTCGACCAGGGCATCGACGTCGCCGTTGCTGAGTGGGCCGAAATGGGCGGCGCCCCAGGCGGACATCGATGTCTCCGGGCGCCCCCGAATGATGGCCGTTCGGAGGAATTCGTCGCTGGCGATGGCGAGGAAGTCCTCGTTGTTGAGTGCGTTCGCTTGGTCCGCGGCGTAACCCTTGCCGTCGTCGCCGTGGCAGAGCGCGCAGTACTGTCCGTAGAGTGCCTGGCCGTGGTCGTCGGCCGCGGGCTCCGCTGCGCATGCGGTCGTCGCGAGGGCGACCACTGAGATCGTTCGCGCTAGGGCCATGGCTCGCCTCGCCGTATTCTCGGTCAAACGCGTTCGTCTTTGGACTTGTGTGCGTTAGAGCGCGATGGCTTCGAGGATCGCGTCTCGGATGTTGTTGTAGCCCTCGTCGCGGGAGAGATCGGTGACGGTCTCGTCGATATTTCGGAAGCTACTCGCGAGATTGCCGTCGGCGTCGTAGATGACAATATCGTCCTTATGTCCCGCGTGCAGTTGCCATGCGTTGACGCCCTCCACATCTTGGAAGAGCGGAAACGCGCATTTGCCGGATAGGTTCGCTCGATTCTCGTCGGTGTCCGCGTCCCCGGCGCCGTTGATGGCCATGAAGACGATGTCCTTGTGACCATGGGAGTTGAGATCGAGACGCATGCGGTCGAGATTGTTGGCCTGGGTTTGGCAGTAGCTGCACCAGCCTTGCAGCATGGCGATGACGACGACGTTTCCGGCAAACGCATCGGCGCCGTACGTGGCGTCATAGCCGCAACTCTGCGGCTGAAAGTCCCGCAGTCGCCAGAGGGGGATCGTTGCGGGGATCTCCGGCGCATCTTCTCCGGTGCTCACGGCACTCTCTTCCGGATCGGTCCGCACTTCCTCACCGGGATCGACGCCCACGCAAGGCCGCGTAGTCCGTCCGCCCTGGCCGCCGCTAGCGCTCGCGGTTCCGCCTCCGCTCCCGACGCCGGAGCTGCTGTCGGTGATCCCGGAAACGCGCTCCGAGCAACCCGCAACGGTCGCCGAAGCCAGCGCGAGGCAGGCAAGAATGCAGGTCACGGGGCCGGCGCGCAGACGCTGAGGCTGAGGCTGAGCCTGAGCCTGAGGCTCGACGGCGAGCTCGGCCCTGGGCTCCACAACAAGCGCGGCAAAGGGGGATAATCGCATGGCGCGAGAGCATACGGGGGCCGCCGCATCGCGTCCAGCCGGCACCTCTGAACGTGGTGAATTTCGAAGACTTTTCGCGTTTTGCTGGGTTGCATGTCCGTCGGGCTAGGCGCGGGGTGCTGGGCCGGAGCCTTGTTCTGATCCGCTGCGGCGGCTTGGCCCGCCGCGGCGGATCCCTATGATGCCAGCAAGGCCGCGCCGAGTCGCGCCCGCTGATACGCGGAGTCGCCCAGGGTTCCCCGCGCCCACAGCATGCGCCGGAAGTAGAGTTGCACGTCGCACTCCCACGTGAAGCCGATGCCGCCGTGCAGCTGCACGCCTCGTTTCGATGCGTCAGCAAGCACGTCGCTTGCCATCGCCTTGGCCATGCGGCAGCTCACGTCGGCCCTCGCGGGGTCGTGGTCGAGGGCGCAGGCCGCACCCACGTAGAGGCTTCGGGCGTCCTCCACACCAACCAAGGTATCGACGATGGGGTGCTTAACCGCTTGGAAAGCGCCGATGCTCTTTCCGAACTGCTTGCGGTCAACCGCGTACTCGGCGGTCATGGCCAGCAACGTTTCAGCCGCACCGACCATCTCGGCGGCGAGCAGCACGAGCGCTAGGCGCTCCATGCGCGGCAGGGCCACCGCGCTGTCACAGGGCAGTTCGGTAGCTGGCGCTTTGTCGAGGACGATGCGCGCGGTCGGGCGGGTGGCATCGACCGTATCCTCGGCCGTGCGCGTCACGCCCTTGCCCTCTAGTGAGATCGCGTAGACGCCGACGCTGCCGTCTGCCTTCCTTGCGGTGGCTAGGAGTAGCTCCGCCTGCGTGCCAAAGAGGACGTGCGTGTTCTCACCTTTGAGCGCGGTGCTGCCGTCATCTTGCCGGACCGCCTCGCATGTCGCGTCTTGGGGCGAGATAATCCCCCCGGGTTCACTCAAAGCGACCGTCGCGAGCAAATCCCCAGAGAGCACGCCGTCGGCCCACGCCTGCACCTGCGCGTTTTCGGCCTTGGCTTCTGGCTTGGCTTCTGGCTTGGCTTCTGGTTCCGCCTTGGGCTTGGTCTCGGTCTCGTGGCAGTCAGATAGGAGCGAGAGCGTCATTACGGCGGGCAAGAAAGGAGCGGTCAAGAGCCGCCTGCCCATCTCCTCCATGACGAGGGCTAGCTGCAGCGCACCCGCCCCGCTACCGCCGAGTGATTCGGGTACGTGGCAGTGTAACCAGCCGAGTTCGGCGATTTCCTTCCAGAGACCGCGGTCGAATTCGGCGCCGTCTTCGTACATGGCGCGGACGGCCTCGGAGGAGCTCTTTTCCGTAAGCAAGCGTCGCGCCTGATCGCGCAGCATCGTGTGTTCTTCGCCGACGCCGAGTCCGATGGGCAACTCCGGTAGCGCTAAGATGTCTTTGAGTGTGTT
>PVBE010832974.1_pt1 | contig 15080 bp, 10 predicted proteins | sample 1631181 | NCBI WGS metagenome assembly PVBE01 (sample SAMN08397723, study PRJNA350692) | Marine metagenome, whole genome shotgun sequencing project. | isolation source: water | place: Pacific Ocean | collected 2012-04 | reverse complement strand
GCTCTGATCAGACTCTCGGACTCGGTGTCCAGCGCGGATGTCGCCTCATCCAGGATCAGTACGGGAGCCTGCCGGTACAAGGCTCGCGCGATCGACAGGCGCTGACGCTGCCCGCCAGACAACCGGACCCCCTGTTCACCAACCGCGCCATCGAGCCCGGAAGGCAAAGACTCGGAAAATGAGTCAATCCTGGTTGCCTCGACCACCTTTGTCAGAATCCTCTCATCAACTTGTCCTTGTCCATAAGCTACGTTCTCTTTGATTGTTCCATTGAAAAGCATCGCCTCCTGCGGCGCAAAGCCAAACTGGGCGCGTAGCCCTTCCCGTGAGCACTCGGATATCGGCGTTCCAGCGATCAAAATATCCCCTTCCTGTAATGAATAAAACCCGAGCAACAGGGCAATGATGCTGGACTTACCGCTGCCCGATGCGCCCACAAGAGCCACGGTCTGGCCGTTCTGGATCTTGAATGACAGGTCATCGAGAGCCAGTGGCTTGTCCTGCGAATAGCGAAACGACACGTTTCTAAATTCGAGACCGCCTTCGAGTGATCTAACCGGAGTACGCCCGCCCGATTCTTCAACGGATTCGTCCAGTGTTAAGAAGGTGCTGTGGGCTGCGGCGATACCGGTCTGGAGATATTCGTTGACCCGAGCAAGTCTTTTTATGGGTCCCATAAGAAGCAGAATTGCCCCCAGGTAGGAGACAAAAGTACCAGCACTGACGAAAGATACCATCACCCCACTCATGGCAAGATAGATCATCAGAGCGACCGTCGCACCAGCAATGAAGATCAGCAGAGGTACGCTGGCAGAAGCGACGAGTGCTTTGCGCATCACCTGTCGCCGATTAGCAAAATTTGCGATCTCGAATGAACGGTTTTCGTGTTGGTAGCCATTGTAGGCCTTGACAATACGGTGTCCCTGGAACGCTTCTGTGGCCACCTCGGTGATAGATGCCATTGAATTTTGAATACCCACGCTCGTTTTGCGAAAACGAAGGCTCGCTTTTCGAACAATGAGTCCGACAACAGGAGTTAGCAATAAGAAAACCAGTGTCAACTGCCAACTCAAATATGCCATCCAACTCAACAGTGCAATACACAGGGCGCTGTCTTTAATACAGATTCGAAGTCCTACCGCACTTGCCTGAGCTACCTGCTCAACATCGTAGAGAAGCTTTGACACCAGGCCCGATGTGGCCTGCTGGTCGAAATACGACGTTGGAAATCTAATCATTCGATCAAACATCTGAGCCCGCAGATCGAAAACGACTTTTCTGGCTACCCAGGATATACAGTACTGATCTGCGAACGACCCGAAGGCTCTTATCAAGAAAACCACAATGAGCAGTACGGGTGTCAACTTGATCATGGCCTGGTCTTTTTCAACAAACCCACCATCCATAATCGGCTTCAACAAGGCCGCAAACGTCGTTTCGGCGGCCGCGACGAAGATCATCCCGACCACGCTGACCAGAAACACAAACTTGTAAGGCCAAACGTAAGCCAGCAGCCTCTGGTAGATCTCCCGACCGGTTAATGCACCGACTTTGCCAGTCACTGGCCCGCTTGACTCTGCAGTGAAAAGGTCACGCTAAGAAACCCGACGCGCCTTGCGGCGTCCAGCGCTAGCATGACAGACTCATGGGAGGATCGACGGTCTGCACGAATAACAATCACGGGTTCTTCCCATTCTCCTGCTGTCTCTTTGAGAAGCTCCGAAAGAACCTCAGCATCATCGCTGCCATAGGTCCGAGAAGAATTTGCCGTTGGTCGTCTGATGACGTACTGACCGAATTGCGATATATCGACCAGCAATTGTTGCCTTTCAGTCAATGGTTCGCTAGACCGATCACTGGAAGGAAGCCGCAGGCGCAACTGAGATTCGGTCGAAAAGGTGGTTGAGACCATAAAAAAGATCAACAGCAAAAAAACAACATCGACCAGAGGCGTGAGGCTGATGTTGACATCTTCGCTTTCGGGGCCGGAAAATCTCACCCGGGTTGAAGCCTCCTGATGACATCTAGCATTCGAAGCGCCTGCTGCTCCATCTCCACAGTCAGTTCGCGAACACGTCCCCTGAAGTGGCGATGGAACAGTAAGCTAGGTATACCAACCGACAGACCGGCCGCCGTTGTAATCAAGGCCTCTGAAATCCCCCCGGCAAGCGCTTGAGGATTTCCTACACCAACAGCCGTAATCGCCGAAAAAACCTTAATCATACCGATCACAGTACCGAGCAGACCCAGCAACGGAGTTATAGAAGCAATGGTACCAAGCGCATTGAGATACCGCTCGAGGTCATGGACAGCGTATCTGCCGGCTTCCTCAATTGCATCTCTGATCACTGCGGTTGACTGGTCAAGATTGACAAGGCCAGCTGCCAGTATTCGACCCAGTGGAGAACTGCTTTGGATCTCGGCGATCTTATCCCGGGTTAACTGATCGGTCTGCAGAAGCGCCTCAATGTTTCTGGACAGGTCAAGCGGTGAGACGAGCCGATCCTGAAGTGCCCAGAACCTTTCCAAAATGATAGCCAGTGAAGCTATGGAACAGGCCACAATCGGTATCATCAGCCAACCACCACTGGTCATCAATTCAAACATTAGAAATCTGGACGAGGTTGGTTACGCGGCAATTGGCCGCAGGCTGCCAAAAAGATGTTGGCTGGTAGACTCAATCTGTTTCCTGTCAGTGACGCAACTGTCGAAACAGACGGGAATTTGACCGAAGTGATTCTGGTGCTGATTGAGTGTTGCAGCAGGTTCTTGACATCGTCGAGTAACGGGCACCATGCAGGCCCTAGCCCTAACTATGCCAGAAACGGCGCCTGTGGTCTTTCCAGCTCACGATCCGAAAGCCCTTTTGATGGCTTGTCAGCGTAATCTGACCCACCATTGCCGTGTCCAACCATCGAATGCCGAGATTGTGATATCTCTGACGAATCTCCGGATGAGGGTGACCATAACGATTTGAACTGCCACGGCTCACTATTGCTACTTCTGGTGCGACAAATTCAATAAAACGTTCGCTGGATGAAGTGCCGGACCCATGATGTGGTACAAGCAGTATGTCCGAATCTAACGTCTTACCTGCAGATTTGATCAGGGCCTTCTCCGCAAATCCTTCGATATCTCCTGTCAGCAAGGCCGTTCCAGTTTCCGATCTAATCTGAATCACGCAAGACTGGTCGTTGCCGGAATGATGTGATTCCCTGGGTGGCCACAAAATCTCGAACACTACCCCGTCCCATTCCCAGACTCTCCCCTGTGCGCAAGCTTCACTGCCTGGAATAGCCAACGGTTCACCGGACAAAATCATTCCGATAGGCATCGACTTTTGGATTCCCGCCAATCCACCGGCATGATCTGCAGCGAAATGGCTGATCACGACAACATCTATATTGTTTTGCCCGTGACGCCGCACTGTCGGCACGATAACGGCCTCTCCTAGACTGAACTGGCCGTACTGTGGTCCTGCATCGTAGAGAACCATACGTTCAGCGGTCTGTATCAGTACCGAGAGCCCCTGCCCCACATCCAGCAGGTGCAGGCGGAAACCTCCAGGCTGTAGGTCGCTTCGGGGCCAAGCGACGATGAGACCCAGTAGGACTATTGCGGGCAGGCTGAGAAACCATGAGCGTCGCCAGAAGACGAGAAACCCCACCAGGACTGTGGACAGCAAAGTAAATACCGCGTTCTTGCTCAGGGGAAGAGTGGCCAGTTCAAGATAACCCAATGGGCGCACAACGGCCAACAGATTCTCGATGATCCAACTTGCCGAGAGAAGCAGAAACCCGCCGAGTTGATCCCCACTGAGGAGCGTCGCTACGACCCCAGCCAGCACGACTGGAACCACTGTGAATCCAAAAACTGGCACAACCAGGAAATTGACTAAAGGAGCGACCAAGGAGACCTCAGAGAAAAAGAAGGCCATTACCGGAAACAAGCCCAGAAAAAGACTACATTGAATCAGGCCAAGAGACAGAACGCCGCTGAGTATCCGCCCCCGCCTGCTGGGCTTAACGGCCGAGAGGTCTGTCTGAGCGCTTCCAAGGCGGGACACTATCTTGTGAGACCGGAAGATAATCCAGACAGCAACAAACGAAAGCCAGAACCCTGCAGAACTGGTATCCATTGGATTCAAACAGACCACCACGAAAATCGAGATACCTAGGCAGGTCTCAGGTGAATAACGCCTCAGTGATACAACGCCGAGGGTATAGACCAACAACATCGTGAGAGCACGCGTGGTGGGCAGGGGAAACCCGGCAAGTGCTGAGTACCCAAGAGCTGACAGCAGTGCAACTACGATAGCGATTTGCCTGACTGGAAGAATCCGAGAAAGCGAACCGCTTAACCTCCAGAGAGCACCGGCCAGCGTGTATCCGAAGAGGCCGGCGAGGCCAATATGCAGTCCAGATATTGCCATCAGGTGGCTGAGTCCCGCTCGGCGAAAGAAGGTCCACTGATCCTGGGTGATTCCCGAACGTTGGCCAACCGCAAGGGCGCCAATAATTCCAGCCACGGGATGATCACCAATTCCTCGTTTAAGCTTTTCTGCGAGCACATACCGGACTCGGTTGATCGAATACCCAACTCCGCTTGCTAGCAACGATCCTCGCTCGTTGGGGAGAACGTAACCGGTTGCCCGGATACGATTTCGAAATAGATATAGCTCGTAGTCAAACAGGCCCATGTTCCTGTAGCCCCGGGGTTTCTTGAGCTTTACTGCCAAGCGCCATCTCTGCCCGGGAATGAGCTCCGGTCGTTTACCATACCAGCGCAAGCGTATGACGCTATTTAGAAACTCGACCGCAGTTTCAGATTCTGCCGCCTCAAGATGCAAGTCGAAACGCGTGTAGGCGGAATCTTCTTTGGGCAATCCGGCCACTTTGCCCGTGACTACAATAGCTTGCCCAAACAGGTGCGGCCCCGGGGTGCTGTCCAGGATAAAGCCAGCAAACGTGTTGGACCATCCCAACCCGATCAACCCGGCAATAAGATACTGTGGAGTCTTTGAACCAGCGAATGGCAACACCAGGCCGGCCAAGGCAAAGAAAAACAAACCCGAAACCAGTTCTGCTTGCTGGTGAACCAGCAGTGCACCAGCCGCGAAACAGATCGCAAACTTGAGGACTTTTGGCATCCTTGCCCGTCCTTGTCTTCCGTGAATTCAAGTCTTGGCAGTATTATAAGTGCAGATCGGTACTTGTAGCCTTGACATGGTCGGATTTAGGCTTTTTGGAGTCTCCCGTCAACCAGTTGATAGGTGTGTTTCAGGGTCTTCGCAAACTCAAGGTCATGGGTTGCCAGGACAAGGCTGGTTGCTTGTTCCTGGTTCATTTCAATCAGTAATTCGAACAGCGACCTGGCCGTCCGACGATCGAGATTTCCAGTCGGTTCATCGGCCAGTATGCAGTCCGGTTGTGTAACCATGGCTCGCGCGACTGCCGCCCTTTGCCGTTCTCCCCCCGAAAGCTCTGCCGGTTTGTGGGTCAGTCGATTGGCCAAGCCGACTCGTTTGAGGAGTCCTTCTGCTTTTGATCCGGCCGTTCGGTAGTTCTCCCCGCGGATCATAAGCGGCATTGCCACGTTCTCCAGTGCGGAGAACTCCTGCAGCAGGTGGTGGAACTGATAGACGAATCCCAGCGAACGGTTCCGCAATGCGCATGCCTCACGTTCGTTGAGGCTCGCCAGCGAACTGCCACAGACAAACACTTCTCCGGCAGTCGGGCGATCGAGCCCACCCAGTAGATGTAGCAGTGTGCTTTTTCCACTGCCGGAAGCCCCAACAATGGCTACGGCCTCCCCTTTATTGACCACCAGATCGATCCCCCGGAGAACCTCGACCGAGACCACCGATTCTTCGAAACGCTTTTCAAGCCCTTCGCACCGTACAATCTGGTCGATCGAGCTATTCAAACCTAAGCACCTCGGCAGGATCGGTTCGGGAGGCCCGCCAGGCTGGATAGAGCGTGGCGAGGACACTGAGCAGAAACGAGACGCTGGTGATCTGATAAACGTCAGGCCATCTAAGTTCGGCCGGAAAATCGGAAATCACGTAGACACTGGCCGGAAAAAATTCAATCTCGAAAAGGTTCTCCAGCCAAGGAACCAGGGTCTCGACGTTGACGGCGGTCAAGATGCCAATCGCCCCGCCGGCCAAGGTGCCGACCAGTCCGATGAGGCTCCCCTGTATGATGAAGATCATCATGACTCGGAACGGGCCCATACCCAGGGTTCGCAAAATAGCGACATCAGGTCGTTTGTCAGTGACGACCATAATCAGTGTCGAGACAATATTGAAAGCAGCAACAGCGACTATCAGCAACAGAATGATGAACATGACCCGGCGCTCGATCTTAAGTGCTCTGAAGAAATTTACATGTTCCAGGGTCCAGTCTGAGACCCGGTAACGGTTCCCGAGTATCTCCGCGAGAGAGTTTCTCGTTGCAGGCGCATCGTACAGATCACCTATTTTCAACCGTATTCCGGTTACCTTCCCAGTCGTCTTCAGCAGTTTCGCCGCATCCTCAATGTGCAGCAAGGCAAGTCCGCTGTCATATTCATGCATGCCAAGTTCAAATATTCCAACAACCGTAAATCTCTTCAGCCGCGGCAACAGGCCAGCCGGTGTGATCTGCCCCTTTGGCGCTACAACAGTGACCTTGTCGCCTATGGACGCGCCCAACTGCCAGGACAAAGTCGAGCCAAGAATGATTCCCCAGGAACCAGCCGTCAGACTCGACCATGAGCCCCTGTACATATGGCCCGGCAGACTGGAGACCTGGGTTTCCAGTTCGGGGTTGACGCCTCTTATGAGCGCCCCCTTGACGTCGTTACTTTTCAGCACAAGGCCCTGTCCCAGGGCAAACGGGGCCGTGGAGAGCACGCCCGGATGGGCTATGATCGTCTTGTTCACCTCTTCCCAGTTCGACAACCAGCCATCCTGACCCGTCACGGTGACATGAGAGGCCACCGCAAGAATTCGTTCTTTCAACTCACGCTCGAAGCCGTTCATAACCGAAAGAACAGTGATTAGAGCCCAGACACCAACGGTGATCCCAAACATCGATGTTAGTGAGATGAACGAAATAAAATGAGTTCGGCGTTTTGCGCGTGTGTAGCGCAACCCGATCAGTAATTCGAGCGGCTGAATCATCAGACCGTAACGCCTTTCCAAACGGGATCCCTTCGGTACCTGATCAAAGTCAGCTATCGCGTTCCGGGCGCATGTGGGGAAACAGCAGTACATCCCTGATCGACGGGCAGCCCGTCAACAACATGACGAACCTGTCCACCCCCAGGCCACCGCCGGCATTTGGCGGCAGTCCATATTCCAGAGCATTGATGTAATCGGCATCAAAATACATTGCTTCTTCGTCACCTTGTGCTTTGGCGGCCGCCTGAGCCTCAAATCTCTGAGCCTGATCTTCCGCATCATTCAGCTCTGAAAAGCCGTTGGCTAACTCCCTGCCAGCCGCATAGAGTTCAAAGCGGTCCGTCAATCCGGCATCTTGCTCGCTTCGTCTCGACAACGGTGAGACTTCTTCCGGGTAACCGGTGATATAGGTCGGCTGGATAAGGTTTCTCTCCACCGTGTGGTCGAACAACTCGACCAGCAGATAATTGGCAGAGAATCCGCGCTCAGCCTGGACTCCCAGAGACTCTAGATGATTGCGAAGCGACTCAGAGTCCTGAAGCTGATTCTTGGACAAAGTGGGGTTGAATTCGAGAACCGCATCACGCATGGTCAAACGCCGAAAAGGCGGTGAAAAGTCGATCTGCTGCCCCTCATACTGAACAAGTGCTGTACCATTGACGGACTGTGCTGCGGCTTGCAACATCTCCTCGGTCAATTCCATGTAGTCCTGGTAATCAACGTAGGCCTCGTTGTACTCCAGCATGGTGAACTCTGGATTGTGTTGTGTATCAATACCCTCGTTTCGAAAATTCCGGTTTAATTCATAAACCTTCTCGAAGCCGCCGACCAGGCATCGTTTGATGTACAACTCCTGGGCAACACGCAGGAATAGTTCACGATCCAGCGTGTTGTGGTGCGTTACGAAAGGTCTGGCGTTTGCCCCACCAGGGATCGGTTGCATGATTGGCGATTCGATCTCCAGGTAGCCTCGCTCGTCGAGAAACTGACGCAAAGCACGGATCGTTGCAGCTCGTTTTCGGAACACTTCCCGCGACTCTTCGTTGACAATGAGATCGACGTATCGCTGCCGATATCGAGTCTCAATATCGGTCAGGCCGTGGAACTTCTCAGGCAACGGATGCAAGGCCTTGACCAGCAGTCTCACCTGGCTGGCATCGACGGTAAGTTCGCCGGTTTTTGTTCTAAACAGAACACCCTCGACGCCGATAATATCGCCAATGTCGAATTTCTTGAACTGGTCGTTGTAGAACCCCTCTGGTAACTTGTCTCGTTGAACGTATATCTGGATGTTGCCGGATTCATCCCTGACGTGCGCAAAACTGGCTTTACCCATGATTCGCCTGGACATCAATCGCCCGGCAAGTCGAATGCTTACAGGTTCTGATTGATCTGCAGTATTGCAGCTATCTTCGAAAAGACCGGGGGCATCTGCGCAGACATGTGTTCGTCGAAAATCGTTGGGATACGGATTACCCTTCTCACGCAGCTGCGCGAGTTTAGCCTTGCGCTGCGCGCTTTGTTCGTTTTGTCCACTTGTCATAGGAGTCTACTTATTTATTCTCAAAGCCCGGATTTCAGGCTGGCCTCAATGAACGGACCCAAAGCACCGTCGAGCACAGCCTGCGTGTTACCAGTCTCGATTCCGGTCCTGAGGTCCTTGATTCTGGACTGATCCAGTACGTATGAGCGGATCTGGCTACCCCACCCAATGTCGGCCTTAGAGTCCTCCAATATCTGCTGTTCTTCACGTTTCGCCCGCATCTCAGCTTCGTAGAGTCGAGCTCTCAGCATGGACATGGCCTCCGCTCTGTTTCTATGTTGCGAACGATCGTTCTGACACTGGACGACGATTCCCGTTGGCAGATGAGTGATTCGTACTGCAGAATCAGTCCGATTAACATGCTGTCCGCCAGCCCCACTGGCTCGATAGGTGTCTACCCGCAGGTCAGCAGGGTTGATCTCTACCTCAACACTATCGTCGATCTCGGGATAGGCAAATACAGAAGCAAAAGACGTATGCCGTCGGTTTCCCGAGTCAAACGGTGATTTTCGCACCAGTCGATGTACACCGGTCTCCGTACGCAGGTTCCCGTAGGCATATTCACCGGTAACATGAATCGTGGCACTTTTGATGCCCGCGACCTCGCCCTCTGACTTTTCGACTAATTCAGTTGTAAACCCTTCAGATTCGGCCCAGCGAAGATACATCCTGAGGAGCATTTCGGCCCAGTCCTGAGCCTCAGTGCCGCCGGAACCGGCTTGAATGTCGACAAACGCACTGGCCTCGTCTGCTTCCCCGGAGAACATTCGCCGGAATTCAAGCCGCTCGAGTCTCTGTCCGAGTCCGAAAGCCTCCCGAGCCAGCTCGTCAAGAGTATCCTGATCGTTCTCCTCTCGGGCCAGATCGAGCAATTCCAATGCTTCCTGGACCTCCGTCGACAGAGAATCCAGGATCTCTACGGTCTCTTGCAGGCGTGCACGCTCCTGCCCCAGCGACTGGGCCTCACTCGGATCACTCCATATGGCTGGGTCTTCAAGCCTGATAAGCACCTCTTCCAGGCGTTCCTTGCGTCCCTGATAGTCAAAGATACCCCCTGAGTCCATCGACCCGCTGTGCGTAGTCAGTCAGGTCGCCCAATATCTCGCCAGTCTCCACCGTTAATATCCTTAACTGATGCGTTATAATTCGTGTGAGGGTGAAGGATACCGGATTTACTGATCATTCGGTACGAATGTGTTTCTTTTGAGTCTACGGCCAGGCATCACCAGGGATAAGCTGTCAATGGACGCTATTCGATTTGTTGGTGATTTACATGGACCGCATGACCTCTGTTACTTCCTCGTGGTTGATCCACACCCCGACATTGCGTTAAACCAATATCGATAAGGCGCCCGATGCATATCGGAATACCCAAGGAAATCTACCCCGGAGAACGTCGCGTCGCGGTGTCTCCCGAAGTTGTATCGCACCTCATCAAGCTCGGATTCGATTTGAGCATCGAGCAGGAAGCCGGTCTTCCAGCCAGCTTTTCCGATGCCGCCTATCAAAGAGCTGGCGCCAGTATCGAACCTGATGCGCGCACGCTTTGGGCCTCCAGCGATATCGTACTCAAGGTGCGCGCACCTTCGGAGCACCCGCTTCTCGGAGTCCAAGAGACCACCCTGCTGCAACCAAATACCACATTGATCAGCTTTATCTGGCCCGATCAGAATCCAGAATTACTTGGCCTGATGGCCGCCAGTGGAGCGAGCGTCTTGGCAATGGACGCTGTGCCGAGAATATCCAGAGCCCAGAAGCTCGATGCGTTGAGTTCCATGGCTAACATAGCGGGATACCGAGCGGTGATCGAGGCGGCCAGCCATTTTGGCCGCTTTTTCACAGGCCAGGTGACGGCTGCCGGCAAGGTTCCACCAGCCAAGATCATGATCATAGGCGCAGGGGTGGCGGGGCTTGCTGCGATTGGTGCCGCTGGCAACATGGGCGCTGTGGTCCGTGCTTTTGACACTCGCCCCGAAGCAAAGGAGCAGGTTGAAAGCATGGGGGCAGAGTTTCTGATGCTCGATTTCGAAGAACAAGGATCGGGGGCTGGCGGGTATGCCAAAGTGATGAGTGAAGAATTCATCGCAGCTGAGATGGCACTGTTTTCCCAGCAGGCCCGTGAGCTCGACATCATCATCACCACGGCACTGATCCCCGGGAAGCCGGCACCTCGATTGATCACCGCAGACATGGTTGCGTCCATGAAGGACGGTAGTGTCATCGTTGATCTCGCCGCTGAACAGGGGGGCAACTGTGAGCTTACTCGGCCAGGTGAGGTCGCCCTCATCGAAGGCGTGAATGTGATCGGTTATACCGATCTGCCCAGTCGAATGCCGGCCCAATCCAGTCAACTTTACGGTACTAATATCCGATATCTGCTGGAGGACCTTTGCCCTGGTAAAGACGGACAGATTCTGCTCGACATGAGCGATGAAGTCCTGCGTTCAATGACTGTAGTTCAATCCGGTGAAATCACCTGGCCACCGCCCGAAATCAAAGTACCTGTGATTCCAGCTAAACCCAAGCCGGACGTACAGACACAAACCGGTGTAACGAAGACGTCTGGGGGTAACAAAAAAAGCGGGCTTATCGGTCTTGGCATCGTCATCGCGTTAATAATCGCTGTTGGCTCCGTGGCCCCGGCCTCTTTCATGAATCATTTTACGGTTTTCATTCTGTCAATATTTGTCGGTTGGCAGGTCATTTGGAACGTCACCCCTGCGCTTCACACACCGCTGATGAGCGTTACCAACGCCATCAGCGGCATCATCGTAATAGGCGCGTTGCTAAAAATTAACGCTGAGCCGGTGCTGGTCGTGGTCCTGGCGGCCGTTTCGTTGTTGATTGCCAGCATCAATGTCTGCGGTGGCTTCCTGGTAACCCAGAAAATGCTTCGTATGTTCAGGAGGGACCTCTGAATATGAGTACCGGGATGATCTCTTCGGCTTATATCGCGGCGAGCATTCTTTTCATCCTGAGCCTGGGAGGCTTGAGTGGCCAGGAAACCGCTCGCCGAGGCAATCTATTTGGAATTCTGGGGATGGGCCTGGCCATTGCCGTAACCGTGTTTACTCCGAAGGTCGGCAATTATGGTCTGATTCTCGGGTTGATGGTGCTGGGCGGCGGTATCGGAGCGATCGTCGCGGCCCGAGTCCAGATGACAGCGATGCCGCAACTTGTGGCCCTGTTACACAGCCTGGTCGGCCTTGCCGCCGTACTGGTGAGTATTGGGACGTACATCGACCCAGACTCGAACTACATTGGGGTAGAAAAGGCGATCCATGAGGTCGAGATCTTCCTGGGCGTTTTGATTGGCGCCGTAACCTTCACCGGTTCAGTCATCGCATTCGGAAAACTCCAGGGTGTGATCCACAGCCGGCCGTTGATGCTACCCGGACGACATGTCATCAATATCCTGATCGGCCTGGCATGCGTGTGGCTGGGTTGGATATTTGTCGGAGCCGACCCTTTAAGCGGGGGCATGCTTGTTCTGCTGATCGCAACGTTTCTGGCACTACTTTTCGGTGTCCACATGGTCATGGCGATAGGTGGTGCTGACATGCCGGTAGTCATCTCCATGCTCAACAGTTACTCGGGCTGGGCGGCTGCAGCCACCGGCTTCATGTTATCCAACGACCTGTTGATTGTGACGGGGGCACTGGTGGGCAGTAGTGGCGCGATTTTGAGTTATATCATGTGCCGAGCCATGAATCGTCATTTTTTGTCGGTGATCCTTGGCGGATTTGGGTCCACTACGACCAGTGCCTCAAAGGATCTCAGTGAAGCCACGGTCATTGCAATCGACGCAACTGAAACCGCCCAACTTCTTGGAGAATCAAGGCAGGTGGTGATCGTCCCGGGTTACGGCATGGCAGTTGCTCACGCCCAGCACCCGGTATCAGATCTGACCCGCCTTCTGCGGGACAAGGGCATAAAGGTCAGATTTGCGATTCACCCGGTAGCAGGCCGCATGCCGGGGCACATGAACGTTCTGCTGGCTGAAGCTAAGGTGCCTTACGACATCGTTCTTGAAATGGACGAAATCAACGATGAGCTTCCGGATGTCGATACGGTGCTCGTCATCGGTGCCAATGACATTGTTAATCCATCAGCCCAGGAAGACCCAGATGGTCCCATTGCAGGCATGCCTGTGCTGGAAGTCTGGAAAGCCGAAACGACCATCGTACTTAAGCGCAGCATGGCAACGGGATACGCCGGGGTAGACAATCCTTTGTTTTACCGGGAAAAGACACGCATGCTATTTGGAGATGCCAAGGACAGCATGGAACAGGTACTGGCTGAACTGCGCTAACTACTGCCCGGTGGCCTCAAGCACGGCCAGCATGACTTGGCCGATCTCTCCCGGACTACGCACCATGTGAACACCGGCTCGCTCCAATGCGGCGATCTTTGCCTCCGCCGTGCCTTTCCCACCGGAGACTATGGCCCCCGCATGCCCCATTCGCTTACCTGAAGGTGCTGTGCTACCCGCCACGAACCCTACAACCGGTTTGTTCATGTACTTCTGGATCCATTCGGCGCAATTTTCCTCATCCATCCCGCCGATCTCACCACACATGACAACCGCCGCAGTGTCGGGATCCTCGTTGAACAGTTTCATGATGTCCAAGTGTTTCATTCCGCCAACCGGATCACCCCCAATACCGACACAGGTAGACTGACCCAATCCAAGTTTAGTCAACTGGTCTACCACCTCGTAGGTGAGCGTGCCCGACCGGGAAACAACGCCTATTGAGCCTTTCTGGTGGATATACCCCGGCATAATGCCGATCTTTAGCTCGTCAGGCGTAATGATCCCCGGGCAATTTGGGCCAATGAGCACTGAATTAGTATCCGCCATCCTGTGGCAAGTCAGAATCATATCCTTGACCGGCACTCCTTCTGTGATACAGATGATTGTTTCGATACCCGCATCTACAGCTTCGTCGATTGCACCCGCTGCAAACGGCGGTGGCACGTAAATCACAGACACGTTGCACTGCGTACTATTCCGAGCTTGAGCGACCGTATCGAAAACAGGGATACCATCGAAGTTGGCCCCGCCTTTACCGGGGGTTACCCCGGCAACGAAGGCTATTTCGCCCAGTGCGTAGTCGATACATTGTCGAGTGTGAAATCGCCCGGTCTGGCCGGTGATTCCCTGCGTGAGAACGCGGCTGCTGCTATCGATCAGAATAGACACTGGTGTTACGCCGCTGCCTGTACCACTTTTTTCGCAGCCTCGTCCATGGTGTTCGCGACGATCATGTTCAGCCCTGAATTGGCCAGTATCTGCCTGCCTCGTTCAACATTGGTACCTTCGAGTCGAACCACCAGCGGCACATGCAGGTCGACCGTCCTGGCTGCATTGACCAGGCCCTGGGCAACAACGTCACAGCGCATGATCCCACCGAATATATTAACCAGGATAGCCCGGAGTTGGTTGTTTTCCAGCAGAACCCGAAAAGCATGGGTCACCTGTTCGTCTGACGCTCCTCCTCCAACATCCAGAAAGTTTGCAGGCTCCGCTCCGTAAAATTTGATGATGTCCATGGTTGCCATCGCCAGACCCGCACCATTAACCAGACATCCAATATTCCCATCGAGGGCGATGTAATTCAGACCATGTTTTGAGGCTTCAATTTCGCTGGGGTCTTCTTCATCAAGATCCCTCAATGATGATATCGTCGGGTTTCGAAACAAAGCGTTGTCGTCAAAATTGATCTTGGCGTCGAGCGCAATAACGTCATCACTCTCGGTCGTCACCAATGGGTTGATTTCGGCAAGGCTCGCGTCCTGCTCCCAGAAAAGCTTGTACAACCTCTCTGACACGTTCGCGATCTGCGCCAAAACTGGGCCTTTGGCACCCGTGCCCCGAGCAGCTTCTAAGGCACTCGCATGGCTCAGTCCTGCTGTTGGATCAATCGGAATCCGGTAAATCTTTTCCGGAGTATCCCGAGCCACACTCTCGATTGCCGTTCCGCCCTCCGAGCTTGTAACCAGAACGATGCGTTGACTATCGCGGTCCACTACCAGGCCCAAGTAGCGTTCTTCACAAATGGACACGCCTTCTTCAACAAGGAGAATACGAACCACCTTGCCACTTGGCCCTGTTTGATGGGTGACGAGCGTCATACCCAGGATTTCAGAAGAATACTGCCTAACCTCGTCAAGGCTGTGGGCAATCCGGACTCCGCCCCCTTCTCCTCGCCCACCCGCATGGATCTGCGCCTTAACAACCCACCTGTCACTGGCGATTGCTTTCGCAGCATTGACGGCGTCTTCAACACTCGAACAGCAACGACCTTGCGGTACGGGTACCCCGTACCGGTTCAGGATCTCTTTTGCCTGGTATTCGTGGATGTTCATGAG
>PVBE011798136.1_pt1 | contig 15081 bp, 14 predicted proteins | sample 1631181 | NCBI WGS metagenome assembly PVBE01 (sample SAMN08397723, study PRJNA350692) | Marine metagenome, whole genome shotgun sequencing project. | isolation source: water | place: Pacific Ocean | collected 2012-04 | reverse complement strand
CGATCACCTTCCTCGCCACCGGCGAACCGTTCGACGACGAAACCAGCCGGCGCATCGAAAACTGCCAGGAACGCCGCCCAGAAACCTGGACCACCGTCGAGAGCCCCGGACTCGAGCGGCAAGCGCTCCAGACCGTGGCGACCGACAGCGGGCTGGTCGTCGACTCCCTGGCCGGACATGTCGCTCACCTGATTCGCGAACGAGCCGACGACGTGATCGGAACCTACCTGCGATCCGGCGTGAACGGGCTGGAACGCTGGCTCGGACCGACACGTCGGCTGCTGGAAGTCGCGCGGACCGGACCTCAGGTCACCTTCATCGTCTCGGACGAGGTCGGACTTTGCGTCGTCCCCCCCACTCAGATGGCGCGAGCCTACCGCGAGATGCTAGGGCTGGCCAATCAGACCGTCGCAGAGATCGCAGACTCAGCCATCCTGGTTGTCGCGGGCAGAGCGATCTCACTGGATTGACCTCGGCGGCCCGACGGATCGCAGGACCCGCCGCACGCCCCAGCTCCACTAGAAGACGCCGTTGCCCTCGATGCTGAAGATGTGGCGCATGCTCCTGTCCAGCGGAGTGATCTGGAACAGATAGTGGAAACCCAGCTTGCGCAGCGAACCATACTTCAACGAGCGATCGAACAGATGCCCCAGCGAGAAGGCCGCGCCCGCACGGGCTCGACGATCCGACTCGCCCGCCAGCGCCTTGCACAGCGCATCGACCATCTCGGGGTTGGCCGTCTCACCCAGTGCCAGGACAGCGGCTCGCTTGCCCAGCTTCTTGCCCGTGGTCAGTGTCTTGGGCAGCAGTGTATAGGGCAGCTTGCTGCCCAGCTTGAGCAGGGTGATCGTGCAAGCCTGGCTCAGTCCAGTGTCATTCTGGCGCGCCTTGAAGACGTCCTCGACCTGCGAGACCAGTGACTTGTCGCCGGACAGACCGATCGCGGTGACCGCGTAGCCCAGCACGCCCAGGTCCTTTTCTTTGCCCAAGCCCTCCGCCAGTTCCCGGATCGTCGCCGTGTCCTTGAGCATGCCCAGCGCGAGCAGGGCCGCGGCACGATGCGAGTTGTTCCGCTTGTACTTCTTGAGGAATTCGCGCAGGGTCGGGATCGCCTTCTTGTCTCCCTGCAGCCCAAGCGCCATGGCCACGAATCCCCGTAGCGCCAGCGGCGACTTCTTGACCCCCTCGATCAGCAGCGACGTCGACTTCGGGTTCTGGTAGCGGGCCAGCGAGAGCAGCGCAAAGGCCCGGGTGTACTGATCCTTGTCCTTGGTGATCATTCGCCGCAGCAACGTGGCCGGTAGCTTGCCGGGCAGCTTGTTGCCAAGCGCCAGCGCCAGTGCACGACGGACGATCTTGTCGTCCTTGCGCAGTTCGACCGCCTGGGACAACACCTTCAGTGCCTTCTCGGTACCCTGCATCCCGATCGCGTAAGCGGCGGTCACACGCAGTAGCTTGTGCTGCTTCACCTTGAGCAGAATTCGCGAACCCATCTTGACCACATTGGGGTCCCGCAGCTGCCCCATCCCGATCAACACCGACATGTGGATGCTACGCGAGTCGTGACGCTGCAACACCTTGGTCAGCAGCTCGGAGTCCGTCGGGTCGCCAATCATGCCGAGCCCCACCGCAGCGTATGTCCGATGGATGTCGTGGCTCTTGTAATTGTTCAGCAGCCAGGCCAGCTTGGCCCCCGACTTCTTGCGCCCCAGCAGCCCCAGAGCCATCGCCGTCGTCAGGCGGACCTCACGATCCTTGTCCCGGTCAACCAGCCGCTCCAGCTGCTCGCGTTGAGCCTCGCCGGCGATCTTACCCAGCGCCACGGCCGCCTGCAGCCGAACCGCACGCTGCTTGTCCTTGAGCGCCTTCTCCAGCGCCTCGATCGCCTTGGCGCGGGGGAGGTCCTTGTAGCGGCTCGCGCTACCCTTCTTCACATCCTCGTCCTTCTTGAACGGCTTGCGCTCGATCGTGAAGTAGAGCTCGCGATGAGCCGCCCACCAAGGCTCCCAGGCGGTCGAGCTGCCGCTCAGATCGGGGCCCGGGCGCGGCCGAGGTGGAGACCCACCCCCAGGGCAGCCCGGGTGAACAGGCGCCGCAAAGAGAACACAAAGGGAGAACAGGCCAACGCAACGAGTGAGCCAACTCATCAATATTGCTCCAACCGGGACAGACCGCCCGTGTAGTCGAGGAGGATTCCGTGATGATTGTGCAACGCGGAGTTCTATCCTGTCAACCATCAGCCACGGGCTATCTGTCTCGATCTGCCGGTAGACACCCCGCTCGGCCCACGACCGAGACGAGACGATACTGCGGCGGCAGGCTGTCACAAGCAAATGCGGTACGCTATGATCACCGGAGAAGCGATGACAGACAGACGCTCGCAGGACCACGACGATGAACGGGTCGACAGACCGTCAGCCGAGATCCTGGCTCTGCGCCAGCTCTACGAAGCGCTCGACCGTGAGCTACAGGCGATCAGGCCGGTCTGCGAGCTCAGCGGACGCTGCTGCCGGTTTGCCGAATACGGACACTCGCTATTCGTCACCGACCTCGAGTTGCAGGAGTTGTTCTTGCGGCACGGCCCTCCAAACGAGCCGATTGGAGAGACCTGTCCCTATCAATCATCGACCGGTACCTGCGAGGCACGCGAAGGACGACCCCTGGGCTGTCGAGTCTACTTCTGCGACCCGACCTACCAGAGCGTGATGCCGGAGCTGACCGAGCAGCATCATCGGCAGCTGGTCGCGCTCCACGAACGTGAACGTGTGCCGTACCGCTACGGCGAGTTTCTGGTGATGCTGGCCAGCAACTCGAGCACGTGACGCTGGACGTCGGGGTCGATCAGGATCGTGCCATGATTGACCGGGTAGGGCGGGTATTCGGTGGCGTATTCGAGATGCGTCCGCTCGACGGCGACCAAACCGTCCCCCAGTTCATCTCGAATCTCGGCTGGCCACAGACGGTTCTTGAACCCGCTGGTCACCTTGAGCAACTCGCGATGAGGTGACCCCTCGATAAACATCCTGAAGCAGGCTGGCGAGTTGCCGACGATCAGGTGGGACTCCACACCCGCCGCCGCCTCCTTGCCCACCTCGCGTGACAGACTGTTCATGAACGAGGAGTTGGGCTTGAGCTCCTTGATCGCCGAACTGGTCAAGTACTTCAGCAATTCGACGACGTACTTGCCGACGGTATCGAAGAACTCCTTGTCCGCCAGACCGTGGCACTGAGACCCGAACAGGAAGGGGATCAGACGACTACGCCCTAACTTGCCGATCGTCTCGCTGAAACCAGCCACTCGGCTACCCTGGTTCGGCGCGGCGAGCTGGATCATCGCCCGAATTGCAGCCGGATTTGCCTCGGGGTCCTTCAGGTGAGCCCGAGCAGCCAGCCCACCGCGGCTGTGGCAGAGTAGGATCAACTGCTCGCGTTGATGGACCTGGAGGGCACGGCGGACCGCCTCGTCCACTTCGTGGATCACCCGGGTCACGGACCGATTTGGCGCGCTCTGGCTCCAGGTGTAGAGCGAGTAACCGGCCTCCACCAACGCCTCCCAGTAACTCCGGTACCCCGACTTGCGGCGCAGCGGCGTGGAGAACAGGACCGACGACAGCTTCCCCTCCCCGCGAAACGGGTCCTCGGGATCGGGTTCACCGAAGTCCGTCATCACGAAGTCGAACGGGACCATCACCTTCTCTGCGTCCCGCAAGCCCTCGCTGAAAGGGTCACGCCAGACACGATAGCTGGTCCCATGTCCGTGAATCAGCAGCACCAGAGGCTTATCGGGATCTCCCCGGTGAATCTGTTCGTCTAGCAAGGCGGTTTCACTCATCGCTGCTACATGGTAAGTGATAGAATCCGTTATGAGAATGGCGAGGCTGTCGCTTTGAGAGCAGGTGAGTGGCCCCGAAACTCCGACAGCATGGATCGAAACTTCCGCCCCTCGGCGGAATCACGCAACGGATAGATAGCTCCAGGAAATGACCGACCAACTGAGAGTGGTAGCGCACGGCGGCGTGGGGACTCCCGCGGCCTTGAGTGATGGCTGCGTCCGAGCGGTCGAGGCGGTCGTCAGTGCGGTGGAGTCGGGCCTCGAGTTGAGCGAGGCGGTGGTGGCCGGCGCAGTGATCCTCGAAGACGACCCGACCTACAACGCGGGCACCGGCTCGAGCTACCGACTCGACGGCCAGACGATCGAGATGGACGCGGCCCTGATGGATCAGTCGGGCAGGATCGGCGGGGTCGCCGCGTTGCAGCGCGTTCGTAACCCGATACGCGTCGCCCGAGACGTCGCCCAGACCCCACACATCCTGCTGGCCGGGGAAGCGGCGGTCCGTTTCGCCCGGGCGCGGGGACACAGTGATTACGATCCGGCGACCGAGAGAGCCAGGGAGAAGTTCGACCAGGTCCGCGCCAGGCTCTCCCAGGGAGACCTGCCAAGCTGGCGCAAACCCTGGCTGGAGATCGACCTGTCCCAGTTCTGGAACTTCGAAACACCTTACGAGTCGCTGCACCCGACCGGCACGATCGGCGTGGTCGCCATGCTGGGAGAACGCTGCGCCACCACCAACTCGACCGGGGGGGCCAGCCCGATGCTGGCGGGGCGGGTCGGTGACTCGCCATTGCCTGGCGCGGGCTTCTGGGCCGGTCCATTGGCAGCCGTCGGAGCTACCGGGATCGGCGAAGAGATCGCCCGTGTGCTGCTGTCCAAGTGGGTCTATGACCGAATCGCAGACGGCACGAACGCTCAGCAGGCATGTCTGGAGGCGGTCGACCGTTTCCCCGACAACCTGCCGATCGGCATGATCGCCGCCACCGACGCTGGCTGGGGGGCGGCCAACAACGAGCAGATGGCCTGGGCCGCGTTCGACCGCGGCAACCTCGTGACAGCTCCGATCGACAACCGCTGAGATTCTGGCAGCCAGCCTCCAGCCAGGGCTTCGGGGGCCATGAATGGATACGCACGAGCCCCTCGGCAATCGCTGGCGTGCCGTTACGCCGGCTCTCAGGCCCTGCGGCTACCAGGCAGCTGAAACTGCGACGGATAGAGCGGCGCTGGCTCGGGCTCGGCCAGGCCGGGCTCGAGAAAGTCGAGCTGCTCCTCGGTCAGGCCGGAGGGCCGGTACCCTCGCCGGCGAGCGATGGCGGCTACCGCGCAGGCATTGACCTCGAAGTTGGGGTAGGCCTTCGGCTCGAACCGCTGCCATTCCCCATCGCTCATCTGGATCCAGTCGTCAGCAATCAGCGTCAGGCTGCGTTCGATTGCCGCGTGATCCTTGCACGGTATGGTAAAGCCCAGCTGCAGCCAGGCTTCGCTGTAGTCGTCCTCGCCCTTGACGGGCAGGCGCGGCGACGGGCGACCACCGATCAACTTCCAGATCACCTGGTCGGAGACGTGGTTCTGATCCAGGCGAACTGGTGGCAGCGTGTCCAGCAGTTTCCACTCTCCGGCAATCGTCGCATACATCGCTGCCTCGAGCATGCTACCGGTCAGGTAGCGGCCGAACGCGGTCAGTGCGATCCAGCGACGCCATACGGGATGCTCGGCCCCGGCGGCATACAGATAGGAGGCCAGCTCCAGCGAGAGATCGGTCAGCGAGCACATCGCCTCTCGCAGCCGCTCGGGCTTCGATCGGTCCATCTTGTCGATCGACTTCAGCTCCCGCCCCACCGTCGGCAGCATGTCCAGCGCGAAGGCCTCGATGCCCTGCCGGCGAACGGGCTTGCCAACCGGCTGCTCGAGCCGCGCGAACTCTTGAGCGAAGCGCGCTCGGTAACCCACGAAATGCCTGAACTCGGTCATTTTTCGAGAACGGTGGTGAAGGCCTCCAGCGCCCTACCAACCTCCTTGTCAGTCGTGTAGCGGGAAAGGCTGATCCGGATCGCTCCGGCCGCTCGCTCGGGGGAGATCCCCATGGCTGACAGCACGTGGCTGCCCACGGTGCCGGTGTCGTGGCAGGCTGCTCCGGTCGAAACGGCGACGCCGAGCTCGTTCAACTGGCCTGCCAGATCCGCCGCACGCTCACCGGGGAACGAGACATTGAGGGTGTTGGGGAGGCGCGACTGCTCCGGCCCATTACGCAGCAGGTCCGGCCGAGGCGTCTCGAGCCCAGCGAGCAGCTGGTCGGAACGCCGCCTCATCTCCGTCGTCTTGGTCGGGAGATCCTCACAGGCCAGCTCCAGCGCGGTGGCCAGACCGACGATGCCCGCCACGTTCTCGGTCCCGCTGCGCAAGCCGTGCTCCTGACCTCCTCCGAGCAGCAGCGGCGCCATCGGCGTACCCTGCCGGACATAGAGCAGCCCCACGCCACGCGGCCCGTGGAACTTGTGGGCCGACAACGAGAGCAGGTCGACCTCTAGCGGGTCCAGATCCACGGGACACTTGCCGACCGCGTTGACGGCGTCGGTGATCACCGGAATGCCGCGCGCGCGAGCCTCACGCGCAATGCGGCTGACCGGCAAGACGGCGCCGGTCTCGTTGTTGGCCAGCATGACCGCGACCAGAGCGGTCCGATCGTCCAGGGCCTCGGCCATCTGGGCCGGATCGGGCAATCCATGTTCGTCGACCGGAACTAGAACGGTCCGGAAGCCCTCCGACTCGAGCTGTCGCATGGGAGCCAGGATCGCGGCATGCTCCACGGTCGTGGCCACCAGGCGGTCGGCCCCCGTCGCTTTTCGTCGGACACGGGCCACGCCGAGAACCGCCATCACGTCCGACTCCGTGCCCCCCGCGGTGAACAAAATCTCCTGTGGAGAGGCACCGAGGATCCCTGCCACGAGTTCTCGCGCCTGGCCCAGACCACGCTTCGGCCCCTGACCGAAACTATGCCCACTACTGGGGTTGCCCCAATACTGCTGGAAGTAGGGCAACATGGCATGAATTACCTCGGGGGCCACCGGAGTGGTCGCGTTATTGTCCAGATAGATGTGAGTCTCGGTCTGCATTGACGTATTGTACCACGATGGTCACCACCCGCTTGACCGGGTTCGACCTGGTGGGTACAGTACACGACCCAACCCATTTTCACGGATGAGGTAATACCATGAGCGAGTCCGATTTGGCTGGTATGAGCCCCGCCGAGGTCAACGTGATTGCCAGGGGGCTGTACTGGCTAGCCGCGACCGATGGCGTCGAAGACGGAGAGGTAGCGCTGATCGAGGAGTTCCTGCGCGAGACTGGCAGCCAGTGGACGCTGGAGCAGATTCAGCAGACCCCCTTTGATCCGCGCGAGCTGAACGCCTTCCTCGAGACGTCCTTCATGCGCCATGTCTTCCTGAAGGCGGCTGTGGCCTTGATCGCCGCGGATGGCGAAGTCTCGCATCTGGAGCGTCAAGCGCTGCACCGGTGTGCGCGGATGCTCGGCCTGAGCGACCGGCAGTTCCAGGAACTCGCCGAACAGGCCCAGACCATTGCCAAGGAAACGGAAGCCAGTTCGGCAACCGGCTAAGACTCAAAAGACGAAGGAGACCACCGTGGGCCTACTCAGCTTCATCAAGAACCAGCTGATCGAAATCATCGAATGGCAGGATGATACCGGTTATACGCTGGTTCACCAGTTCCCGGATCAGGACCATGAGATCAAGAACGGCGCCAAGTTGATCGTTCGGCCGGGACAAGCCTGCGTCCTGGTCAATGGGGGTGAGATCGCCGACGTGTTCACGCCGGGAACGTACACCCTGGCAACCGACAACTTGCCGGTGCTGAGCACACTGATGGGCTGGAAATACGGCTTCGAGAGCCCCTTCAAGGTGGATGTCTTCTTCGTCAGCACCAAGCGCTATCTGGACCAGAAGTGGGGCACCTCCAACCCCGTGATGATGCGTGATCCCGAGTTCGGACCGGTGCGCATCCGCGCCTTCGGCATCTACAACTTCCGCATCAGCGATCCGAAGAAGTTCGTCAGCGACATCTCGGGCACCGAAGGGCTCAAGACCATCGATGAGATCGAAGGCCAGCTCAAGCGGCTGGTGGTCTCGGTCTTCTCCTCCACGCTGGCCAAGGCCCGGCTGCCGGTCCTCGAGATGGCGGGCCAGTACCAGAAGGTGGCCGAGCTGGTGATGGAGGAGCTGCAGTCCCGGTTCTCGGAAATCGGGCTGAACATCGTCGACATGCTGATCGAGAACATCTCGCTGCCGAAGGAAGTCGAGGCGTTGATGGACCAGGGCTCGGGCGTCAGCGTGATGGGCAACCGGATGCCGGGCTACATGCAGATGCAGGCCGCCCAGGCAATGCGCGAGGCGGCGAGCAACCAGTCGGGCGGCGCGGCGGGCAGCGGGATGGGCCTGGGCGCCGGCTTCGCGATGGCCAACATGATGGCCAACAACATGATGCCCGGGATGCAGCCCCAGCAGGCACAACCCCAGGTGGCAGCTCCTCAGGCAGCCGCGCCCCAGATGGTCGCCTGCGGCAACTGCCAGCAGCCGGTCGGGGTCAGCGCCAAGTTCTGCGCCAACTGCGGCACCCAGCGCAACACGGCCTGCTCCAACTGTCAGGCCACACTGCCCAATGGCGCCAAGTTCTGTGGCAACTGCGGAAAGCCGACGACCTAGCTTCCCACGTGAGCCCGGATGCCGACCAGTCCGCAGGGCGGATGCGTGAGGTCACCGAGCAGTCGACTCTCGAGTTTCCCTGCTCCGCCTGTGGTGCGAAGCTGAATTTCGCCGCGGGGACCGCGGCGCTCGCATGCGGTCACTGCGGCCACGAGGAAGCGATCCCCACCTCGAAAGAGGAGGTCGTCGAGCACGACGTCGACGATTACCAGAGCAAGGGCGAGCGAGGCTGGGGAACCGAGCAGACGAAGACCTACGACTGCCGGGAGTGCGGCGCAAAAACGACCGCCGATGCGAAGCACACCTCCTTCACCTGTCCATTCTGTGGGTCGCCACAGGTGGACCAGGCCGACGCGGAGGATCTGCACCGTCCCGAGTCGATCATCCCCTTCGTCGTCGACGAACGGAAAGCGGGCACGAACGTCAAGACCTGGATCGCCAGCCTCTGGTTTCGCCCCAGCGCGCTGAAGAAGCTGGCCCAGCTGGGCCAGATCCGCGGGGTGTACATCCCACACTGGACCTATGACTCGATGACCCACTCCTTCTGGGAGGCGCAGTCGGGCTACTATTACTACGAGACGGAGAGCTACACCGACTCCGAGGGCAACAGCCAGACCCGGCAGGTACGCAAAACGCGCTGGAAGTGGACCTCGGGGAAGCACCAGGCCTTCTTCGACGACGTACTGGTCTGCGCCTCGAAGGGGGTCGACCCCGGCTTGATGGTGCAAGCCTACCCCTACGACACGACCCGGCTGGTCAACTACGACCCACGATTCCTGGCCGGCTGGGCCGCCGAAAACTACCGACGAACGATGCTGGAGTGCTGGCCCGACGCCCGCGAGTTCATCGACGGCAAGATTCGCACGGCCTGCGCCGCCAAGGTTCCGGGCGACACCCACCGGAGCCTGAGCGTCGAGAGCAGCTACATGAACAAGACCTACAAGCACTGTCTGCTACCGTTGTGGTTCGGCACCTACCACTTCAAGAACATCGTCTGGCCACTGATGGTCAACGGGCAAACCGGCGAGGTCGTCGGCAAGGCCCCCTACAGCTGGGTCAAGATCACGCTGCTGGTCCTCGGGATACTGGGCACCATCGCGCTGATCGTCACCCTGGCATCGAAATAGAGCTATGTCTGAAATCTCCTGGGTCGAGAACGTCTCCGAGGCAGACTTCCAGCACCTGGTGATCGACCGGTCGGCCACCGTACCGGTCGTCGTCGACTTCTGGGCCGACTGGTGCGAACCCTGCAAGCAACTCGCACCACTGCTCGAGCAAATCGCCGAAGAATACGGCGGCGCGTTCATCCTGGCCAAGATCAACACCGACCAGTGTCAGAATCTGATGATGACGCTGCAGATCCAGTCCATCCCGCTGGTGATCGCCTTCAAGAATGGGCAGCCCGCGCAGCATTTCATGGGCGTGCAGCCCGAGGCGGACGTGCGCGAGTTCTTCAAGCAGGTCCTGCCGGGGGTTGTGCCAGGCGCTCCCGCACCGCTGGAAGAGGCGCCCTGTCCCACCGAGGGAATGACGGCCCAGGAGGCGGAGACGTTCCACCGGGCCAAGCTGGCGGAGGACCAGCGAGATCAAGCGGCGCTGGTCGGATTGGCCGGTCTGCTGCTCGAGCGAGGCGAAGACGATGCCGCAGCGGAGCTGCTCGACCGCGCGGAGCCGGACAACGACACCGAGCGCCTGCAGGCGGTGCTGTTCCTGCGCAAGACCGCGCACCCCTTCGGCGATGTGGACACCGCGCGCGAAACGCTTGCCGCCGACTCAGACAACGCCCAGCGACGCTTCGAATTGGGCTGCGCCCTGGTCGCCGCAGGCGACTATCCGGACGGCCTGGCTGAGCTGCTAGCCGCAGCCCAGGCCGATCGCTCGCTGGCCCGCGAGACGGTCAAGGAGGTGATGGTCCAGACCTTCTACGCAGTCGGCTCGCGCAGCGACCTGGCCGACAGCTACCGCCAACAGCTGACGCTGCTCCTGTACTAGCCATCGTATCTGAGGCCCCTGGCAGCCGAGATCCCCTCAAGCGGCGCCCGCGCCCTCAGCCTCGGCCTGGCTGTCGAGAAAGCGGAACAGGCCCACCGCAACGACCCCGCCGCCGATCGGACCGATCAGATACAGCGGCAGGTGGGTCAGGAAAGTGCTGCTGTTCTTGAGGTGCATCAGCCCCGGCCCGATGAAGACCGCCGGATTGAAGCAGCCACCGCTGATCGGGCCGACACAGATCGCCCCTGCGGTGACCGTCATCCCGATCGCCAGGCCGTAGATGTTGTTGCCCTCCAGCTTGTCGGAGGTCGCCACGGTGAGGATGACCAGACAGAGCGCGAAGGTGAACAGGAACTCGGCCAGCAACACCTGGCCCGCCGAAAACCCGTCACCGGGCTGAGGCGCAAAGGTCTGCGGCGACTTGAACAGGTAGACCACCACCGCCGCGGCGAATGCGCCGACGATCTGCGATACCAGGTAGAGCGGAATGTCCTTGGCATCGAGCTTGCCCCGCAGCCAGATGGCGATGGTGACGGCCGGGTTGTAGTGCGCACCCGAGATGTGGCCCCCGACATAGACCATCACCATCAGGGTCAGGCCGATCGCAGCCGGGTCGCCCGACATGCCGATCGCCAGGACTAGAAAAAAAGTACCGACGAGTTCCATCACCCCTTCGCGCATCTGATCCTCCTTGGCTTTTCCGAGATCGCGGAAGCGGGATCCTATCGGGCGTCCGGAGGAACTCAACGGCTCGACCGACCAAAATAGCTGAAATTTCGGTAAAACTAGCTCAGGGTGCGCCGGAATACCGGGCAGGACCCATGCAAGGAGCTACTTCGTCAGGAAGTGATCGTCCGGTACTTGCCGCGGAAGTAGGTCAGCGGGTTGGCCTGCTCCTCGGGGCCGAGGCCGACGGCGGCCACACGACCGACATAGATCGTGTGATCACCGGCCTCGTGCTCGCTGTAGCGCTCGCAGTCGAACCAGGCCAGGCACTCGTCGAAGATCGGCGCGCCGCCCTGGCCGGTCTGGCTTGCATCGGCCAGCGGGTCGACCCCCGGCTGCGCCATCCCGGCGAAGTGGTTCGACAGCGCTTCCTGCTGGTCGGTGAGGATGTTGATCACGAATCCGGCCTGGGGGGCAGCCTGCAACAGCTGATGCAGAGTCGGCTTGTGGTTGGCGCAGACCAGTAACAGCGGCGGGTCGTCGCTCAGCCGGCAGACCGAACTGGCGGTCATGCCGTGCAGCGTCTCCCCGCTCTTGACCGTCACCACCGTGACGCCGGCCAGTAACCGGCCCAGTCCCTTCTTGAAGGTCGACTTGTCGATCGTCATCTCAGTCCTCGGCTAGAGTCCGCACAGTCCCCGGGCGCGATCGAGTACACTCCGCGCCACCTCTCGCGCCCGCCGTCCACCGGCCTCGAGCACCGCCTCCACCCGCTCGGGGTGGGCCAGCAGCTCGCGCCGACGCTCGCGTGCGTCGGCGAAGCGCTCCTCGATCTGGCCCAGCAGGGCCTTTTTCGCCTCGCCATATCCCATGCCGCCGGCCCGGTAGCGGCCAGCCAGCTCCTCCCTCTCGGCGGGCGTCGCCAGCAGGCCAAACAGTTCGAACACAGTGCAGCGGTCCGGGTCCTTCGGATCCTCGACCGGCGTCGAATCGGTGACGATGCCCATCACCTTCTTCTTCAGCGGCTTGCCCTCGAGGAAGATCTCGATGAAGTTGCCGTAGCTGCTCGACATCTTCTGCCCGTCTGTACCGGGGACCTTGATCGCTGGCGGCTGGCAGCCGTCCGCAAGGGTTGACCCCTGGTTCAGCCGCACCTCGGGCAGCCTGAAGCACTCGCCGAAGGTCTCGTTGAACGAGCCCGCCATGTCGCGGGTCATCTCGACATGCTGCACCTGGTCCCCTCCCACCGGTACGATGTGGGAGTCGTAGATCAGGATGTCGGCCGCCATCAACACCGGATAGAAGTACAGCCCCATCCCGGGGGTGATCCCCTTGGCCACCTTGTCCTTGTAGGAGTGGGCCCGGTCGAGCAGTCCCTTGCCCGTGACGCAGGCCAGCAGCCAGGCCAGTTCGGTCACCTCCGGCACGTCGGACTGCCGGAATAGCGTGGCCCGGTCGGGATCCAGGCCCAGCGCCAGGTAGGTCGCCGCGACACCGGAGGTCATACGACGTAGCTCCTCGGCCTCCTTGATCGTCGTCAGCGCATGGTAATTGGCGATGAAGTAGAAACACTCCCCTTCATCCTGCAGCTCGATGTGCTGCTTGATCGCGCCGAAGTAGTTGCCCAGATGGGGCTCACCGGTCGGCTGAATCCCCGACAGGACCCGCAGGTTGGAGTTGGTCGCTTCGCTCATCGTGGTTTCCCCTCTTTCCTCTAGCACCGACGAGGGGAAACCGCAAGCTCTACCAGTGGTTCAGAACAACCACGTAGACACCCTGGGAGAGGCTCTCGACGGCGACGAAAGCAATCTCTGCCAGACTTCCCGCGTCGCTCGGGACGGCCAGGTCGGTGGCGGTAGTGAACTCGTCGGAGTAGTCCAGCTGGCCCTTGCGGCCCTGCGTGTCGACCCAGTGGATCTTGTAGTAGCCGTCCGATTGATCGGCCGTGCTGAAGAAGAACAGCTTGTCCCCTTTCGGAGACCAGGCCGGATTGACATCGTCGAAATAGTTCTCGATCAGGACCTTATCAGCCATCTTCCTTGCGGGGATTGCGCCGAGCCGGGCGACATACAAATCCCAGTCGAACTTCTGGCGATCTCCATGATAGAACGCGATGTGCTTGCCATCCGGCGACCAGGTCGGGTTGCGCACGATGGCGCTGTCCGGGCCCCGGTAAATTCGCTTCTCCTGGCCGAAAGCCACCGATCGGACCGATATCTCGTAGATCGATCGGCCCGCCTTGCGGCCGACCTCGCGACAGTAGACGAAGCTCTTGCCATCCGGCGACCACTCCGGCTGGGTTCCCGGAGCCACCTGCTGGGACTGGAGCGGGCTGGTGATTTGCGCCAGGTCCTTCGGGAAACGAAGCAGCTTAATCCGGTTCTTGACCTCGAACAGCAGCTTGGGCTCGGTCGGGTGGAAGTGCGGATGCTTGGTGATCTCCGCCCCCGACGTCACCCGTACCTGCCTGTCTCCCCGGGCCAGGTAAAGGTTCATGTTCCCCTTGCGCTCGGCCTGGCTGGCAAAGGCGTGGTACGGCGCGCCACCGCCGAGCCAGCGGTAGACCGGAGACCAGCAGAACATGTAGTCATAGCTGCTGGGACGGTCGGCCAGCACCGTCGACGGCTTGACCCCATCGGCTGTCAGCAGCCGGAGCTTGGCCGTTCGGCGATTGATGTCGGCCTTGATGAAAGACATCCTGCGCCGCCTCGGACTGTACCGCGGCGCAAAGTGGTTGTGCTCGTCATCATAGAACTTGAAGAACATCACGGCTCGCGGGCTGTCATCAGCCAGTACCTGCTCCAGCTGGGTCAAGCTCGGAAAACTGCTGGTGGTGACCTGCTGATCACCCTTCCGGTAGCCGATCAGCTCGCGCGGAAAGGTGATCTTGAACTCCCCCTCGACCAGCTCGTCGGCGAAAGCTGGCACCACCGCACAGACAAACAGGCCGATGTTCAACAGTCGTCGCATCAGTAAGGCAGCTTCTTTCCTGCCGGCGAACGTTCGTGGACCTCGATCCACTGGTACTTCGGACCGCTCTTGTTTGTCACCTGCAGCTTGTAGGAACCACCGGCATTGCCGTAGACCCGCAGATAGCAGCCGCGAAAGCCCTTCTCACGCACACGGACCCAGGTCATGCCTGCCGGCAGCTGCTGACCCTCGATCGGGGCGGCCGGATCGCTCAACTCGATCCTCCACCAGTCGATCCGATTGCTGTCGCCGAGACTGCCGACCAACACCGCCCGCCCCACCTCACCCCTCGCGTTGACCCGGCTAGCCTGCTTGTTGTTCTGCTCTGCTGCTGACTTGGGACGGAACGTCTGGACCACCATGCTGCCGCAGATCGCGCGGCGGATCCGCGGGTAGAGTTTCTTGTTCAGGTCCCCCTTGGGCTCGACCTGCAGCAGCCGCGCCAGGTATTGCCAGACCTGGACCGGCTGCTTGCGCGGCGCCTTGGGCGGATCCTCGTAGGCCAGACAGAACGCATGCAGCACGCGACGGGCAAAGGCAGCCCGGCTCGACCGCAGCTGCGCCCTGAACGTCCGGGCCAGCGCGGCCGCTCGGTCACTCGGGAAGCAACCCTCGAACAGCCCGTTCGATAGCTCGATCAGCTTCTGACCACGCAGGGGCGCTCTCTCGATACGGTTCGCCAGCGGCGGTCGGTACGCCTTGTGGCGCAGATCGATCTCGAATCCCTGCTCGACCGTCTTGGCCTTCACGTCATGCAGTAGCCCCGCCCGCACGCTGACCTTACCGAAGCTGCCCGGCTCCGGCGCCTCGAACCGATAGACCTTCCACGGACGCTGCGGGTCCCCGCTCTGATTGGCCGTCATCAGCGAATCCAAGGTCAACTGGACCTGGTATCGCCCTTCG
>PVBE011193444.1_pt1 | contig 15082 bp, 10 predicted proteins | sample 1631181 | NCBI WGS metagenome assembly PVBE01 (sample SAMN08397723, study PRJNA350692) | Marine metagenome, whole genome shotgun sequencing project. | isolation source: water | place: Pacific Ocean | collected 2012-04 | reverse complement strand
GGGCTCTGGTGGGACATCGGCAGCCTCGAGACGCTCGCTGAGGCGCGCGCCGCCTACGGCAGCCGCGCCTAACGCAGACGCTTGGGCTCATAGGCCAAGCGCTCGAGCGAGGTCCCGCCCTCTGTCGCGCGGACGCGCGCGTCCATCGGGACCTCGGAGTAGCTGTCGGCCTCCCCGGAGACAGGCCATCTGATCTCGAGTGAGACGACCCGTTCGGCGTCTCCCAAGCCAATCTCCAGCCTAGAGGGCGAGCCACCGAAGCTGGAGACGCAACCAGGAGCGCGATGAATGGAGCGCTCACCCTCTGGACCCTCGACTCGCACCTCTACTCGAGCGCCTGAGCCAGAGGTGTGGCTCTCGACGCCCCGGAGCTCGAGCACGAGGAAGTGATTGCCGTGGCCAGGGTTCTGGAAGAGCGCGTTGTGGAAGCCGTCCCCTGGATAGAAGCCGCCGAGCTGGTGATAGATGTCCTGGTCTCCATCAGAGTCGATGTCCGCGAAGGAGACCCCGTGCCCTTTCTGGAGGTGCCCAAACCCACCAGAGGTCGTCACGTCTTGGAACCCGCGGCCCGCGTCGTTACGAAGCATCGCGTTCGGCACGAGCGACTCGTACTTCGGGTCGCCAGTCGCGAGGTAGACATCGAGCCAGCCGTCGTTGTCGAGGTCTCCGAAGTTGGCGCCCATCGGGAGCCACGCGTGATTCAGCCCGTGCGTCAGCGCGACATCTTCGAAGGTGCCATCGCCGCGGTTGTGGAACAGAGACGGCGGGTGCGCGTCGAAGCCCTGTCCCAGGTGATCGGCGCACACGTCAGAAAGCGTCGCGTCGTAGCTCGTCACGAACAGGTCGAGCCAGCCGTCGTTGTCATAGTCAAAGAACCAGGTCGCGAAGGTCCTGTGCTGGAGCGCGACACCAGCGGCGCGCGCGACCCCACGGAACGTCCCGTCGCCCTGGTTCTGCAACAGCCTGTTCGACTTGATGTTCGAGAGGTAGAGATCGATGTCTCCGTCGTTGTCGTAGTCTCCCCAGCAAGCGCCCTTGCAGAAGGCGTTGTTGCGCACTCCCGCTGCTTCGGCCACTTCGACGAAGGTCCCGTCGCCCTCGTTGCGCCAGAGCTGGGAGGGGTAATCGCCGTCCCCGCGGGTTCGCACGCGGGACTCGTTACCCACGAAGAGGTCCAGGTCTCCATCATTGTCGTAGTCCCCCCAGCAGGCCGCCTGCGTAGGTGCGGCAGGCAGCGCGAGGCCAGCCGTGCGCGTGACGTCGCTGAACACCCCGCTGCCGTCGTTCTTGAGGAGAGAGTTCCTGATGCGCCCGTCATCGAGGAGCCACGCGCCGCGCAGCACCAAGAGGTCGACGTCGCCGTCAGAGTCGTAGTCACCGGAGATGATGTTCAGACCCCCTAGCTGCTCGCTCGTGCGCGCCTCGTCTGAGGCGTCGGTGAAGCTCCCGTCATCCTCGCTCCGATAGAGGAGCAGCGGGCCTCGGACGTCAAACGTCGAGGTCGCGATGTCCAAGTCACCGTCTCCGTCGAAGTCCTCGACCACAGCGCCACCGCAGAGGTTGTTGGCGTCGACCCCTAGCTCGGGCGCGATGTCCGTGAAGCGGCCGATGTCGTAGCCCGAAGCAAAGGCCGCGGGGGGGACGAGCCAAGCAGCCGGGACGCCCTCGGGCCAGTCACCGAGGGCTTGATGACAGAGGTTGAAGAGCCACCGCACGCCCAGGTCAGAGGGATCGAGCTCCAAGAGCGCGTGATAGTCTGCGGCCGCGCGGCGGACGGGCTCATCCACAGTGTGCACCCCGCCGCCTGCGAGGGGAAAGATGCAGCAGTCGCGGTTGTGTCGCTTCACACAGTTCTCGACCTCAGCGGCGCGCAGGTTGGAGAGGGCCCGCGCTCGCCGCAAGGGCGCGAGCATCTGCGGATTCGCCCCAGCGCGTTGCGCCATTTGGAAGGCCTCTTCGACCCGAGCTATGGCCTCGTCTACGCGCCCATGCTTCAGAGCCTCCCGGGAGAACGCGACCCGCGCGCCCACAGCGGCTGGCAGGGGGAGCGCCGCGTTCTTCACCTGCTGCCTCAATTGACCGAAGCGGGCGATGCCGATGTAGGGGTTGTCTCCGGAGCGCAGCTTCGCCGCGACCGCCTCGAACTCTGACCTCACCGAGCTTGTCTCGGGCTCCCCGCCGGAGGGCGCCTCAGCGCAGCCAAACCCAGCGAGCGCGACGATCCAAAGGGACCTCGCCCAGGGCACGAAGCCGCGACCTCCAGGACTCGTGCCACCTTCATGAACTCGCACCACGATGACAGGATAGGGACCTGAGGCTGGACCTGGAAGGCCCAGTCTATTGAGCCTCTCCCATAGTCGCCGTTCCCGCGCACCCCTTCGGGCCCTAGGATCGTCCCCTGACCAGCGAGGTCCCTTGAACGTCCCTTCCCAGAAACTTCACGTCATCGCCGCCTTGGGCCTCATGGCCGCCGCCTCCTGCGGGGGGTCCGATCCCGCTTCGCCGGAGGTCGCTGGATCACCCGTCCTCGTCGACGTGGCGAGAGCGCTCGGGGTGAGCTTCTCCCAAAGCCCCGGCGCACATGCGGACTACCCGCTGCCTGCCTCGATGGGGGGAGGTGTCGCCTTGTTCGACGCAGACTCCGACGGTGACCTCGACCTCTACCTCGTGAACGGACACACGGACAGAGACGGACCGACAGGCTCAAATGGAGAAGAGGCCAACGCGCTGTTCCTTCAAGACGAGGCCGGGCGCTTTCAAGACTCCACAGCAGCGTCCGGACTCGGAGACAAGGGATATGGAATGGGCGTCGCGGTCGGCGACGCAGACGCTGACGGAGACCCAGACCTCTACGTCACGAACCTCGGCGAGGACCGCCTCTTCCTCAACGCGGGAGACGCGAGCTTCACGGATGGAACCGAGGCAGCGGGCTTGGGCGACGAGGGCTGGGGGTGCTCAGCCACGTTCCTCGACTACGACTCAGACGGAGACCTCGACCTCTACGTGACCCGATACGTGGAGTTCGACGAGTCCGATCGCGCCACGGAGTGCAAGGACAACCTCGGACGCCGAGACTTCTGCAGCCCGAAGACCTTTCAAGCTTCGGCGGATTTGCTCTATGAGAACCTCGGAGGTGGTCGCTTTCAGGATGTGAGCGAGGCGTCGGGCGTCGGGTCAGAGAGAGCCGCAGGGCTCGGCGTCGTCTCAGCGGACTTTGACGCGGACGGCTTGCTCGACATCTATGTCGCCAACGACGGCTACGCCAACCACCTCTGGCGCAACCTGGGCGACGGCACCTTCACCGAAGACGCTATCCAGCGCGGCTGCGCCTTGAACCGTGACGGCGCGCCAGAGGCCGGCATGGGCGTCTTAGCGGAGGACCTCAACGGCGACGGATCGGTCGACCTCTTCATGACCCACCTCCGCAACGAGAGCAACACCCTCTACAAGAACCTCGGCGGTGGACACTTCACAGACGCGACGGCGCGCGCGGGGATCTCGCGGCCGAGCCTCCCGGCGACGGGCTTCGGCACGACAGCCCTCGACATCGAGCTGGACGGTGACCTCGACATCGTGATCGTCAACGGTCGAGTGACGAGGACAGACATCATGCAAGGCGCTTTACTCCCCGCCCCCTGGGACGCCTACTGCGAAGCGAACATGATCCTCCTAAGAGACCAAGCGAGCTACGCCCCCGCCCAAGCCAGCGGCGACTTCGAAGCCGACGTGAGCGTCTCCAGAGGCCTCGCTCGGGGGGACATCGACGCAGACGGCGACCTGGACATCGTCGTCACTGGGGTCGCAGGGCCGACCAGGATCTACCGCAATGACACCCCTCGAAGCGGCTCGTGGGTCATGGTCGACGCCCGCACAGGCACACCGCCCAGGCCCGCCATCGGGGCGGTCGTCACCCTCTCTGCAGGGGGAGCGCGCTGGAGCCGCGCTGTACGACGCGGCGGCAGCTACCTCTCAAGCTCCCCACCTACGGCGCACTTCGGCTTGGGAGAGGTGACGCGATACGACGCCATCGAGGTCACGTGGCCCAGCGGCGCGAAGGAGTCCTTCCCTGGTGGTGAAGTGAACCAGCTCGTCACCCTCGCCGAGGGCGGAGGGAGCGGGTCGCGATGAAGCTCTCTCCCTCCCTCTTGTGCGTCGCGCTCCTCGCAGCGTGCGCTGAGGAGCGACCGCTGGATGAGGTCGTCACCTTCCCTGAGGCGAGCGGCCTAGAGCCGCGCGTCGCCCAGGCGATCAGCTCGGCGCGCGCGCGCGTGGAAGCAGATCGAGGCGACGTGACGGCCTGGCGGCAGCTCGGCGCGGTCCTCGACGCTCACCGACTCACCCCCGCCGCCGAGTCTGCCTATCGAGAGGCTGTGCGCCTCGACGACGACGACCCGTGGACCTGCTACCAGCTCGCGATCGTGCTCGAGATGATGAACAAGGACCCTGACGAGTCACTCAGGCTCTTCGAGCTCGTCTCGAGTGCTCGTCCAGAGCTCCTCCAGCCCATCGTCCACAGGGGCAGAGTCCTCGACGCCAACGGAGACTCCGAGGGGGCGCGAGACGCATACCTGCGGGCGCTCAAGATCGATGAGCGCCAACCTCTCGTGCACCGCGCCCTCGGGCAGGTGTACCTAGACCTCGGCGTGAGCGCAGAGGCGACCAAACACCTTGAGCGCGCCGCCGCGCTCTCGCCAAAGAGTGACGGGCCTACCTGGGCAGCCCTCGCGCAGGCCTATGAGCGCGCCGGCGCTGCAGACAAGGCCTCCCGCGCTCGAGACATCGCGGCTCGCAGCGGGAACACCTTGGCGCTCATGGACCCCTTGCGCGCCGAGGTGAGCACCCTGGGTGTCAGCTCCAAGATCGCCCTCGAGCGCGGGAAGAACCGCATGTCGAGCGGTGACTTCCGGGGCGCAGCGGCAGACTTCCAGCTCGCAGCGGAGGTCCGCGGAGAGGACCCATGGCTCCAGCTGCGGCTCGCGACCTGCTACCAAGAGACCGCCTCCAAGGTCGCCGCTGCGAAGCACTTCGCGCGCGCCGTCGAGCTGCGTGTCTCTCTCTCGGAGGACCCCCTAGACCTCCAGTCCTTCGACGCGGCCTGCTCTCGCTACACCAGCAAGTACCTCAGCTCCCCTCGTTAGAGGTCCACGCGGCGGCCCTCGGAGGCTGCCACGTAAGCCGCATACACGACGCGGGTGACCGCGAGGCCGAGCTCTCCGTCAGAGCGAGGTGAGCACCCAGCCTTGATGGCGTCCCTGAAGTCTTCGAGCATCGCGAACTGACCGGAGCTCCAGCTCTCGTCGGGGATGGGTGTGCTCCATCCCGCGCTGCTGTCGAGCTTCTCCATCAGATACTCGCCCTCGAACACCCCATCATCAGAGGCGTATGCCTTGAGGAGATCGTTCGGGCTCAGGTTGCACTCGAGGTGGAAGTTGGAGCCTGAGAGCTCCATTCGGCTCTGCATCCCCCCGAGCTTGTTGTCGCTCCCATAAGCGACGCCTCGGGAGCCGTCCGAGAAGGAGATCACGCAGCAGCCCCAGTTCTCTACGTCCACCCAGCCCTGAGCGACACGACAGTTCTCTTCACTGAGGGCGTCGTTCTGCGTCAGGTCAGCGACCTCTGCGCTCACAGAGACGGGCGTGATCGGCGCGCCATCCCGGCGCAGGCCCTCTTCACGTTTCAGGTAGAGCATCGCGCCGATGGGGTGCGCCCCTAGTCGCAGGAGCGCCCCTCCCCCCGCGTGCACCCACTTCATGGAGTACTCGGAGTGAGAGCCGGAGTGGCCTTCCCAGCCGCGCATCTCCAAGAGGCTCCCGCCTGAGGCCGCGACGAGTCCAGCGGCGCGTTGGATCGATGGCGCGTGGATCCAATTCTCTGCGTAGGCGAGGACCACGTCGCTCTCTCGCGCGACCGAGACCATCGCTTCGGCGTCTCTCACGGCGACGTCTAGCATCACAGCGCGGTCTACCTCCCCGACGGCTGCGTCGTCGGCCTCACCTCCGAGGTCTTGGCCCACGTAAGCCGCCATGGGCTTGGTGCACAGGATGTGCTTCCCTGCCCGCGCCGCGCGCTCAACGACGTCGCGGTGCGAGCGGTTAGGAACGCAGATGTCGACCGCGTGGATGTCCTCCCTCCCTAAGAGCTCGTCGAGGTCCGCTGCAGCTGTGGGGACGCCTTCAGAGGCAGCGAAGGAGGCAGCGCTCGTAGGGGTCCGAGAGCAGACGGCCTCGACCCTAGCGCCCGCGATCTTGCGCCAGGCCGCCGCCCGCGCGCGCGCGAGGAAGCCTGCGCCGATGAGCCCGATGGAGAGCGATGAGTCAGTCATGCCCAGAAGATACCGATCACAGCCTCCGACACCGTTCTGACCAGTGATTGTCCGAAACTCCTAGGAATCAAAGGCTTGCTTTCTTTCCCCCACCTCGACTTAGCGAGGTTCTTTAGTCTCGTTCTTAACTTGTGTTTTGACAGTTGTTTACGTCTTTTTTGTGGGGACAAGAACACGCCTGAAGCGGGTTTCTACGTCCACTTTGGGGCCGCTACGTGCACTTGGGAAGAGAAGGACACCGCGAGTGATTGCGAGGACCTCCTTCGGTTCTCCGGACCTCACCTCTCTAAGAAATGTAGAGGACGCCGCACCTAGGCGCCCAACCGCAAAAAACAAAAAAGACACGGAGCTGATTCGATGCAATCCCCCAAGAACATTCTCACTGGTATGGCCCTCGGAGCCGTCATTCTCACAACTCAAGCGACCGCCCAAACGGCCGTTCCCGAAGCACACCTCGCAGCCTCAACGCAGGGTGAACAGGTGCACACCTTCAACTACAGCCTCGCCTCATCGGTCGAGACCGACGGCGCCTCTACCGATGACGCTGAAGGCGTCACCGGACAAGAGCGCCCCGACGTCCGCAAGTACGCTGACATCGACAAAGCCTCCATCAACACTGGCACCGTCAAGCTCGGCGAGATCACCACCGACGCGAGCGACGCTGGCAAGAACTCACCGGCCAAGCCGCAAGAGCGCCCCGACGTCCGCAAGTACGCTGACATCGGCAAAGCCTCCGTCAACACTGGCACCGTCAAGCTCGGCGAGATCACCAACGACGCGAGCGACGCTGGCAAGAACTCACCGGCCAAGCCGCAAGAGCGCCCCCAGATGCGAAAGTTCTCGTCCATGGGCAAGTTCGGTAAGCCCTCCACCGCCACGATCACTCTGGGTGCGAGCACCAAGGGCGGCAAGAGCGGCGGCAAGAACTCTCCCGTCAAGCCTCAGCAGGTCGGACAGAAGCCCCAAGCGAGCTCTGCCGGCGGAGCCACCGCGGCCGACCGCGTCGAGCTCGACCTCCGCGACGCCACCTCAACGGCTGGTGATGACCTCGGCAGCACCTGCCAGATCGTCGACGTCCTGGAAGACAGCGCAGCCGCGGCCAGCTCTTACGCTGCCGACGCCGCCAGCGTCCGCACCCAGGCGACCGCCAGCGCGAGCATCACTCGGAACGCGACCAACCCCGCTGACATGAGCGTCATCGAAGGCGAGCTCCAGGCGAGCCTCGCGGAGCAAATCAGCGTCTTCGGTCTGAACGCCGCTACGAGCCGCATCAGCGTCGGCGCGACCCGCGAAGCCCCCCAAGGGTCTTGCGGGACCGTGGCCTCACGCAGCGCCGGCGCCCGCGTCGAGCTCGGAGGAACCACCGTCCGGATCATCCGCGAGCGAGGTGACGCCCTGATGCAAGAGAGCGTCGAGCAGGTCATCCTGCGCGACCGCGTGCTCATCAACGCTGGCCCCGTCGCCATCCTCGTCGCCCCGCTCGTCAGCACTCGCGCCGACCTCTCGCTCGAAGCTGGCTCCCTCGACCGCAACGGCCACCTCGGGATGCGCGGCTTCCTCCAGCTCGACTCCAGCGGCTTCATCGCGACCAAGGTCGTCGGTGGCAAGTCCAAGGACGCCGGCAAGGTCGCTGAGCTCGAGTTCGACGCCGCCCGCAACATGGTCGAGATCCATGAGCACGACGCAGCCGCCATCGGCTCGATCCGCCTTGAGGTCGGCCTGGAGAGTCGTGAGGACCGCCTCGGCGCTCTCTAAGAGACCCTCTTCGAGTGCACAGATAGAAGCACAATCACTCTGATGTCCTTTGCGGGGCGAGGTTCCTAGAGCCTCGTCCCGCTCTTCGTTTGTGTAGCAGAGAGAAGCATCAGAGCCTCACCCCGAGTTGCTTCGCCTCCTGTAGGCTCTACGCCTATTCCCCTCGGAGACCGCCTCGTGAACAACCGCCGACTGCCCCTCTTCGCGCTCAGCCTCCTCCTCGTAGGTGGGGCGATCTTCTTCGCTACGCGAGACGGAGGTGCGCTCCTAGAGGTGGTAGATCCCCACGAGTTCCCCTTCCCTGTTGAGGAGGTTGTCGGTCCAGCAGACTTTGAGCAGGGCGCCCAGGACGCGGACCGCACCTCTGGCATCGAGGTAGACACTCCATATGGCGCGTGGTTGGGGATCGAGTTCGTCTATCAAGCCGAGTTCAGATCTGTCGTCGAGATCACTGCGGGTGAATCTAAGCAGGTCGTTGAGCACATCCTCAGCGGTCGACAGCTCATCCGCATGGTCGACAGGACGCACGAAGGGTTTGTCGCGGCCTACTCTTGGCCGGACCTAGACCTGAGCCTCACAGAGGATGGAGTCGAGGCTCCGTCAGGGAAGACCGTCAGACTCCGGGAGGAGCTCGCACGCCCAGTCCTCGTCTACTACGACGACAAGGAGGACCCGAGCGGCATCCAACAAGCTCTGCGCTTCACCCCGGACACATCGACAGTGACCCACAACTGGGCTCGCACGTTGATCGCGGGCCAGCGCGCCCCCATCTCCATCGTCGATGAGGGAGGGTTTGATCTCGTCGAAGCCGACGCATCAGGACGACACCGCTCCCACTACGTGATCTTGGAGCTCAACAAAGACGTCGCCCGCGTCAGCCGTGAGAAGCTGGAGGCGCTGGATGGCGTCGCTTGGGGAGTGGAGGCTGAGGCACCAGTCGTGAGCGGAGATGGGGTCGTTGAATTCTCGAAGGGTTGGTTTGAGCGCGTTGATTGGCGAGAGCGCTCTGAGCTCTCAGTCGAGGCAGCGAACCTTCAGATCAACCAGCACTTCACCGCAGCGATAGACCGGATCTCGATCGGAGTCTTTGAAGGAGACGGCTTGGATGGCTGGGCGCTGACTGAGGATTGGTTCCCCTTTGACGGGACCACAGAGAGTGACGCAGCGCTCAACAGCGCCTCAGCTGAGTTCGACGCCGAGCTCCTCGCAGACGCTGACGTCGGGACCCTCGTGAACCGCCTCGTCAGCCTCGACCTCGCAAAATCCATGGGCGCCGACTCCCTGCTCGCAGCCGAGCGCCTCGCCCTGCTCATTACAGAGGACCCCGAGGCGCTGACGATGCTGCAGACAGAGCTCTCCTCTGGCAGGCTGCCTGAGGGCGCCGTCCAAAAGATCTTGGGGGCGATCGCTACGGCAGGGACCCCTGAAGCCCAAGCGGCCCTGCGCGAGCTCTTCCTGCTGCCCAACCCGCCTGACGGTCTGCGTGACGCCACGGTGCTCGCGCTCTTCCAGCTCCCGAGCGTCACCACCGAGACCGTGAGCGCGTTCCATGAGGTGCTCTCTAACGAGGAGGCCGGCGTGGAGCTCCGCAGCGCCTCCTGGCTGCTCTTGGGCGCGTTCGCCAAGACCGGGTCAGACCCAGAGCTGACGGCGCGGCTCGTCTCGATGGAGTCAGCGGCGGCCGAGGCGGGTGAGCTCGTCTCTTGGTTGGAGGCGCTCGGAAACACCCGCAGCCCGGATGTGTTCGAGGCCGCGAGCCGGCACCTAGGATCCAAGGACGCCGACGCGCGCCTCTCTGCTGTGCGTGCGCTGCGACACCTAGAGTCGATAGACGCGACCCAGGCCCTCGCCGGGCGAGCTGGATCCGACGAAGACGCGGTGGTGCGCAGAGAGGCTATCTCGCTCTTGGCTGGCCGCCCTCATGACGGGGTCGTCTCTGCTGTGAGCGAGCTGCTCCGCGAAGAGCCTGAGGCGAGCGTGAGGCGCGCTGCCCTCGGCGCGCTCGCGCACAAGGAGATGGATGACGAGCTCTTAGAGCTGCTGTCGAGCGTCGCCTCTTCGGACCCGGACAGCTCGCTGCGATCCTACGCGCTCGAGCTGCTCGGCACCTGAGCGCGGTCAGTCGTCCTCTTGGATGCCGCGCTCCTTGAGGAGCTTCGAGAGCTCGAGCATCGCCTTGCCGTGCATCATGCGCGCGGCGTCTGCTGAGGGTCTCCCAGTCTCACGGGCGATCTCTTCCCAAGAGGCTCCGGCGTACTCGCGCAGGATGATGAGCTCACGGTACTCATCGCTGAGATCAGCGACGCAGGTCTCGAGGAGCTCTTCCTCTTCTGTGCCTGCCACGTTGTCGTCTGGCTTGGGAGTGTCGCCTGGGAGCTGGAAGCTCTGCGTCTCGGACATGTTCCCGGAGCCAGAGAGGGACTGCAGGTGCATCCTGCGATCCTGGTTGCGCTTCTGCGCGCCGTGGTAGTCAGCGGCCCGAATGATCTGGTTCTCAGCCAGCTTGGCGAGCCAGTTGATGAGCGCGGCCTCCTCACGCACCTCGTAGTTGTCGAAGGCCTTGGCTGCCGCGAGGAAGGTCTCCTGGAGGATGTCGCCCGAGTCCATCTCTTGGCGCAGCTTGCGCCCGAGCCGCATACGTACGACGCGACGGACGCGCTCGTAGTAGCGCTCGAAGAGGAGGTTCAGCGCCCCCGAGTCACCGTTCTGGGCGTTACGGACGAGGTCTAGAGACTGTGTGAGCTCGAGGTTTTCTTCTGACATGTGCTGTATGGCCTGCTCGCGTCACCCCCTGGTTCAGGCTGCGCGGGCTCTAGGACCACGACCAAACTAGATCTCTTCTGCCCGCACGGCAAGCGAGAGTGGTTGTCATAGCCCCAGAGGCCCTCTACGCTCCCCGGCTCATGTCCCAGCGATACCTCATCCTCTCAGCGAGCCTCCGATCTGAGAGCCGCAGCCGAGCTCTCGCCCGAGAGTCGCTCGCGCGCCTAGGAGCGGCTGGTGTCGAAGCCGAGCTAGTCGACCTGCGCGATCACGCGCTCCCCCTCTGTGATGGCGAGTCCTGCTACGGCGACCCCGCTGTGCTCGCGTTCAAAGAGAAGCTCATGGGCGCGGACGGCTACCTCATCGCCACTCCGATCTACAACTACGGCAGCAACGCAGCCATCAAGAACGCTGTCGAGCTCACAGGACGAGACGTCTGGACGCAGAAGGTCGTGGGCTTCCTCGCCGCCGCCGGAGGGCAAGCGAGCTACATGTCGCTCTCTGGGCTCACGTTGAGCCTCATGCTCAACTTCAGGACCATCTGCCTGCCCCGCTTCGTCTACGCCACTGGCGGTGACTTCAACGAAGAGGGCGAGCTCACCAACGAGGACATCAAGGAGCGCCTGGACGAGGTCACCTCTGAGCTCGTCAGGGTGACCTCAGCGCTTCGCTGACCTTCGGCCGGGGGCTCCATCGCCTCAGAACGCTAGGCTGTGACGCTATGCATCGCCTCCTCCTCCTCTCGCTCCTCTCGGCGTGTGCCCTCCCCGGTGTGGACTCAGCACCGCGTCGCCCGCACATCGTCGTGATCCTCGCCGACGACCTCGGGCAAGGCGACCTCGGCTGCTACAACGCCGACTCCAAGATCCCGACCCCGCACATGGATCGCGTCGCGCGTGAGGGCACGCGCTTCACGGACGCACACTCTCCGTCTGCGGTCTGCACGCCGACGCGCTACGGGCTCCTCACTGGGCGCTACGCCTGGCGCTCTCGCCTCAAGTCAGGCGTCTTGAACGGGCGCTCACGCGCGCTGATCGAGGAGGGCCGCCCGACGATCGCGAGCGTCCTGGGTGAGCGCGGCTACCAATCCCACGTCGTCGGCAAGTGGCACCTCGGCCTCGGGGATGAGCAGCCGACGGACTACTCAAAGCCCCTCAGCCCAGGCCCCCTCGAAGTGGGCTTCGACCACGCCTTCTTGTTCCCCGCCTCCTTGGACATGGAGCCCTATGTCTACGTCGTGGATCACGACGCGGTCTCAAAGCCCACAGAGGACATCAAGGGCAGCGCGCACCGCCGGCAAAACGGCGGCGGCTTCTGGCGCAAGGGGAAGGCCTCGCCTGGCTGGGACATGCACGCTGTGCTGCCGAAGCTCGCGGAGGAGGCGTGCGCGAGGATCACGGCACACGCTGACCACGGGTCCGACGACTCGCTCTTCCTCTACCTCCCGCTGACCGCGCCGCACACGCCCTGGCTCCCCACCGAGGAGTGGTCGGGGAAGACCTCGATCTCGCACTACGGAGACTTCGTCGCGCAGGTTGACGGCGTCGTGGGCCAGGTGATGGCCGCGCTCGAGGAGAGCGGAATGGCTGAGGACACGCTCCTTGTGGTGACGAGCGACAACGGCTCGCACTGGCCGGTCTCTGACATCGAGCGCTGGGGACACGAGGCGAACAACGGCCTCCGCGGCCAGAAGGCTGACATCCACGAGGGCGGTCACCGCGTCCCCTTCTTGGCGCGCTGGACAGATCGTGTCCCATCAGGCGAAGAGAGCGACGAGCTCATCTGTCTGACCGACCTCTACGCCACCATCGCAGCGATCACGGGCGGCGTCCCCGAGGCTGGCGGAGAAGACTCCTTCGACCTCTCTGCTCACTTCATGGGCGAGCGCGCTGAAAAACCAGTTCGTGACCAAGTCGTCCACCACTCCCTGCACGGCAAGTTCGCCATCCGCCAAGGACCCTGGAAGCTCATCATGAAGCGCGGCTCCGGCGGCTTCACGAAGCCTGCGAACGTAGAGCCCAAGGAGGGCGAGCCCACGGGGCAGCTCTACCACCTCGAGCGAGACCCCGGCGAGACCCAGAACGTCTGGGCTGAGCATCCAGAGGTCGTCGCTCACTTGGGAGATCTCCTCCAAGGCCTCAAAGAGCGCGGTCACTCCAGGGCGCCTAGGTGAGCGCTGGCTCGCTCAAGACACCTCGCCGATTAGAGGGCTGGAATCAGCGCTTGCACACCGTACGGTGAGCATCCATATGGCGAGCGGAGTGAGCTTGGAGACAAACAGCGAGATGGGGTGGATGACGCCCGAGCGGGAGCGCCGTCTCCTCATCCTCCTCTTCCTCGTCGGCTTCCTCCTGCGCGCCTATCCGGTCCTCTGGAGCTCGGCGCACTACAACCCTAGCGCCTGGGGCTTTCACCCCGACGAGCCCAAGCTGGTGCGCCACGTGGACGACTTCCCAGAGTCGATCCACACCTACAAGGACTATCGCTACCCGACCTTGATCCCGTTCACCTACGGAGTGGTCTGGATGGGAGTGGGCGGCGCCTTAGACCTAGGCGACCCCGAGGCCAGCATGCCCGGGACCCCGAGCTATGAGGCGGCGCTCCTCTTCAGCCGCGGCCTCACGCTCCTCTTGTTCGGACTGGGCGGGATGTGGCTGACGTGGGCCTTCACGAAGCGCCTGTTCGGCCCAGGTCCAGCACTCTTCGCCCTCGGAGCCACGAACCTCATGGGGCTGCCGGTGACGAGCGCCTCGCTCGTCCAGACCGATGTCCCCTCCACGGTGCTGCTCCTCGCGTCCCTCTACCTCCTCATCGGGCTGCCAAAGGCAGCCCGAGAGTGGCGCGTCAGAGACCTCGCCCTCGTGGGCTTCACCCTCGGCGCGGCGGCGGCGGCTAAGTACACCGCTGTCATCGGCGCCTTGCCCATCCTCTGTGTGGTCGTCTTCGCCGCGCTGCGCAAGGAGACGACTTGGCGCGCCGGGTCCAAGCTCCTCGTCACGGCTGGCCTCGCGTCCATCGCCGGGCTCCTGATCTTTGTGCCGGGGATCCTCTACGACTTCGAGAGCTTCAAGAGGGGCCTCAACTATGAGCTCCACTCAAAGATCCTCGAGAACCCTGGGAGTCTGGCAGACCTCTGGGGCGCCTTGTCTCGGAGCTACCCAGTCTGGGTCCTCTTGCCGGCGGCGCTCGGGCTCTTCATCGCGCTCAAGCGCAACTCCTCCGTCTTCCTTGGCGGCCTCATCTTTTGCATGGCGACCTTCTCAATCGTCTGGAGCCGCAAGCTGATGCCGGACCACGCCATCTTCTTCTTCCCCTTCGTCGCCGCCTTCGCCGGGCTCTTCCTCTGGCGAGCCCTCACCCTGAAGCCTCGCGGCGCCGTCCCGCTCTGTCTCGTCGCGCTCTTCGTCTTAGGCCACGGGTACAGCGGCTGGGTCGTCCACCAGCGCTACGCAGGCGACGTGCGCTATCAACTCTCCGCGTGGATCGAGGAGAACATCCCGCCAGGCCCTGTCGGCGTCTCCCCGAGCGCGATGCGCCCGCCCAGCACCATCCAGCTCCCTGAGGGCTACGAGCTCGCGAGCGTGCACACCAAGCCTGAGTGGGTCATCGTCTACAAAGAGCACTACAACCTCGTCCGCCGCGCGACCGAGGACCCCGCTGGTTATCTTGAGGAGATCAGCTGGCTCCTTGAGGGGCACCCTGAGAACGCCGTCGTCCTTGAGCCCGGTGCGCGCCGCATGGGCCGCCTCAGGGAGCGAGACTTCCGCTTCTACGAAGACGTGATGCTCAAAGAGCGTCGCGAGTTCGATTACGACGAGGTCCTCTACCTCGAGTCCGAGAAGCTCCCCCTCGACCAGTTGGGGCGCCCGATCTACGTCTTCCGCCGATCAGGCTCCTGAAGCTGAAGGCTCAGTTCACGATCGGGGTGAGGACGATGTTCCGGAACTCGATGTAGGCGCCCTCTGATTGCAGGCAGATCTTGCCGGGGACCTCCTCGCACCAGATGGCCTCGTTCTGAACGGCGCCGTTCACCTCCAGACGGAGGTAGCCGCGGTCACAGCGGATGCGGTAGCTGTTCCACTCACCGAGCGGGCGCTCGCTTGAGGGGAGCTTCCCGCGGGTGTGGCGGCCGTTGGTGCGCTCGGGCGCGGCGATCATCGGGACCTTGTCGATGTTCCAGATGTCGCCGGCGCTTTTCGACTGCAGCTGGGCCTCCATGCTGTGGGGCCAGACCTTGTCCTC
>PVBE011224081.1_pt1 | contig 15084 bp, 12 predicted proteins | sample 1631181 | NCBI WGS metagenome assembly PVBE01 (sample SAMN08397723, study PRJNA350692) | Marine metagenome, whole genome shotgun sequencing project. | isolation source: water | place: Pacific Ocean | collected 2012-04 | reverse complement strand
TTGCCGACGCCCTTCAGATCGAACAGTTCGACCGCTTCCTCGCGTGTAATCTCTTCCCTGTCGCCATGGCCCCAGCCAAGCCTCAGGAGGTAATTGAACAGCGCTTCGGGCAGCATGCCTTCTTCGTCACGATAGGCTTCGACACCCACCGCGCCGTGGCGTTTGGACAGCTTCGCCCCGTCGGTCCCGTGGATCAGCGGGATGTGGGCATAGATCGGTTCGGGCCAATCCATAGCCTTGATGATCGGCAATTGGCGGAAGGCGTTGTTGAGGTGATCGTCGCCGCGAATGATGTGTGTGACGCCCATGTCGTGATCGTCGACCACCACCGCCAGCATATAGGTCGGCGTGCCGTCCGCGCGCAGCAGCACGTAATCGTCGATCTCGGCATTCTTCACCGTGACCTTGCCCTGGACCTGGTCGTGGATCGTGGTTTCGCCCTCGGCCGGGACCTTGAGCCGGATCACATAGGGCGCGCCCGCGGGAGCTTCGCTCGCATCGCGATCGCGCCAGCGGCGGTCGTAGCGCATCGGCTGCTTGTTGGCGCGTTGCTCGGCGCGCATCGCCTCGAGTTCCTCGGGCGTGGCGAAGCATTTGTAGGCATGGCCCGCCTCGAGCAGCTTGTGCGCCACTTCGGCGTGGCGCTCGGCGCGGTCAGACTGGAACACCGGCGCATCGTCGAAATCGAGGCCGAGCCAGCCAAGCCCGTCGATGATCTTGTCGATCGCGTCCTGCGTGCTGCGCTTCTTGTCGGTATCCTCGATCCGCAGCAGCGCGCGGCCGCCGTGGTGGCGCGCATAGAGCCAGTTGAACAGCGCGGTCCGCGCCCCGCCGATATGCAGATAGCCGGTGGGCGAGGGAGCGAAGCGGGTGACGACCGGAGGGGCCTCGCTGTCACTATCGCTTGCCATTGTCACTCGCTTCCTTTCAAACATTCACATGGCGACACGGGGGACGCCTTCGATACCGATGGGAGAAGCGGGCGAAACCGCCCGCGAAACAGTGCCGCGCCCTTGGCGCATGCGCGGCGCAATGTCCAGTTTGGCAGCCCGGTTCGAGGCATTTCTCGCGGGCGCCGAATTCGATCGCGGTCCATGGCTGGCGGTCGCCTTCGGCTGCGGCATCGGACTGTGGTTCCTCCTCGCCGGACCGTGGCAATGGCTCGCCGTGATTGCCGGTTCGCTGGTCGTCGCCTTCGCAGCCATCGCCGCATGGCGCGGCCGCGAGAACCGCAGTTATGCGCTTGCTGCGCTGCTTTCGATTGCTCTCGCCATATCAGCGGGCACCGCGCTGGTCTGGGCGCGGTCGGCGACAGTGGGTGCCGAGCCGATCCCCTATCCGCGGTTGGAACGGATCGATGGACGCATCCTTGCGCGCGAGGAACAGCCGGCGGAAGGACGGGTAAGGCTGGTGCTGGCAGCACGAGACCCCGAGACAGCCCGGGCAGTCGCCTACCGCGTCAATCTGCCGCTGGAAGCCGACGGGCCGCAGCTGCGCGAAGGGGCACGGATCCGTCTGAGCGCGCGGTTGATGCCGCCATCGCCGCCGATTGTGCCGGGTGCTTACAATTTCGCGCGGCGAGCATGGTTCGATGGCCTGTCCGCCACCGGATCGGTGGTCGGTGACGTCGAACTCGTCGAACCGCCCGCGGAGACGCTTGTGTCGATCGCCGTGATCCAGCGCCGCCTGTCGGCGCATGTGCGGCGCAATCTCGACGGGACGGCGGGCGCTATCGCGGCCACGCTGGCAAGCGGCGACCGCGGTGCGATCCCCGAGGCCGACGAAGAAGCCATGCGCGATGCCGGGCTCACCCATCTGCTTTCGATCAGCGGCCTGCATGTCAGCGCGATTATCGCCGCGACCTATCTGGTGGTGCTGAAACTGCTGGCGGCCTGGCCCTGGCTGGCGCTGCGCGTGCGGTTGCCGTTGGCGGCGGCGGGTGCGGCCGCGCTTGCGGGCATCGGCTACACGCTGCTTACCGGCGCGCAGGTGCCGACCGTTCGCAGCTGCATCGGCACCTTGCTCGTGCTCGTCGCGCTGGCCCTGGGGCGCGAACCCTTGTCGCTTCGGATGGTCGCGATCGCCGCCGGCGTGGTGCTTGCACTCTGGCCGGAATCGCTGGTCGGGCCGAGTTTCCAGATGAGCTTTGCCGCGGTCATCGCCATCGTCTCGCTCCACAATGCCGCTTGGGTCCGCAGCTTCCTAGCGCCGCGCGAGGAAAGCTGGCTATCGCGCCTGGCACGGCGTGCAGCGATGCTGTTCCTGACCGGGCTGGTCATCGAATTCACGTTGATCCCGATCGTGCTGTTCCATTTCCACCGTGCGGGGCTCTACGGCGCGGCGGCCAATCTGATCGCGATCCCGCTGGTAACCTTCGTGTCGATGCCGCTGGTTGCACTGGCGCTCTTCCTCGATCTGGTGGGGGCGGGGGAACCGGCCTGGTGGTTGGTCGGCCAGTCACTCGACGTGCTGCTGGCGATCGCGCATTTCTTCGCCGAGCAACCCGGTTCGGTCAAACTGTCGCCGCGCATCGGCATGGGCACGATGGCGCTCTATATCGGCGGTGCACTGTGGCTGGCGTTGTGGCAGGGCAGAGCAAGACTGTGGGGCGCGGTGCCGATCGCGCTGTCCTCCATCCTGATTGTGACAGCCCCGGTGCCCGACCTGCTGATCACCCGTGACGGGCGCGATCTCGGTATCGCGAGCCAGGCCGACCGCCCGCTCGTTCTTCGCGACAGCGGCGGGGGCTATGCGCAGCAGAACCTGCTCGAACTGGCGGGAACCGACAGCGAGCCCATGACCATCGCGGCGTGGCCGCAGAGCCGCTGCAGCCCCGAGTTCTGCGTCCTCCCCGTCGAGAGAAGCGGAAAGACATGGAGCGTGCTCGTGGCCCGCAATCGCGACTTGATCGCCGAGCGTGCGCTGGCCGAAGCCTGCGCGAAGGCCGATATCGTCGTGGCCGACCGCTTCCTGCCGCGCAGCTGCCGGCCGCGTTGGCTCAAGGCCGATCGGCGCTATCTGCAACGCGAAGGCGGCGTCGCGGTCTATCTCGATCGCGAACGCGTCGATACGGTCGCGCAGGACCAGGGGGCGCATGGCTGGTGGCGGGCACCGCGCCGATAGGGCGCGGTGCGCGTACCATCAGTGATAGCGGCGCAATAGCCCGGCGAGCTTGCCCTGCACCTGAACGCGGTGCGCATCGTAGACCTGGGGGTCATAGGCGCCATTGGCCGGATCGAGGATCACGCGTCCCGCGTCCTTGCGCAGATATTTGAGCGTGGCTTCCTCCTTGTCGACCAGCGCCACCACGATTTCGCCATCGCGCGCGCTGTCGGTCCGTTTAACAAGTGCGAAGTCGCCATCGAAAATGCCGGCCTCGATCATCGAATCTCCCGAGACCTCGAGCGCGTAATGTTCGCCGGGACCGAGCAGGGCAGCGGGAACCGGCATGCTCGACTGGCCTTCGATCGCCTCGATCGGCGCGCCGGCGGCAATCCGTCCGTGCAGCGGCACGTCGATGATGTCGTTGGCGGGTTCGGGTGCCACGGTCTTGGTCGGCATTGCCGCCCCGACCAGGTCGTTCGCAACACTGGGCTTGTCGCTCCCGGTAACAGCGTCTTCGGGAAGCTTGACCACTTCCAGTGCGCGTGCACGGTTGGGCAGCCGGCGGATGAAACCGCGTTCCTCGAGCGCCGAGATCAGGCGGTGAACGCCCGACTTGCTCTTGAGGTCGAGGGCTTCCTTCATTTCCTCGAAACTCGGGGAAATGCCGGTGTCTTCCAGGCGTTGCTGGATAAAGCGGATCAATTCGTGCTGCTTGGCGGTCAGCATGGTGCGAACTCCCGTATCGCCTGTTCACAAAGCTGTGAACGAATACGGAACAAGTAGGCAACCCGAATCGGCAAGTCAAGCAATTGCGCCGGTTTAGCGGTATGGAGGCGAGAACAGCTGTTCCTGCTTTGCCCCGGGCGCGACGGTTCAGCCGTGCAGCAGCGTCCTGGTCGCAGCAGCGACATCGGCCTGCCGCATCAGGCTCTCACCAACGAGGAAGCTGCGCACACCCGAATCTGCGAGACGGGCACAATCCGCATGCGAGCTGATCCCGCTCTCGCCCACCAGCAGGCTTTCCGCCGGCGCCCGCGGGGCAAGCTGCTCGGTCGTCGCGAGATCGGTGGTGAAGGTTTTCAGGTCGCGGTTGTTCACCCCGATGAGCCGCGAGGAAAGCCGCGCCGCGCGGTCCATTTCGGCGGCGTCGTGGACTTCGACCAGCACATCCATCGAATGGTCGAGCGCGGCCGCCTCGATCTCGGCCATGACGCTGTCATCGAGCGCCGCGACGATGATCAGGATGGCATCGGCACCGAGCGCGCGTGCTTCGGCGACCTGCCACGGGTCGACCATGAAATCCTTGCGCAGGACGGGCAGGTCGCAGGCCTCGCGGGCGGCGATGAGGTAATCCTCATGGCCTTGGAAATAGGGCGCATCGGTCAGCACGGAAAGGCATGCCGCGCCCCCTGCGGCATAGGCCCTGGCATGCGCCGCAGGCTCGAAATCGGCGCGGATCAGGCCCTTCGACGGCGAGGCTTTCTTGATCTCGGCAATAAGTCCGAAGCCGTCATCCTGCGCGCGGGCGAGTGCAGCCTGAAACCCGCGCGGCGGGGTCTGCGCACGGATCGCGGTTTCGAGATCGGACAGCGAGCGTTCCTGCTTGCGGGCAGCCACTTCTTCGCGCTTGGTGGCGCAGATTTCTTCCAGCTTGTTCATGTCAAACGCTCAGTGCGATCCAGTCGCGCAGGAGGGTCAGGGCAGCGCCGGAATCGAGCGCCTCGGCAGCGATCTGGGCGCCTTCGGTCCAATCGTCGGTCCGGCCGGCGACGATCAGCGTGGCGGATGCGTTGAACAGCACCGCATCGCGATAGGGGCCGGGGGTGCCTGCCAGCAGCGCCTCGAGCGCGTGGGCGTTGTGCGCCGGATCGCCGCCGCGGATGGCTTCGACCGGGGCGTGCGGCAGATTGGCCTGCACTGCCAGCACGCGGCGCATTTCGAAGCTGTTGCCCATCACGTCGGCCAGTTCGTTGCCGCCCGCGAGGCTGAGTTCGTCGAGGCCCTCGTCGCCCGAGGCGATGAAGCTGCGCTCGGTTCCGAGCCGGGCCTTGGCCGCGGCATAGATCGGCACATAGGCGGGGCGGGCGATACCGATCAGCTGGCGCCGGACCCCGGCGGGATTGGAGAGCGGCCCCATCAGGTTTAAGATCGTGCGCACCCCGAGCTTCTGGCGGATGGGCTGGATCCGGCCCATTGCCGGGTGGTGGTTCTTGGCGAACAGGAAACAGATGCCCAGTTCGGCGAGCGTCTTCTCCGCGCTGCGGCCTGCCGCTTCCATGTCGAGTCCGAGCGCCTCGAGCGTATCGGCCGCACCCGCCTTACTGCTGGCAGCGCGGTTGCCGTGCTTGGCCACTGGGACGCCGCAGGCCGCCACGACCAGGCTGACCGCGGTGGATACGTTGAGCGTATGATGGCCATCGCCGCCGGTGCCGCAGCAATCGACCGTGCCCTCGGGCGCAGCGATGGGGATCATCCGGTTGCGCAGGGCTCGCGCCGCGCCCGCGATTTCCTCGGAGGTTTCACTGCGCGCCGACATGTCCACCAGGAAACGGGCGATCGCGTCGTCATCGGCTTCGCCGTCGAGGATCCAGCCGAAGACTTCCTCGGCCTCGGCTTCGGCAAGGTGCCGGGTGGCATCGGGGAGCTGTTTCATGCGGGCACCTTGGCGGCGATGCCGCAGATGGCAAGGAAGTTCGCCAGCAGGGCGTGGCCGTGTTCGGTGGCGATGCTTTCGGGGTGGAACTGGACACCGTGGAGCGGAAGATCGCGGTGGCGGAACCCCATGACGCTGCTGCCGTCGAGGCCCGGGGTCTCGCTGGTCGCGTTGATTGCCAGGCAATCGGGAATGTCTTCGACCACCAGCGAATGGTAGCGCGTCGCGGTGAAGGGCGAGGGCAGATCGGCAAACACCCCGTCGCCTTCATGCGTGACGGGCGAGGTCTTGCCGTGCATCAGACCGCCGCGCACCACGCGGCCGCCGAAATGCTGGCCGATCGCCTGGTGGCCGAGGCAGACGCCGAGCAGCGGTTTGCCCGCTGCCGCGCAGGCCGCGACGATATCGAGGCTGATGCCGGCTTCGTTGGGAGTGCAGGGTCCGGGAGAAATCAGATAGCCCGCATGACCGCCATCCATCGCCTCGTCCGCCGATATGGCATCGTTGCGCACCACTTCCACGCGGGCGCCCATCTCCATCAGGTAATGGACCAGGTTGAAGGTGAAGCTGTCGTAATTGTCGATTACGAGAATGGATCGGCTGTCGGTCATCGATACAGTCCTTGAAGCGATGGCGACGCGCTTTCAAGCAAGGAAAGGTTTGCAGGCCAGCGCGGCCGGCACCGCGCTTCCCGCAGCCGATCAGGCGGTCTTGCCGGCCAGCTTGTCCGTGGCGCGGACGAGGCCATCGACGATGCCCGGTTCACCGGCGCTGTGACCGGCATCGGGCACGATCCACAGGTCGGCTTCGGGCCAGGCCTTCTTGAGCGCCCATGCCGCGCCCGGCGGGGTGCAGATGTCGTGGCGGCCCTGAACGATGATCCCGGGTATTCCAGCCAGCGAATCCACGTTCCGCAGGAGCTCGCCTTCCTCGAGGAAGAAGTTCTCGAGGAAGAACTTGGCGCAGATGCGTGCAAACGGAACCGCCTTGGCCGGATCGCCGAAGCCTTCGAGCAGGTCTTCATTGGGCAGCAGTGTCGCGACATGCCCTTCCCACAGCGACCATTCGCGCGCCGCGGCAAGCCGGGTCGCCTCGTCCTCGCTGGTCAGGCGGTTGTAATAGGCGCGCACGAGGTCGCCGCGCTCGGCTTCGGGAATGAGACCGGTGAACGCATCCCATTGCTCCGCCATGATCTCGCTCGCGCCATAATCGTAGAGCCACGACTTTTCCTGCTGCCGCGCGAGGAACACGCCGCGCAGCACCAGCTCGCTCACGCGGTCGGGATATTTCTGCGCATAGGCAAGCGCGAGCGTCGAACCCCAGCTGCCGCCGAACGCCTGCCACTTTTCGTGTCCGCACATCTCGCGCAAGCGCTCGATGTCCTCGACGATGCGCCATGTGTCATTGTGTTCTATTTCAGCAAAGGGCAGCGACTTGCCGCAACCGCGCTGGTCGAACAGCAACACGTCGTAGAGTTCAGGGTCCCACTGGCGGCGATGATCGGGAGCCATGCCCCCGCCGGGCCCGCCATGGAGGAAAACCGCCGGCTTGGCGCCCGGTGTGCCCACGCGCTCGTAATACAGCGAATGGCCTTCGCCGACATCGAGCATGCCGGTCTCGTAGGGTTCGATCTCCGGATAGAGCGTGCGGCGGGTATCGGTCATTCGCTTGCTTTCTTTCTGACCACGAGGATCGGGCCGATGGCGGCACCGGTGTCGAGCCGGTCGGTCGCCGGATTCCACAGCAGCGACACGGTATCGTCGAGGAACAGCGCGTTCTCGGCCTCGAGTTCGTTCTTGTAGAACCGGGCGAGTTTGCCGAAGGAAATCGGGGCGTTGGAGATCACGAAATGCGCGCGTCCTTCGCCATCGATGCCCACCGCATTGCGGATCTTGCGCGACGGGCCGTCATGGACGATCTGCGGATGGATCTTGCCGTCGACGATCAGCATCGGCCCCGACTGTGTGCCGAATTGCGGGCGCTCGGTGACATTGGCGAGGAACCAGTCGGTCTCGCGCACCTGCCAGTCGCCGCCGCTGCCGTAGAACACCCCGTTGGGTTTCATGTAGAAATTGCCCGAGCCCGATCCAGTGTCGAGTTCGCCCAATCGTTCGGAATCTTCCACGAAATAGCCCGCCGGGCGTTCGCCTTCGCCGAAAATCCCCGCGTTCATCGCGAAGGCGATGGTGTCGCCGTCATTGGCATCGGCATATCTGGCGAGGCTGCCGTAGCGCGATCCGCCCCGGTCGAGCGCAGTCGAGATGTCGTGGCGTTCGGGCACGGCGAGGCAGTGCGTCAGCGGCGTATCTTCGAAAATGATCGAGCGGCAGGCGCTTTCGACCTGGCTCGCCAGCGTCGCCGCCGGAGTGGGCGTGTCGCCGGCTGCATCCTGCGGCTGTCCGTCGATCCGCGCGCGGGCCACCGGCTCGCCCTCGGGTTGGGCTTCGCATGCAGTCAGCGCAAGCAGCGCCAGCGCGGCAAGTGTCGTTCTCATTGGCCGAATCCGGGTTCCTTCGCGAGGCGGACGGCTTCCTTCGCCGCAGCGAGCAGGGCGCCCGCTTTCGCTTCGCATTCTCTCTGCTCATACGCGGGTTCGCTATCGGCGACTATCCCCGCGCCGGCCTGCACGTGCATGGTTCCGTCCTTCACCACCGCAGTGCGCAGCACGATGCAGCTGTCGACCGAACCATCGGGCGCGAAATAGCCCACGCCGCCGGCATAGGGGCCGCGCGTCGCCGGCTCGAGTTCCGCGATGATTTCGCAGGCGCGCACCTTGGGCGCACCGCTGACCGTGCCCGCGGGGAAGCCGGCGAACAGCGCATCGATCGCGTCTTTCGCCGGATCGAGCTGGCCGGTCACATTGCTGACGATATGCATCACGTGGCTGTAGCGCTCGACCATGAAACTGTCGGTGACGGTCACGCTGCCCGATTGTGTCACGCGTCCGACATCGTTGCGGCCCAGGTCGAGCAACATGAGGTGTTCGGCGCGTTCCTTCGGGTCGGCCAGCAGCGAGCGTTCGGCGTCGCGATCCTCTGCCTGCGTCGCGCCGCGCGGGCGAGTGCCGGCGATGGGCCGGATGGTCACTTCGCCTTCGCGCACGCGGACCAGGATTTCCGGGCTCGACCCCACGATCGCAAACCCGGGCATGTCGAGGAAATAGAGGAAGGGCGAGGGATTGACCCGTCTGAGCGCGCGGTAAAGCGCCATCGGCGGCAGTTCGAACGGGGTGGCGAAGCGCTGTGACAGCACGACCTGAAAGATGTCGCCGGCCTCGATATAGTCCTTCGCACGCAGCACCATCGCCTCGTAGTCCGCGGCGGGCATCGTCGGCGTCAGAGCGGGTTCGGGATGATCGGCGGCGCGTGTTTCCGACGGGATCGCCGGCCGGGCGAGCCTGCGCAGCACCTCGTCGATGCGTTCGCCCGAACGTTCGATCGAACCGCCCGCCCATACCGGGGCGATGCAAAACAGCGCGTCGCTGAGCCGGTCGAACACCAGCAGCACGGTCGGCCGCACGAACAGCATGTCGGGTACGTCAAGCGCACTCTGCGGCGGGCGCGGGAGTTTTTCGACCAGCCCGATGGTCTCATAGCCGAAATGCCCGACGAGGCAGGCGAGGGCGGGAGGCAGTTCGCCGGGAACAGCACAATGGCAGCTTTCGACCAGTGCACGCAAGCTGTCGAGCGTGCCGGCATCGCAGGGCTCGAAAGCCTCGCGGTCGTGCTGCCAGCGACGGTTGATCGCCGCGCTGTCGCCCGTCGCGCGAAACACCAGATCGGGATCGAGCCCGATGAGGCTGTAACGGCCGCGGACTTCACCGCCCTCGACCGATTCGAGCAGGAAATCGCCGCGCCCTTCCTCGAACAGTTTGAGCGCCGCGCCGACAGGGGTTTCGGTATCGGCCACGATTTCGCGCCAGATCAGCGCGGGAGTGCCCTGCGCCAGTGCGGTGCGCGCCCGGTCGACGCCTTTCAGGCCGTTATCCAACTGGACCTCAGTTGCCGGAGAGCTGGGCACGCACGGCTTCGATCGCCGTGGCATTGCGCGAGACGCCCAGTTCTTCGCGCATCGCGCGGCTGAACTGTTCGGCGTATTCTTCGCCCAGCAGCGGACCCATCTGGCGGGTGGCCTGCGCGATCAGCGGATCGTCGCCGGCGATCTCGCCCATGGTGATATCATCGACATCGACCACGAAGAAACCGGCATTGTTGCCCGCTTCGAGCCGCTTCGTCGTTCCCTCAGCCATGCTGAACAGCAGGGCGATCGGGGGCGGGATGCGCTGTTCGCGCTGGCGCGCGAGATCTTCGCGGGTCATGTCGACGCTCTGCGCGGGGGGAACGCGGCGCTCCTCCTCGGCGAGCGCGGCGGCCATCGTCTTGCCCGACCGCACGCGTGCGATCACCCGGTCGGCCGCGGCCTGCGCGGCTTTCATGCCCTCGGTAGCACGCCAGCGCGCTTCGACCGCATCGGCGATCTGTGCATAGGGGGCGACGGCACCGGGCGTGATGTCGTCCACTTCGTAAACCAGATAGGTCTGCCCGCTTTCGATCGGGGCGATCTCGGGTTCTTCGACTTCCATCTGGAACAGCGTGGCAAGGGCGGGCTGGAGCACCTCGGGGACCGTGCCGCGGGGCTCGTCGAACAGCTGGCCATTAGCGAGAACCGGGCCGACCGTTTCCAGCTCGAGAGCCAGTTCTTCGCCCACTTCGCTGAGCGTGGCGCCGTTTCCGAGCTGCTCTTCGATCTCGCTTGCGAGATCGGCCAGGCCGCGCACCCGCTTTTCCGCGCGCAGCGTATCGGTGATATCGCCGCGCACCTGGCTCAGCGACCGGGCAGGAGTGGTTTCGACCGCGTCGATCCGCGCGACATGCCAGCCCAGCGGGCTGCGCGCGGGCGTGGTCATCGCGCCGCGTTCGGCGGAGAAATAGGCTGCGGCGACCGCAGGCGACGCCTGGCTCGCGAGACCTTCGCGAACGACATCGACCACGGGCGAAGCGCGCAGCCCCGCTTCGCGGGCGACCTGTTCGAACGACGCGCCACCGGCAACGCGGTCACGGATCGACTTGGCGGCGGCTTCTGTCGGTACGATCAGCTGGGTGACGTCGCGGGTTTCAGCAGCGGCGTATTGTTCGGCATCGCGTTCATAGCGCGTGGCGATTTCGGCATCGGTCGGTTCCGCCCGGTCGCCCAGTGCTGCCGCGTCGAAGGTGGCATAGCGGATCGTACGGCGTTCCGGCCGTACGAACGCATCACGGTTCGCATCGTAATAGGCGCGCAAGACCTTGGGGTCGGCTGCGCCGCTCGGGGCGTATGTCGCTGCGGGGAGCAACGCGATCGAACCTTCGCGCCGTTCCTTGAACAATTGCGCATAACGGTACGCAAGCTTGTCGGGCACGGTCGCTCCGAAGCTCGCGGGAAGCAGCATCTGCTGCGACAGCAGGCCGATCCCCAGGTCCTCGCGCACGTCGGCATCGCTCAGCCGCTGCAGGGCCAGCGCCTGACGATAGGTATCCTCGCTGAAATTGCCGTCTGGGCCGCGGAACGCGGGAATCATCCGGATTTCGCTGTTGACCAGATTGTCGCCCGCCCGGAGCCCGTAGCGCTGGGCATACTCCTTCAGCGCGGCGCGGCTGATCAGCGCTTCGAGCGCGGAATCGAGCCCCCCACCGCGCAGGAAGGCCTGCATGGTGGCCGTAGGCTGGTCCTGCCGCACCCGGTCGAGCCCGTTGTTCGCGCCCTGGATCAGATCCGCGGTGGATATCTTTTCATCCCCGACGACAGCCACGCGGTCACCGCCCGCGATGCCGCCGAAAGTCCCGGTGGACGAAACATCCGCGCTGGCGAACGCCAGGGCGATCAGACCGAGGAAGGCGAGCGCGATTGCCAGCCCGAGCTTGGTCTTGAAGAAATTGCGGAAGAATTGGAACATGATAGACGGACGATCCGGTTGGATGGCTGCTGTTGTTCAGGCGGAGCCTGGATGGGTTGGGGCGCTTTATCCCCCCTGCGACCTCGCGGCAACAGGTTGCAAAGGGTTTTGACGCGGGAAGAAACCTTGTCTAGCGGAGCGCATTCCAAGCCCCATATAGCGGGCCACACATTTCAATAAATCGCAGGACCAAGACATGGCCGAACGGCCCTACATCGTCGGAAACAGGAAAATGAACGGCACGCGCGCCATGCTTTCCGAAGCACGCGCGATCGATCGTGCCGCGCAGCGTTACATGAAGGTCGAGGTCGCCGTGGCGCCTCCCTACACGCTGATTCACGCGGTCCATAAGGAAGCCGAACAGATCGGCGTAGGCGCGCAGGATTGCCACCCGGGCGCGGAAGGTGCGCATACCGGGGACATCAATTCCTCGATGGTTGCCGATGCAGGCGCGAAGTTCGTGATCCTGGGCCACAGCGAACGGCGCCAGGGCCACGGCGAAAGCAACGAACTGATCAACGCCAAGATCGAATCGGCCATCGAGTCGGGCCTGCGCATCATCCTCTGCTGCGGCGAACCGCTCGATACGCGTGACGCGGGCAAGGCCGAAGAATACGTGCTGGCCCAGATCAAGGCCGCTCTGACGGTGGTCGAAGATCCCGCCGAACGCCTGACGATCGCTTATGAGCCGATCTGGGCGATCGGTACCGGGCGCACCGCAACCGGCGAGGATATCGCAGCCATGCACGGGGCGATCCGCCGGCTGCTCGACGAAACCTATGGCGAAGAGGAATCCGCCAAGGTCCGCATCCTCTATGGCGGTTCGGTGAAGCCCGACAATGCGCGCGAGATCCTGGCGACCCCCGAAGTGGGCGGTGCGCTGGTCGGCGGTGCCAGCCTGTCGGCGGAAAGCTTCCTCGGGATCGTGGTCGGCGCCTCCGAAGCCGAAGAGGCCTGATCGCACCCGACCTTGCCGTTTGCCGCCGGCGCGCCTAGATGCGCCTGAGCTCCGCTAAAGCCTTTCCAAGAGTATTCGCATGTTCCTGTTCCTAACCGTCGTCCAGGCGATCATCGCAGCCGCGCTTGTCGGCGTCATCCTGATGCAGCGCTCCGAAGGCGGCGGGCTTGGCATCGGTGGCAGCCCGTCGGGCATGCTCAGCGCGCGCGGAGCCGCGGATTTCCTGACCCGTTCGACCAAATGGCTCGCGGTGCTGTTCGTCGTCCTGTCGATCGCGCTGGCTGCAGTCGCAGTCGAGACGACCGGCAGCGACGCCATCGAATCGACGCTCGATCGCACGGTTGCACCGGCGGATCCGCTGGGTGCGGCCACGACCGGCGAAGCCGCTCCTGCCGCCGATCCCCTGAGCGCTCCTGCGGACGGCGATCCGCTGTCCGGCGCGACCGAATAATCTCCATTCCATCGCAGAGCTGTGGATTGCGCCGTGCAAATGGCGCGATCCATGTGCGTTTGCGCTTGCCCCGACTCAATCCCACAGCTTAAGGCTCGACCCCCATGGCGCGGTATATCTTTATCACCGGCGGCGTGGTCTCCTCGCTTGGCAAAGGTCTCATGGCAGCATCGCTTGCTGCCCTCCTCCAAGCGCGTGGCTACAAGGTCCGTATCCGGAAATTCGACCCCTATCTCAACGTCGATCCGGGGACGATGTCCCCCTATCAGCACGGCGAGGTCTATGTGACCGACGACGGGGCAGAGACCGATCTCGATCTCGGCCATTACGAGCGTTTCACCGGCGTATCGGCTCACCAGGGCGACAACATCACCTCGGGCCGGATCTACCAGGACATCATCGCCAAGGAACGCCGCGGCGACTACCTCGGCGCGACCGTCCAGGTGGTCCCGCACGTGACCGACGAGATCAAGGCCTTCGCGCTGGCCGGGCAGGACGACCATGACTTCGTGCTGTGCGAGATCGGCGGAACCGTGGGCGACATCGAAGGCCTGCCGTTCATGGAGGCCATCCGCCAGCTGCGCAACGAGTTGGAGCCGTGGCAGACTCTGAGCGTCCACGTCACGCTGGTCCCCTATATTGCCGCGGCGGGCGAGTTGAAGACCAAGCCGACGCAGCACTCGGTGCGCGAACTGGCCAGTCTCGGGATCAAGCCCGATGTGCTGCTGTGCCGCGCCGAGCATCCGATCCCCGAATCCGACCGCCGCAAGATCGCGCAGTTCTGCAACGTGCGGCAGGAAGCGGTCATTCCCGCGCTGGACGCGCCGTCGATTTATGCCGTGCCGCTGCAGTATCACGGCGAGGGGCTCGATACCGAAGTGCTGCGCGCCTTCGGGATAACCGATGCGCCCGATCCCGACCTGTCGCGCTGGTACGACGTCGTGGATCGCCATTCCAACCCCGAGGGCGAAGTCACGATCGGCGTGATCGGCAAATATGTCGGCCTACAGGATGCTTACAAATCGCTCAACGAGGCGCTGGTGCACGGCGGCATGGCGCACCGGGTCAAGGTCAACATCAAGTGGATCGACGCCGAAGTGTTCGAAGGCGACGATGCCGACATTGCCGCCAAGCTCGAACCCATGCATGCCATCCTGGTGCCCGGCGGGTTCGGTGAGCGCGGCAGCGAGGGCAAGATCGCGGCAGTCCGTTTCGCCCGCGAACGCAAGGTGCCGTTCTTCGGCATCTGCCTTGGCATGCAGATGGCGTGCATCGACGCTGCGCGCGAGGCCGGCTTTGCCCGCGCCTCGTCGACGGAATTCGGCGAGACCGAAGAACCGGTGGTCGGCATCATTACCGAATGGATGACCGAAGAGGGTCTCCAGAAACGCGAAGCCGGCGGCGATCTCGGCGGGACCATGCGGCTGGGTGCATATGATGCCAAGCTTGCGGAGGGCAGCCACGTGTCGAAGGTCTATCACGGGGCGACCAGCATCTCGGAACGCCACCGCCACCGCTACGAAGTGAACGGGGCCTATATCGAGCCGCTCGAGAAACAGGGCCTGGTCTTCTCGGGCATGTCGCCCGACGGCCTGCTTCCCGAAATCGTCGAACGCCCCGATCAACCATGGTTCGTGGGCGTGCAGTTCCATCCCGAGCTGAAATCGCGGCCCTTCGAACCGCACCCGCTGTTCGCCGGTTTCGTCGGCGCGGCGCTGGAACAGGCACGTCTGGTCTGATCCAGCGCCGAGATGGCGGCATTTTAAGCCTCTGATTTCGTTGGAGGCGTCGAAATTACGCTTGTAGCTATGCGACAAAATGATGTCGCGGGCACGAGACCGGTTTATCTTTTGTTATGTTTGGGCCAGAATACGGCTGTTCCACACCTCGGGTGTGGGCGCATGGAGACACATGCTTTGCCAGCACGAGGCGGGGCTTGCTTCGAAGCCGGTTGTCTTCTGCGACCCGGACGGCCGATTTCGGGG
>PVBE010916870.1_pt1 | contig 15085 bp, 14 predicted proteins | sample 1631181 | NCBI WGS metagenome assembly PVBE01 (sample SAMN08397723, study PRJNA350692) | Marine metagenome, whole genome shotgun sequencing project. | isolation source: water | place: Pacific Ocean | collected 2012-04 | reverse complement strand
CCTTTGCCACCTTGCGAGCGGTCAGCACGATGTCGAGCTCACGGGCGGTCGTGCGGGCGCCCTCATCGAAAGTCTCGTAAAAGTCGCCCAGCCGGAAAAGCAGAATCGCGTCCGGGTGCCGGCTTTTGATGTCAAGATATTGCCTGCGGATCGGGGTAACTTTCGCCTCGCCTGTGGGCATGCGCGTATTGTATGAGAGCGCCGGTGGACGGTCAAATCGGTGCTTTGCTGGAACGGGTAAATTGTGATATTATATGAGCGGGCGCTCATATAATATGGCACAGATGACTGACGAGTTCGAGCTGCGCATCACCGGCATGGATTGCGCGGATTGCGCGTTGACGCTGCGGGAAAGCGTGGCGCGGCTTGATGGCGTACAGGCTTGCACGGTGAACTTCGGCACTGGCCGAATGCGGGTGAGCGGGTCGGTCGCGGCTGCGGCGGTCAGCGGCGCGGTGACAGCGCTCGGTTACGGTGTGGCTGCGCGTGCTGCGCCGGGAGAGCATAACGACGAATCGACTCTGTGGCTGCGCCTGCTGCGCAGTCCGCGCAACGCGCTCACCCTGGCGGGGATGCTGCTTATCGGGCTGGCGTTCGCTGCGCAGGCTGCGGCTTCAAATCTGGCGGTAATTCTTTTCGCTCTGGGAGCGCTGGCCGGATTGTACTTCCCGACGCGCACCGGATGGGCCGCGCTGCGCAGCCGGCGCGGGTTGGACATGAACGTGCTCATGACGATAGCGGCGCTGGGCGCGTTCGCAATCGGAGAATACGCGGAGGCGGCAACGGTGATTGTGCTCTTCAGCCTGGGCGAGGCGCTGGAGGGTTTCACTCTGGAGCGCGCGCGCGAAAGCATCCGCTTTCTGACTGCGCTCGCTCCGGCCGAAGCCACGCTGGTGCAAGCTTGCATGGACTGTGAGGGCCACCGTGGCCGAGAGCTTCCGGATGGCTCCGGCCTTTACCGCACCGGCCCGTGCCCGTGGTGCGATGCACACACGCAGACCGTAGCGGTGGCGTCGCTGGCGCTCGGTGACGTGATCATGGTCAGGCCGGGCGAGCGCATCCCCATGGATGGGGTGGTGCGTTCCGGGCAGTCCGCAGTTAATCAGGCGCCGATAACCGGCGAGAGCATGCCGGTTGAAAAGAGCGTCGGCGCGCAGGTTTTCGCCGGGACGGTCAACGGCGAGGGCGCGCTGGAAATCGAGGTCATCCGCCTTGCGCAGGACAACACGCTCGCGCGCATGATTCATCTGGTGGAGCAGGCGCAGGAGCAGAAAAGCCCGGCGCAGCGCTTTGTGGATCGCTTCGCGCGGCTGTACACGCCAGCTGTGGTGGGCGTTGCCGTGGCTGTGGCTGCGCTGCCGCCTCTGCTGCTCGGGCAGCCCTTTCTGGATTCGGCCACTGGCCACGGCTGGCTCTATCGTGCGCTGACCATGCTCGTGATTGCCTGCCCGTGCGCGCTGGTCATCGCCACCCCGGTGACCGTCATCAGCGCGATTTCGGCCGCGGCGCGGCGCGGCGTGCTCATAAAAGGGGGTGCTTATCTGGAACTTCTGGGTGCAGTGCGCGTGGTTGCCTTCGATAAAACCGGCACGCTGACGCATGGCCGCCCGCGGGTGATTGCCATGGCGTGCACGAGCGCGGACTGCACTGCCCCGCGCGACTGTGTCGACTGCGATGAGATGCTCATGCTGGCAGCTGCCGTCGAGCGCAGCAGCAGCCATCCCCTCGCGCGCGCTGTGGTGCAGGCAGCCGAGCAACGCGGCTTACGGCAGCTGCGCGCCCGCGAGGTGCGCGCGTTGCCCGGGCGTGGGGTGCAGGGCAGCGTGAATGGCAGCGCGGTGCTTGTGGGCAGCCATGAACTCTTCCACGAGAATGCCTTTCACGCACTCTGTGAGCAGGTTGCAGCAGCCGAAAGGCGTGGGCAAACGGTAATGCTGGTCGGGGAGAACGGTGCGGTGAGCGGTTATCTGGCGGTGAGTGACCCGCCGCGAGGAAACAGCCGCGCGGCGCTGGCGGCGCTCTGCGATGGAAACGCGGTGCGCACGGTGATGCTTACCGGTGACAACTCCGCCGTGGCCGCCGCGGTGGCACAAAGCGTGGGAGTGCAAGAGGTGCGCGCGGGCATGCTGCCGGAAGATAAGATGGCCGCGGTGCGCGCGCTGGCCGCCGATAATGGTGCTGTGGCCATGGTGGGCGATGGGGTAAATGACACCCCGGCGCTCGCGGCGGCTGATGTCGGCATTGCCATGGGCGGGGCGGGCACGGCGCAGGCGCTGGAAACGGCCGACGTTGTCCTGATGGGCGATGACCTTTCCGCGCTACCGGCGGCCATGCGGCTGGGGCGGCGCTCGTTGCGAATCATGCGTTTCAATATCTGGTTCGCGCTGCTGCTCAAGGGCGCGTTTCTGGTCGCGGCGGTCGCGGGCATCGCCAGCCTGTGGATGGCGGTCTTCGCTGACATGGGCGCTTCATTGTTCGTTACCTTGAACGGGATGCGCCTGCTGCGCGCGCGGTCGCTCAGGTGATTAGTTCGGCGGGAAGAAAATCCAAGCGGTTGAGATAATTCACCCTGATACGGCGCTCAGCGAAGCTTATGTGGCTGATGCCGCCGTTGTTCAGGTGGAACCAGTGCGCGCGCTCTTCGGGCGAGGCAATGTTCAGCAGTTCGCACAGGAAGAAGTGGTAGAAACCACCGTGGGTTATCAGCGCGACGCGATGCGCGCCCTCGCCGTGGCGCTGCTGCAAATCCGCCCGCACGCGGCTCGCGCGCGTTAGCAGCTCGGGCAATTCTTCATGCGGGCGATTCCACCATCCACCGGCACCGAGGGACTGTGACAGCACTAATTCCGGGTGATTGCTTTCGAAATACTCGCGGCCGGGCCCCTCCACCCCGGAGCGCTCGCCGCTCCCGGCATCCTGTTTAAATAACCCACCGCCCTCGTGGGTTTCCGGCCAGGCCACTAGCGGCAACCCGAGTCGGCGGCTGAGAATCTCCCCGGTCTCGACAGCGCGCTCCATTAGGCTGCAATAAAGGTGGGTGATGGCGAAACCGCCGATGTTCTGCGGGTCTGCGCCGACCAAGGTCGCGTGCTCCCCGTGAGTGGCGAGGAAACGGGCCAGCATTTCCGCCTGCCTGCGGCCGGTTGCGGTGAGCGGCGGGTCGGGCACGCGATCCTCGTAGAACAGTGTCTGTTCCCAGATTGCGTTGTTGGCCGATTGGCAATGGCGAATCAGGAAAAGCTGCATTGGTGTTGACGCGATGCTTGCAGAACGCCCCCAAGTTTAGCAGACTTGCAGCCATCCGTCGGCGAAGCCGACCTCGTGGCCGCCGGCAGCGGAAGCGCGCACCGCGCCCGGCCGGCTCGCGCCATGAGTGAAATCGGTAGCAGTGCGCGCCGACAGCGCTTCGGGACTGGCCATCAGTTTGAAGGGCTGGCCCCATTGCGCCGCACCGCGCATAAAGTTGAAGGCGCGCAGCACCGGCCACGAGGTGGGTACACTCCAATCGTCAGCGTGCGGCCACGATTGGTGACTTTCCGCCCCGTGCTGCGGCCGCCCGGAGTAATCTCCGCTTCGGATTGCAGTCAGCAGCATCTCGGCGCCGGCGCCGGCCAGCAGCTCGTCTGCGGCGGAGCCGGAGATGCCCGTCGGCAGTGCGACTCCGGTCTGGGCGACTATGTCGCCCGCATCAATACGGGAAGTCATGTAGTGAAGCGTGACGCCAATCTCGCGCAGGCCGTCACGCAGCTGCCAGAAGAGCGGCGCCGGGCCGCGATAGGCGGGAAGCCGGGAGGGGTGCATGTTCAGCGCGGCGATGGCGGCTCGTTGCAGCAACGATTGTGGCAGCTGCGGAAAACACGCCACTATCAGCAGCTCGAATCCAAGCGTGGCTGGCAGATTGGAGGGGGTCCACACCGGTATTGCGTGTGTGCGCGCGCGGGCGATGATGGTATCATTAGAAGTGGTGGCAAGCAGATTGATCATGCTCGCAGACGGTGCTGATTCCCGTGCGACGTCCGGGATCACCACGCCGACAACGCGCTGCTCGGCGCGCAGCAGCGCCAGCAACGGCGGCAGTGAAAAGGGGCCTTGCGCGCCAAAATACAGGATGCGCGGGGAGGCCACCTGATGCCCGATACTGTTCATTGCGTCAAACTGGGGCGGGAACTACCCGGTCTTTCGGGGCAGCCCTTTCCGGGCGAACTGGGTGAGCGCATTCTCGAAAACGTCTCTGCGCAGGGCTGGGAGATGTGGCGCGAACATTCGACCTTGCTCATCAACCACTATGGTCTGAACCTTGCCGACCCCACCGCGACGGCAATGCTCGCCGGGGAGATGGAGAAGTTCTTCTTCGGCGAAGACGCGCGCGTGCCCGAGGACTGGGTTCCGCAAAGGCAGGGCACCGGCGCGGGCATTCCCGGCGTGGGTGGCAAGGGCGCGCCGATGGGCAAAGGCGCGCCGGCGCGGAAGTGAAAAACCATCACTGAACCGGCTCAAGCGGAATCTCGGTTTCGACTTCAAAATGTAATAGAGAGTGCGCCCGCCGTAGCGCGGCCTCCACTTCGGCGGGCTCATCCCCAAGTGCGAAGATAAAGCCCAGATATCCCTCCCCCTCCGGAAGTGGCTGCAGCGCGTAATTCAACTTTGCAGTGATTTCAACGCGCTCGATGCCCGACACCGCCTCGGCCGCCTGCACTCCGGTGACGCCGCGCAAAAGCCCGCGCGCGGGAATGGGAATCATCATCACGCCGCGGCTTCCGCGTTCAGCCGCAAGACTGCCGATGGGCAGCCCGGTTGCCTGCCGGAGCACAAGCTCCTCCAGCGATACTCCAGAGCGGAAGCGCAGCGTGCGCGAGCACAGCCCGCCGATTGAGCGCCCGGCGACCTCGATGGGCCAGACGCCCTCTGCGTTTAGGCGCAACTCGGCGTGCAGCGGCCCGGTGCGCAACCCCAGCGCGCGCGCGGATTCTCGCGTGGCGGCCAGCACGGATTCCTGCTCGTCAGCGCGCAGCCGCGAGGGGGTGACGTAAATGGTCTCCTCGAAGAACGGTCCTTCGAGCGGGTCGGGCTTGTCGAAGATCGCCAGCGGGCGCAGCCCGTTTTCGCCCAGCAGCGCCTCCACGGCCACCTCGCGGCCGGGAATGTAATCCTCCACCAGAATGCGCGTACCCACCGATTTACGCAAAATGGCGCACACGCGCCGCCAGGCGCGCTCGAATCCCCCCGCGTTGTCCGCGCGTATGACGCCGCGGCTGCCGTTGAGCAGCAACGGCTTGAGCACGCACGGGTAGCTGCAACGCGCGGCGATTTTGCTCGCGTCCACGTCCATCGGAAAGGCGGAGAAGGCAGGGCTGCGCGCCCCGCCGGCGCGCAGCCGCTCGCGCATAATCAATTTATTGCGCGCGGCCAGTGCGGCGGAAGGGCTGTTGTGCGCTAATCCGAGGCGGGCGGCCGCCTCGGCGGCGATGACTGTGGCAGTGTCATCCAGCGCTATCACCGCCGCGAGCGGCTCGCGCTGTGCCAGCGCGGTCAGCGCGCGCACGGCCTGCTCGCTGTCGTGGAAGTCAAGCGCAAGCGCGACGTTCCATTCCGCCGCCAGCGGCGCGGGCAGGTCCACGCCCCAGCGCACCTGCAGGCCGAGTTTTCGGGCGGCGGCGGCGAAGGGCCGGCCGCGATATGTGTTCGCGGTGGCAAGCAACGCCACTGTGGCTGCGCGGATGGGGTGTTCGCTGTTCATTTTCGGAAGTACCTGCCGCAATCTTACCGCGTTTGCGCCGCTCGTGCCCAAAGTGGAGGTATAATAAACCGCAGTTGTCCAACAGAATAGATTGACCTTCGGGGCAGGGTGAGCGCGGGCGCGTGCCGGCGCAATTCCCGACCGGCGGTGAAAGCCCGCGAGCCGGCCGCCGCAGCGCGGCTGGCAGGAGCCGGTGAAATTCCGGCGCCGACGGTACAGTCCGGAGATGAGAAGGTTGCGCGACCGTGGCCGGCGGGTAGGTCGGCGGCATTGCGTGCCCCGGAGATGTGCTCATCTTCGGGGTTTTTTGATTGCCGCAGTGGCTACTACCGTGGTGGCGGTGCGCAGCGCGCCCTGAAGATGGACTTTCTTCTGGGCGCTTTGTTATGGCAGATGACCGCAGAAAAAACATGCTCCGCGCGCTGGAACTGGCGCGCAGAGCGCAGGGGCGCACTAGCCCGAACCCGCTGGTGGGCGCGGTGCTGGTGAAGGATGGCCGCGTGGTCGGCGAAGGTTTCCACCGCCGCGCGGGCGCTGCGCATGCGGAGGTGGAGGCGTTGCGCGCAGCCGGAGCGGCCGCGCGCGGCGCGACGGCCTTCGTCACGCTGGAGCCGTGCGCGCATCATGGCCGCACCCCGCCGTGCGCCGACGGGCTGATTGCAGCCAGGGTGGCGCAGGTCTATTCCGCCGGTGAAGACCCCAACCCGCGCGTGAACGGCGGCGGGCACGCGGCGCTCCGCGCGGCCGGGATTCGCGTGCGCACCGGACTGTGCGCGGAGCAGGCGCGGGAAATCAATCTACCGTTCTTTAAATACGTCGCCTGCGGCCGCCCGTGGGTGACGGCGAAGTTCGCGATGAGCCTTGACGGCAAGCTGGCCACGCGCCGGGGCGAATCGCAGTGGATAACCGCAGAGGCGGCGCGGCGGCGCGGGCACCACTTGCGCAACATGACCGATGCGGTTTTGGTGGGGGCGGGCACCGCGCTGGCTGATGATCCGCGCCTGACCACGCGCTTGCCAGAAACCGAGAGCGATATACGTAATCCGTTGCGCATAGTTGTGGATAGCAGCGGTCGGGTGCCGCTCACGGCGCGCATGTTTACGGAGGAGCTGCCCGGCAACGCGGTGCTGGCGACAACCGAGGCCGCCGCCTCGGAGCACTGCAGCGCTTTGCGCGAGCGCGGGGTGCAGGTCTGGCGGCTTCCGGCGGATGAAAACGGGCGCGTGGAACTGGGCGCGCTGCTGGACGAAATCGGGCGCAGGGAAATGCTCACCCTGCTCGGCAGTGAATTGACCGGCGCGTTTGTGGCCGCCGGCCTGCTGGACGAGGTGTGCGCGTTCGTGGCCCCGCTTCTTATCGGGGGCCGCGCTGCCCCGGGGCCGGTGGGTGACCCCGGGGCGGGTGCGCTGGCGCAGGCGCTGCGGCTCGGCAACCTTGTCACCGAGAAAATCGGGGCGGACGTGCTTATCCGGGGCGAGGTACTCAAAAATGACGAGGGCGAAAGCTAGCGGGGCAAAACCGGAGCGCATGTTCACGGGACTGGTGGAAGAGATTGGCACGGTGGAACGGCTGTGGCGCGAGCGCGATGGCTGGTGGTTGAGCGTGCGCGCGGAGCGGGCGTTGACCGATCTGGCCGTGAGCCACAGCATCGCGGTGAATGGCGCCTGCCTGACGGTGACTGCGTTGAGCGAGGCTGCTTTCACTGTGGGCCTCGCGCCCGAGACCGTGCGGCGCACCAATCTGGGCGAGTTGCAGCCAGGCGAGGGCGTCAATCTGGAGCGCGCCCTGCCGGCGGACGGGCGCGTTGGCGGACATTTCGTGCAGGGGCATGTGGATGGCGTCGGCGTCATCCGCGCGCTGCGCCCGGAGGACGACTCGCTCTGGGTGACAGTGGAAACTCCGGCGGAGCTGCTGCGCTACATCGTGCCGAAGGGGTTCGTGGCCGTGGACGGCGTCAGCCTGACCGTGGTGGAGGTCTTCCCGGATTCGTTCAATTTCATGCTGATTGCATACAGTCAGGAACACATCGTGCTGCCGCGAAAATCCACCGGCGCGCGCGTGAATCTGGAGGTAGACATGCTGGGGAAATATGTGGAGCGATTTGTGCAGGGAGCGACCGATGCCGTACGCAACGATTGAGGCCGCGCTGGAAGATATCCGCGATGGTAAGTTCGTCATTGTGGTAGACAGCGAGGATCGCGAGAACGAGGGCGATCTGGTAATCGGCTCCGAGTTGGTCACGCCCGACGCAGTTAATTTCATGGCAAAGGAGGCGCGCGGGCTAATTTGCGTTTCTCTCACCGAGCCGAGGGCATTAGAACTCAATCTGGAGCCGATGGAACGCCGCAACACCAGCCTGCACAAAACCGCTTTCACCGTCAGCGTGGATGCGGTCAACAACACCACCACTGGCACTTCCGCTTTCGATCGTTTTGAGACCATCCGCACGCTAATTGCGCCCGACGCTGTGCCGGAGAATCTGGCGCGGCCGGGGCATGTCTTCCCCATCGTGGGCAAGGAGGGCGGGGTGCTGCGCCGCGCCGGCCACACCGAGGCCAGCATGGACCTGGCGCGCATGGCCGGGTTACAGCCCAGCGGCGCCATCTGCGAAATCATGGCTGAGGACGGCACTATGGCTCGCGTCGCCCAGCTGCAGGCGTTCGGCCGGGAACACGGCCTGACCATGATTACTATCGAGGCGCTAATCCGTTATCGCCGCCGAAAGGAGGTGCTGGTCGAGCGCACCACCACCGTCTCGCTGCCCACCGATTTCGGGGAATTTACTTTGCATCTCTATGAGGACCAGTATGAGGAAGAATCGCATGTCGCTCTAACGCTGGGCGATATACGCGCGGATGAGCCGGTGCTGGTCAGGGTGCACTCGGAGTGCCTCACCGGGGATGTATTCGGCTCGCGGCGCTGCGATTGCGGCGGGCAGCTGCGGGCGTCCATGAAAGCCATTGCCGAGCATGGAGCGGGCATCATCGTTTACCTTCGTCAGGAGGGCCGCGGCATCGGTCTGAAACACAAGATAAAAGCGTACAAGCTTCAGGAGGCCGGTCTGGACACGGTCCAGGCCAATGCCGAGCTGGGTTTTCCGCCGGACCTGCGGGATTACGGCGTCGGCGCGCAGATACTCTATGACCTCGGCGCACGCAAACTTATCGTGATGACCAACAATCCGATGAAACTGGTCGGACTGGAGGGCCATGGTCTTGAGATTGTGGATCGGCGACCACTCAACGTCGCTGTCACTGATCTCAACCGACGCTATCTGCAGACCAAGAAACAGAAACTTGGTCACCTGATAGATTGACCATGATTGCCATTGCGGTGAGTGAATTCAACGGGGAGATAAGCGGCGGGCTGCTGGCGGGTTGCCGAGCAGCCCTGCTGGAAAGCGGAATCCCGGAAAGCGACATCGATGTGACACGGCTGCCCGGCGCATTTGAGCTGCCGGCGGCCGCGGCGCGGCTCTCGCAGCAACCAGGAGTGCAGGCCGTCATCACGCTCGGAGTAGTCATCCGCGGCGAGACCGACCATTATCATTACATCTCCGAGGCGGTCACCCACGGGCTGATGCAGGTGACGCTGCGCAGCCCGGTTCCGGTTCTCTTCGGCGTGCTGACCTGCCAGAATGTGGAACTGGCGCGCGCGCGCTCGGAATCGATTGGCCCGCGCAACAAAGGCTATGATGTCGGCATGGCCGCTGTGGCCATGATGGCGCGGTGACGCGCAGGGTCGCGCTTTGCTCGTAAGGGCAGAGGCGCGCAGCACTGGAGCCGCGGTGCGCCACACGCCGGTGCAGCCGCTGCTGGAAGCGGCGCTGGCCGACCAGCCTCTCTCTGCTTCCGATGGTTGCGCGCTTATGGCCGTGCCGGCGCAGGCGCTTCCCGAAATCTGCGTGGCCGCGCGCCGGTTGCGCGAGCGCTGCAAGGGCCGCACGGTCACCTACTCTCGTAAAGTCTTCATACCGCTCACCACGCTTTGCCGCGATAGCTGCGGCTATTGCACTTTCGCCAAACCCCCCGGCGACCCCGCCGCGCGCACGCTGAACCCCGATGAAGTGCTCGCCATAGCCCGCGCCGGCGAAAGGGCGGGCTGCAAAGAAGCGCTCTTCAGCCTTGGCGAGCGCCCCGAGTTGCGCCATGAACTGGCGCGTGAGCAGCTGCGCTCGCTCGGACATGCCACAATGTTGGAGTATCTGCGCGCGATGTGCGTGCTGGTGCTGCGCGAGACTACGCTAATTCCGCACGTCAACCCGGGCGCATTAACGGGCGATGAAATTTCCGCGCTGCGCCCGGTCAGCCCGAGCATGGGCATGATGCTGGAAAGCGTCAGCGAGCGGCTCACCGAGCGCGGTGAGCCGCACCACGGCTGCCCTGACAAGACCCCGGACGTGCGGCTGAAAACCTTGCGCGCAGCCGGGGAACTGTGCGTACCATTTACCAGCGGAATCTTGGTCGGCATCGGCGACACGCGCGCCGAGCGCGTGGACGCGCTGCTGGCGCTGCGCCGGCTGCACGCGGATTACGCTCACATTCAGGAGGTCATTGTGCAGAACTTCCGCGCCAAGCCCGGCACGCGCATGGCGGGCTGCCGCGAACCGGATGTGGATGAAATGCTGCGCACGCTGGCGGTGGCGCGCCTGCTGCTGGGCGGGGAGATGAATCTGCAGGCGCCGCCCAACCTGACGCCGCGAGAATACGGCCGCTATCTAAGCGCTGGCATCAACGATTGGGGTGGGGTCTCCCCGGTCACCCCCGACCATATAAACCCGGAGGCGACCTGGCCGATAATCCGCGAACTGAAAGCGGTCAGCGCCCGCGAGGGGTATACTCTGCGCGAGCGTTTGAGCGTTTATCCGCGCTACCTGCGTCAGCCCGAGCGCTGGCTGCACGCGGCTTTTCGACAGGCTCTTCCGGCGCGCGTGGACGCTTCCGGGCTGGTCGGGGAGGCCGAGATGATAATATGAGCAAAAGTGCTGCGGAGAACGGGGGCAACCGCGTTAACGGCCGGCTCCCAGCCGGGCTAAAGCCCGCCGTGGCGCGCGTGCTGGAGCGCGCGCTCGAAGAGCGCGAGATAAGCGCGGACGAGGCCGTGCGGCTGTTCTCGGCCAGCGGCCGCGAGTTGCAAGCGCTGCTGCGGGTGGCGGACGAATTGCGCCGGCGCGCGGTCGGGGATGTGGTCACTTACGTGTCCGTGCGCAACATCAATTTCACCAACATCTGCTACACCGGCTGCCGCTTCTGCGCCTTCGGGCGGCGGCTAGATGACCCCGACGCGCAGTGGCTCTCGCTGGCGGAAGTGGCCGACCGCGCGGAGCAGGCATGGCAGGCGGGCGCGACTGAGGTGTGCATGCAGGGCGGGCTGCACCCGCGCATGGCCGGCAGCCACTACCGCGACTTAATCCTCGCCGTCAAGGAACGCGTGCCGCAGATTCACGTTCACGCCTTCTCGCCTTTTGAAATCTGGTACGGCGCGCGGCGCAGCGGCGTCAGCTACGCTGACTTTCTGACCGCGCTAAAGGAGGCCGGGCTCGGCTCGCTGCCCGGAACTGCCGCCGAGATTCTGGATACCGAAATCCGCCAGCAGCTCACCAGAAGCAAACTGAGCGCGGAGCAATGGGTGGAAATCATCACCACCGCGCATCGGATGGGCATTCGCACCACCGCTACCATCATGTACGGGCATGTGGATGGGCCGCGCCACTGGGCGGAGCACATCGCGCTGCTGCGCGATATTCAGCGCGATACCGGCGGGTTCACCGAGTTCGTGCCGCTGGGTTTCGTGCATTACAACGCCCCCATTTTTCTGGATGGGCTCGCGCGGCCCGGCCCGAGCGTTGGGGAGAACCTGCGCATGCACGCCGTGGCGCGCCTAATGCTGCACGGCTTCATCCCGAATATCCAAGTTTCGTGGGTGAAATTGGGCCCGCAGCTGGCGCAACGCTGCCTGCAGGCCGGGGCGAATGACTTTGGCGGCACGCTGATGGAGGAGACGATATCGCTCTCCGCCGGCGCCGATTACGGGCAGCACATGCGCCCGCGGGAATTCCGCTGCCTGATTCGGGATATCGGGCGCGTACCTGCGCAGCGCAACACGCTCTATGAGCTGCTGCGCGTTTATGAAACCCGACCGGCGCCCGCGCAGCCGGACGCGAAGCCCGGCGCGTTCGAAAGCGCCTTCTCGCGCGTCAGACTGCGCGCCTGATTTCCTCCACCGCCTCCGGATTCACCAGGCTTGCCGTGTCGCCCGGGTCTTCGCCCAGAAAGGCGGCCCGGATTATGCGCCGCATAACCTTGGCGTTGCGCGTCTTCGGCAGGTCGGAGACGAACCTGATTTCACGCGGGCGCAGCGGCTTCCCCATCTCTGCGACCACGCGCGCCTGCAACTCGGCCCGCAGCTCGTCGCCCGGGTGGTGCCCGGGCGCTAACACGCAGAAACACAACACGGAGCTGCCCTTTATTTTGTGCGGCACACCAATGGCGGCGGCCTCGCTGACGGCCGGGTGGCCCACCAGCACCGATTCCACTTCCGCCGGCCCCAAGCGTTTCCCGGCCACCTTGATTGTGTCATCCGAGCGGCCGAGGATGTACCACAGTCCATCCTCGTCCACTGCGGCCCAATCGCCGTGTACCCAAACGTTATCCCAGCGCGACCAGTAGGTCTCCAGATAGCGCTGCTCATCGCACCAGAAACCGCGCGTCATGCCAATCCACGGCGCGCGAATCACCAGTTCACCGACCTGATTGCGCACCGACTGGCCACGCTCATCGACGACATCCGCGGCGATGCCGGGGCAGGGCGCAGAAAAGGCTGTCGGCTTCAGCGGCAGCAGCGGGTTTCCCATGACGATGCCGCCCGATATCTCTGTGCCGCCGGAGTAATTAATTATGGGCCGTGTGCTCTGGCCGACCACCTCGAACAACCACATCCAGGGCCCCGGGTTCCACGGCTCGCCGGTGGAGCCGAAAACGTGGATGCTCTCTAAATCATGCGCTTTTACTGGCGCTTCTCCGTGGGCAATCAGGGCGCGGACCAGCGTGGGCGAGAGCCCGAGCGCATTAATGCGGTGGCGTTCGACCAGCGCCCAGACGCGGTCCGGCCCGGGGTAATCGGGCGCGCCATCATACATGCAGAAGGTGGCCCCCAGCAGCGTCGCGCCGAACACTAGCCACGGGCCCATCATCCAGCCCATGTCGGTCATCCAGTAGAGCACCTCGCCCGGGTGGACATCGAGGCCGAAAGCAATGTCTTGAGCAGCCTTGACCGGGAAACCACAGTGAGTGTGTACCGCGCCTTTCGGGCGGCCGGTAGTGCCGGAGGTGTAGATGACCATGAGCACATCCTCGGCGGCGGTCGGCTCGAGGGCTGCCTCTTCCGGCTGCGCGGGCACCAGTTCGTGCCACCAGTGATCGCGCCCGGTCTGTATGTCAACCTCGTTTCCGGCGCGCCGCAGCACGATTACATGTTCAATCGTGGGCACGTCTCGCAGCGCCCGGTCGGCGGTCGGTTTCAGTGGAACAATCTCCCCGCGCCGGAAGAAACCGTCAGCCGTGAAAAGGCCTTTCGCGTCCGCATCCGCAAGCCGCGAAGAGACTGCGCCCGCGCCGTAGCCCGAAAACAGCGGAAGCACCACGCCGCCGATTTTTGCGATGGCGAGCAGCGCGACTGCTATTTCGGGGGTCATGGGCATATAGATGCCCAGCGCATCCCCCCGTCCGAAACCGAGCTGGCGCAGCGCATTGGCGCAGCGGTTGACCTCGCGGAACAGTTCGCCGTAGGTGAGCGTCCGCGTTTCCCCCTGTTCGCCCTCCCAGATTAACGCGGCGCGGTCACTGGTGCGCGCGTTCGCCGCCCATTTGTCAACGCAATTGTGGGCGATGTTCAGCTCTCCGTCCACGCACCATTCCGGCCGCTGGATGCCCCCGGAGAGTTTCAGCACCCGCGAATACGGTTGCTGAAACTCAATATCGAGATGACGCAGCACGGCGTCCGTGAACCAGGCCACGTCGCCGGTCGAGCGCTCCATCAGATCGGCGAAGGACTCAATGCCGTGCGCATTCATGAAGCGCATCAGGTGGCTGCGCTCCACATATTCGGGTGTTGGCCGCCAGACGACTTCGCCGCCAAAGTCGAATCGGTCGATCATGATTACCTTTTGGCCCTTATTCTATTCAGTTGTGTTGGGATTGAAAGCGCCGCGTGGGCAGCGCGGATTCGCTCCAGATGCATCAGTGCATCTCTCGGCATATGCGTGACGCGATGCTGAACCTGGTCGACGTGCAACAACATGGATTCCAGGGTGGCGGCAGGGGATTCATTGCCCCCAGCATACATCTGGTGAAAGATGTGGATGCGTTTCGCGTCTACCCCCAACAGTACTGTGCTGAAATTTATTTCAGCTGCCTCGTGGGCCTCACGGAGATACGCGACGTGCGATTCGACCGTGTACATTCCGCAGTTTTTCTTCTCCCGGTAGGCCTTGCTGAGGCCCACTTCGTCGAGCAGCGCGTCAGTGGCACGGCTGAATGCGACCACATAATAGCCTTCATTCATGTGCCCCAGATAGTCAATCCAATCCGGGCGCACCGTACACGAATACAATTGCAGCGGCGCTTTCTCTAAACCGGTCATCTCTTTTTGGAACGGCAATCCTCCAGAGCTGCCTGAATCCGTATCAGGCAGTCATCCCGCTCCCGTTCGAGTTCCCGCACCGAGCGGCCGGCTGCCTCTCGCAGGCAGCCCTCCACCAATTGCTCCTGCAGCGCCGGGGTGAGTTCGGGCGCGTCCATGAATGACCAGGGCAGCTGCAAGGCGGACCCAAACTGGTCAAGGAAGTGTTCCATGCCGCCATCGCCGCCGCCCAGATGATAGGTCAGGCACGGGCCGAATACGGCCCAGCGCAAGCCCGGCCCGTGCGCCATGGCGGTATCAATCTCTTCCACAGTGGCCTCGCCGCGCGCTATCAGGTGCAGCGCCTCGCGCCAGACTGCTTCCAGCAGCCGGTCGGCGAGGAAACCGGGCAGCTCTCTATCCAGCCGCAGCGGCCGTTTCCCCATTGCGGTGTAGAAATCGACCGTCCAGGCAGTCACCTCCGCGGCGGCCTGCTTCCCGGGCACGACCTCCACCAGCGGCACAAGATAAGGGGGGACAAACGGGTGCCCGACGATTAATCGCTCGGGGTGTGCGCAGCCGGGCTGCATTTCAGTCATGGGAATGCCCGATGTGCTGGAGGCAATCACAGCGTCCGCCGGGGTCGCCGGGCCGACGGCGCCGGTGGAAGAGATCGCGCTGCAGGACTGGGAGCGCACGCTGGCCGTCAACCTGACGGGCACCTTTCTG
>PVBE012609939.1_pt1 | contig 15091 bp, 30 predicted proteins | sample 1631181 | NCBI WGS metagenome assembly PVBE01 (sample SAMN08397723, study PRJNA350692) | Marine metagenome, whole genome shotgun sequencing project. | isolation source: water | place: Pacific Ocean | collected 2012-04 | reverse complement strand
GAGCAATTGCATCTAGTCATCATGCTTCTGCCATGCAATTTCCATGGGGTGATTACAGTGGATCTGGTCTGTTTAGTGACCCAACAGCATTTGGTGGTGCTTGTTGGAATGATGATGAGAAGTTTGAAGACACATGGAAATATTTTTGTTTACTACCTACCGAACATTGGATGGATTTCAAGGGTTTAGACACTGAGAGTACTTCAAATAGCAATGGTTGGACAGGTTATCCTATTGGCAACACTGATACAGCATTGAATGGTATAAGACCAAATTTCATTTCTGCTACTAACGTTTTAGGAATCATATGTGTCCAAGATGGTGGGGGGGAAATAGATTCTCAGAAAAACGTTGATGCTGCTTATATTCAAGGTGGTCCTGGAGTTCCTAATGATTGGAAAGATGTTAGTTTATATGAAGTACTCCCTCTTAATAGCAATCCTTTAGCTCATTCAAGTGCAGGAACTATTAATCCATCATTATATAATGAATTCACACAAACTGATGATATAGCTCAAGAGAGTGGTGATCCAACACTACATGGTCATAGAGTTGCAATTGAGAAGTTGACTCATGACTATCAGATGCTAACTGATGGAGTTCAAATTAGTCCTGATGGTTTATCAACTAAGTTAAACCTTACAGTTGATGATGCTGTATCTATAGATAGTGTGGCATCACCGTTTATCGTATTAGAGTATCTAATTAAGTTCTGACATGACAATATCCTACAGAAATACAAGACCTAATTTTTATAGTGACAAATATACCGACACTACTGAGATCGGATCAATCATTACAACTTTAAAAGCAGTTGATGATGTGTATGATAATGCATATGTTCCTATGACTCCATACACAGTATCTATTGGTACTGCTAACACTGATGTTAATCCAGAGTTTCAATATCCTGGTTACATATATTGTGATGGATCAGAGTATAATATTAAAGATTTTCCTGCTCTGTATAAAGTTTTAGGAACAGAGTATGGTGGTACTGTTAGAAAAGGATTTAATATTACAAATGGTGGTAGTGGATATGATCCTTCTAGTATAGTTATAACATTTGATGCTGCACCAACAGGTGGGGAAGATATAGTAGCAACATGTAATGTTGATGCTACTGGTGCTATTGTTAGTATAGCTGCAACCAATTTTGGATCGGGATATACTTCAGAACCAACATGGACTTTATCTAATACTGGTGGTGGTACTGGATTTGCTATGGAGGTTAATATTGGTACTACTGGAAGAGTAGAGGATATTACTACAGCTAATATATGGGAACATTTAGGTGAAACAAGAGATTTAGGTACATTCAAGGTTCCTGATTTAAAAGCAAAGAAGATTGTAGGGTATGGTAATGTTTATGGTCCAGGATCTCCTACTATTGGTAATATAACTATTGGTGCTGGTGCTGGTAAGACAGGTGGTAACTGGTATTTGGATAAGGCATCACAAAAAGGTTATTTCTCTCTTGGTACAATAACTACAACTGGATACGAAAAGATAACTGATAGTGTAAAGACATCTCTTACTGGATCTCAGACAGTTAAAGTAACAATGGAGAAGAGGAGACTGCAGGGAGTACCACAACACAATCATTATGTTTATCATACAACACCTAATAGTAGTGTTGAGCATTCTTCTGGATATATTGGTGATAGGTACTTAGTTGATTATACTGGTGGTAACACTAGATTATATGGATGGTATCCTGTTGGAGGTATTCAATATGAACACAGTCATGGTCTATTAAAACAACCATTAACTGATGCTACTGTTGCAACGTATGATATTTACGATTGGAAGATGGGTGCTGAAGGCACAGGAGATATTAAGATAACTGAAGCTGATGGTACTCCATCAAATTTCTATTATGCATCAGGATCATCGTCTGCAGGAAGTTGGGAAACAGTAACTTATACTCCACCCACAGTATTTAAAGTCTTTAGTTCCAATTCATTAATTGGTGGAAGAGAAGTTAGGACTGGTGGTAGTCCAATTATTGATTATAGTAATGAGTATACTTATCCATCACCAAGTTCCAACATAAGTCTAACATTCCCAACTACTTGGGAAGTAATGGAAATTAAGATATATGGTGGAGGTGGATCAGGTTCTAATGGAAATCAAGATGGTAATAATGGTGGAGCATCATCATTTACTGTTGGTGGTGGATTGTTAACAATTAATGTTGGTGGTGGAGGCGGTGGAGGAACGTCTGGTTCTGGCAGCCACAAATATGGTGGAGATGGTGGTACTAATACTATTACAGGAGATGTTGCATCTAGTGTTACTACGCTAAGGGATAAATCAAAGGATGGTGGTCAAGGTGCTACGGGACCATTCCCTGCTAGTACATATCCAAATAATCCTCAACAGGGAGGAATTGGTGGTGATGTAGGAGGACATGAATCTAGTATTCAAATGGGTGATGGTAGTTCTGGTAACCATACATTTACAGCTGCTGTTGGTTCTCCGATGTCACAAACTATATACGGTTCAGGAAGTTTTAACTTAACTCCTAGTATAGGTGTGTGGGATTATATTCGTTTTGAACTTAAAGGTGGTGGTGGTTCAAGCTCACAACAGGGACCAGGTGGTAGTCCAAGTGGTGGATCAGGTGGAGCTGGACAGTATATGAAAGTAGAAGTGATTAATCCAACTGGTTCTTACAACATATTTGCTCAAGCAGGTGGAGCAGGTGGTTCTACTGGCGGTGGTCAAGGATATAGTAATGGTAAGGGTGGTAATGGTGGTCAAGGATATTCTGATAATGGTGGTGGTGGAGGTGCTATTAGTGTGATTAAGCTTGGATCAGCGATTTGGGCAGGTGCTGCTGGTGGTGGTGGCGGTGGTGGAAAACAGGAAGGAGGAGCTCCTTATAATGGAAGGAATGGTAGACCACGTAGTTCTGCTTCTGGATATAATAGTGATACTCCACTTGGTACACAACAATCTATCTTTACTGGTAGTGGTGGGCATGGTGGTAACTACGGCTGCGTAGGTGGCGGTGGAGGAGGAGGCGGCGGTGGTGCTGCTCCTAGTGGATATACTGCTGGTGGTTCACACGGTGGTGGCGGTGGTCCTGCTGGTCACGGTGGTGGTGAAGGAGGAATTGCTGGTATGGGTTCTTATAGATCTGATAAACTTCAATTAGTAAACTCAAACTCTAGTGGTGGTGGTGCTGGATATGTTAAAGCACAGTGGCGTGAAGATGCTAGTGCGTGGTCTGAAGGTGGCGGCGGCGGTGGATCAGGTGGTTATGTAAACATGCTAGTTGATAGATGGACAATGCCATCTGCTTCAGGTGCCAACATTACAATTGGTAGTGGTGGTTCTGGTCTCAGTGGTACATCTAATGGTAATAATGGATGGGCTGAGGTTGGATTTGGTGTAGTTACAGGATGGCAAGGAGGTGAGGTTGAGATTACAGTTGGAGATATAGTTATTGCAGCATCAAATGGTATCCAAATATACAGTGATGGTACTGGTGTAGGCACTGCTGGTGGATTTAGGTTACCAACACATCAAATTCCTGAAGTGGAATTTTCTGGTGGAGGTGGTGGAACTGGTGCTAGTGCTACAGTTAGTGTTGCTGGTTCAGTGGTAAGTGGTATAAACTTTGATAATACTACTCAAGGTGGTACTGGTTATACTGATAATCCACAAGTTCGTATCATGCATGGTGCTGGTAGTGGTTCATTTGCTAATGCTGTTATTGATAAAGTTACAGGACAAGTAGATACAGTTGCTTTGTCATCTATGGTAACACCACAAGCATATTCAAGGTATGTTAAGTTTAGTGGTAGTGAGTTGGAGAGGTTTATTGTAGTTAAAGAGCATGATTGTCAAAATGTGAAAAGGTTTACAGTTAAAGTAGCACGAGGTAATGGTATTAATGGTGGAGAAAGACCAGAGAATGGTGGTGATGAATTGTTAGTTTATTATAATACTGATAGTAGTGAAAACTTTAGTGCTTTTATTGGTGAATTAGTACCAATTCCTACTGCTTCTGAGATTACTAGTAACTATGATGGTGATGGTACTGGTAATGAAGCTACTAAATGGTACTGGTATAGTGTAACATTACCAGATGAAGCAAAGAAACCTAGCACACGATTTAAGATTGTTCAAGGTAGGAGTGCTGCTGGTGCAGGTAATGATAACTCTTTAGATTCAGATCATTATGGTATTTGTGATTTCGTCTATGAATATGATGAGATAACTGAGTTACAATTCGTACCTGCTGCTGGTCAAATGCCAACAACATGTGATGAATTGACTTATGTTGTTGAAGGAGATGCAACTGCATTCTATACATCAGGTGCAGTAGGTAATGATGCTATATTTACGTTGACAGCACAACAACCTCTTGTGCCATCAGCAGCAATTGATCCTGATATTAATGTACCATTGGTTGAACCATACCATTCGTGTAAGTACTTGATCAAAGCATTCTAAATAAAGAGGGGAACTAGTAATACTAAGATGGCTCAACAAATATTAGAAGTAAATTGTATCACAAAACAAGTTACGTATAAGAATGTAGCAAAGACTATTGCTGATACTTATTGGACAAATGACATTGTACCTGCCATTTATCCTCTATGGGATAGTGATAAGGATAAGTTAGTCTTGTTCTCATGGTATGATAATGATACTTACATGGCACAGAAACGTAAGTATTCCAAGAACTTCAAGGATAATACTTGGGCTTGGAAAGACTATGAGATGGAGCAACTTGATGGTGGTGAGGGTGCTGCATTATATCAGAAGTTTCACGATGCATTCTTTTTAGCAGATTCACTTGATACTCTTGAGTATGAAGCAGAGTTTGCTAAGATACATGCTAAGACATCCACTGTTAGTTGGTTAACAGTTAGGTTGGCACGTAATTTCTTATTGCAAGAGACTGATTGGTCACAAGTTGCTGATGCACCAATTGATGCTGATACTAAAGCACAATATGTTTTATACAGACAGAAACTGAGAGATATTACTGATAGTGGTGCTAGTGATGCTGCTAGTGTTAAATTCCCAATTAATCCTAAGTATTTCAAGGAGATATGGTTAGCAAATAATCCATCTGCAACATATCTTGGTGATCCTAGTCAGTTTATAAAATTATCTACTCATTACTTTACCACATTTAAAGAGAAGTTTGCATCTTATTTGATTGTCTCTAGTCTAACAGAGGGATTATATAATAAGACATTTATGGATGCTCTCAGTGCATCTAATGTTATTGTTGCTAACAGTAATGCTGATCAGACATTTGAGTTTACTGCTGAAGAGAGAGCAAATGCTGAGAAGTATCTTGAGAATATAATCAAGAAGATTGAAGAGGAGGGTGCATCATGATAGTAACTAGTATTAATGTGTGGGACACTTTAGAGTGTTACACTAAAACAAATGACACATGTGTAATATATTTCACCAACGATAAGATCAAGACTGCTGATGATGCTAAGAAGACAGCAGTATGGACATGGTATGCAGATTTTATGGAAGATTCTGTTCTTGATATGATCAAGACATTAGGTGAGTTTGATATGATACCTGTAAAGAATGCAGATCAAGCGATAGCATATGCACAATCATGGTTCCCTGCTAAAGAGGATTGTCCTGATGATTTCCATTACTGGTCATGTCATGTTGTAGGTACAGATGGTGACTTTGAATGGAAGAATGTTGACAGTGTACCATCTGAGTGATATAATATAATTGTTATTAATTTTAATGAATGGATTCGTTTGATACTACAAAGGGTCAAGTTATTAGAGATGCTAATGGTGATCATGTAATTGATTATCAATGTAGTCAGTTCAATAAGTTTAGACAGATCACTTTACCTGGTGATATGATTGATGGAATACGTGAGTATATTGATTCTCTTGAATTAAAGTGGGAAACCTCTGGTATTGGTCAGGTTGAGGATATTGTTCCTTCTGAACGATCTAGTGAACATGCGTGGATTGATGATGAGCATGTAACACAGTTCATGTGGAATAATATACAATCAGCTAATCAAGATCCTGATTGGAGATTTGATTTAAAATCTATAGAACGTATTCAATACACTAAGTATCAACCTGGTGGACATTATGGTGTACATAGTGATGCTCTCATGACAACAGAAGAACCAAGGATGGTTCGCAAGTTAACTGCTGTTATTGTATTAAATGATGACTTTGAAGGTGGGATGTTTACCTTTTATAAGGTAGACAAGGGTAATATGGGTCTGCAGGATCTAGTATTGAAGAAAGGTGATATGATAGTATTTCCATCACTTACTGAACATAGGGTCAATGCTATTACTGGGGGTGAGAGAAGGGTTCTAGTAGCATGGGCATGGGGTCCGTTGTTTAAGTAGACCACATTACAAAGTGTCACAAGACCCCTATACAAGGGGTTTTTTAATGCTATAGTACATGTGTTGAAAGGAATTCACTTCAAGAATGAAGTTCTATTACATGCATTATGACAATGCTAAGTATAACACAGTTAATGCTCAAGCATTGTACAAACAGTATCCACCAACATTTGAAGAGACTGAACGCAAGTGGAAGATGAACTTGTTTAAGTCACGTAAGTGCAGGAATGCAGCAAATGTATGGAAGATACTACATTGGGAGTTATCTCAAGAAGAGTTTAAAGAACTGCGCTACAAAGCAACTACATTCCCAGTCATTTATGACAAGTGGGGATTCAAACGTAAAGGTGATTTTTTAGGAGCAATCTAATGACAAATGAATCAACTGAGAAGCAACTCTTAGCAAGAAAGAAATATGCTAAGATCAAAGAACTTACTAATAAAGGTAAGCATGTAGAAGCGAGTGAATTATATAATACTGAGTTGGATGAACTAGATCGGTTGTTTGATGGTATAATGAAACTATCTATCTATAAGGAAGGGTAATGTTCTCAACTAACCTACTCAAGTTAGCATGTGATCGTGCATTGGGTAAAACAACTAAGAACCAAGGTGAACTGTTTGAAGAACTGTACAAGGAGTACATGTCTGATCCAAACAGTTCATCTTTGCGTGAGCAGATAACTGCTGCTGTTGCTGGTTGTAAGACAATACCAGGTAAATTAGGACGTGATGCCATTGATATAAATGGTATTGAGAAAGAAATTAAACCTAAGAACTATTCAGGTAAGCGTACTAATGGTGGTGGATGCTTCAATGATTATACCAGAAAGAGGTATGAGAGAGATTTAAATGTTAATCTTCCTATCATTTCTTCACTTTTTGCTGAAGGTATGCTAATATATGTTGTAGAGTTCAAGTTTGATGCCATTGCTATTAGATTGGATGAGCAGATCACACGCATATGTGAGAGCGAGGGGAACAGATATGTCCGTTCTTGCTCTTGGTCTTATGCTAATTGGATTGATAATGCAGATCTTATAGTGCATTATATCAATAAAGACCTAATGAAAGAACACTACCAATATGGTGAAGGTGTTGTTGTAGGACCATTTTACAAAAAACTATTAGCATTATGAGAGCAAGGATTAGATGACATTGAGATGGACTAAGTTTATTGGTAACGACTATCAAGGACCACTTTACGCACCTCACCCTGACCTAACAATGAAAGACCAGAATTCTATTGATCAGAAAGAATGTAAAGATCAGAAATATAATAGAGCATTAGATCTATTTACTGAATCAGTACATAAACCAGACCATGCACTACGTGGTTGCGCTCACAATCAGCATTGTTATAATGAACTGATGGAAGTACGTGAAGAAGTATTACGTTACATCCACACACTACGCAGAACTTTAGTAGAACCAAAACCTGAGGTAGTGTGTACAATAGATGATGAACCAGTAAATTTAGATGAATGTGATGGTCCACGCAGTTATGAGTATGCTGCTGATGTTACACTCTCAGATATAGCAAGATTCCAACGTGGTAGTTCCTTATAATAATGAACATTACCGAAGATTCTATCGGGTTACAGGTTAGAATAGGTGGTGATGAGGGACCAATATCATTTTATTCAGAAGAATACATTACTATTACGGTTAGTTCACGTCCACAAACGTGTCCAAATGCACGTAGACCAACTGTTGATGTGAATTTACTCATCTATAGACAATATTGGGGAAATGTGGTACAATTATAGATACAGTGTAGAGTTTTAAACTAATTTATTATGACTGACGCACCAAATAAAGTTAAAGGCAGTTTATATAAGCCACCAGTAGAGCGACCAGAAGATACAAAGATTGGTATTGCTGAGTATATTGAGGATGCTAAGGTACGATGGCAGATACATTTGTATGAGTGGAATGAATTTACCACTGATATACTTGTACCATTTGCTAAGACAACAGTATCTTGGTCTAAAACTGCTGTTGATAGAGTGAAAGAAGCATACCATAGCATGGATAGTGGTGCTACTGAAGCTATGACAGATGACAAAGTGGCACAAGGAGATGACCAATCAGACTCCTAAGCAGTATAATATTAAGGTACACAAGGGACAACCAATGACCAAAACCGCTTTCCTACCAGTAGCAGCGAGAGCAGAGAGGTTGTGTGAATATTTGCAAAAGGATTATGATCGTCGTTATCCTAGTGGTAACAACGGTAAGTTTAATGTGAAGAATGGTCGTAAGTATTTTAAGGTCATTCATAACGATAATAGTGTACACGCATTCATTGATAAGATCAGTGGTGATGTGTACAAACCAGCATCATGGCGTGGACCTGCACCCATTGTGAGGTACAATCTTTTAGATGAGTCCTCATTTGAACAGTGTCTGGCGAGTGTTGATTGGGCAGGAGGATATTTATATGTACGCTGATTCATTCTTTGCATCACAAGCATACGCAAATTACTGTTCTATTCTATTACAACACAATGAGAAACTTACCGAAGATGACCAAACTCAAGGTTCAGAAGGCAGCACCGATGATCGTTGAGCATGTTAAGGAACTTCTTGCACCTCTTGACTTACAAGACAGCAAGCAGTATACTATTAAGGTGAAAACTAATGCTGAACCATGTTCTGATGAAGAACGAAAGTTCTGGCGTTATCAGTCACGCTTTACTCTAGAGTTTATTAAAGCAATTGAGAGTGTATTACCGAGTGAGTTGGCATTTTTGTCATACAATCACCTCACCAATGACCTTACAATTGTGAGACGATGAGTATTACACCAGAACGAGCAACACAATTAGTAGAACTCAAGGAGATCCTTGAGGATACTATTGAATATTATTGTGATGAACATGTAGTATCAGGTGAAATTGCCTGGACTATGGTTGCTGCACTTGCAGATGCTAAACTTAACGTGGAGTTTCCTGATGATGAATGATGTACCAGAAGAGGACCAATTGCGCTTAAGTGAAGTGCGTTCTGATCTGATAATATGGATTGTAGAGCGTTTTCGTTATCTGAGAGATAGTGGACGTGAAGATGATGCTGTGTATTTTGCGGATGAGTGGTATGAATGGTTATCTCCAGATGACTACATAAACGAGTCTACTACATTTTACAACGAGAATGAACTCCAAGAACTCTATAAATCAGTCAATGATTGATGATGAGTTGAAAAAGTTAATACTTGAGTACATCAAAGCGCACAATGCTAAAGATTACACAGGTGCTGAACTTATCCTTCATGATTTAAATAAAATGAAAGAACTACTTAAAGATGACACGAACGCAAACGAGTTTAGATGCTAATCTATCTAAACTCACAAATGTAAAGAGTAAGCGTAAAACTAGGAGTGATAAGAAACCAGAGTTTATTAAGACCAAATCAGATACTAAGTTCACATGTGGTACAACATTCTCTTGGTACTTACACCCAGTTAAGAAAGATTCGTTTAACAAATCATGGTTTAGAGACTATGATGATGCTTGTAAGCAGATTGCACGTATGAAATTGAAACCAGATCAGTATACACTATGGCATTATACAAAGTAATTGATGATTATTTGCCAAAGCATCAGTATGAGGCATTGTATAACTACATGACCTCATATGAGATCAACTGGAAGTTTATACCATACATTACTCATGTTGACAATCAATCAAATGAAGGATCACAGTTCTGCATACCCATACAATCAGATACTGCAGGATTATATGATCCATATAGATTGTACGCACCAATACTCAATAAAATAAACACTCTTGCTTTCTTAAGAGTGAAAGCAAATCTCACTACTCAAACTGAAAGAGTGATAGAGAGTCAATTGCATGTAGATTATAATTTCCCATGTGTAACAGCAATCTATTATATCAACACATGTAATGGATACACACACTTTGAGGACGGTTCAAAGATTGACAGTGTTGCTAATCGTTTTGTGATGTTCCCTTCATCAACTAAGCATGGGGGATCAACCACATCTGACCAAAGATTTAGAATGGTCATTAACTTTAATTATCATCCATCATGACAATAGATCCTACATTAATTAAAGTAACTGATGATTACTTACCTAAGGAAGAGTTTGAGAAACTACGTAACTATTTCTTAGGTAATGCATGTTATTGGTATTATTGTGGTAACTATAGTGGAGGATATCCACAGATGGAGCATGTATTTCATAATGAAACTGTTGGTCCTCAACGTTATGCTTACACAAATACTATTGCTGATGGTATCAGTGTACTAGCACCAATACTAGAAACACTTAATATAGCATGTTTAGTACGTATTCGTGCAATATGTAATTGGAGAACAGATCCTAATACAATGGAACAGCGTGACTGGCATGTTGATGTTCCATTTGATTGTACCACTGCAGTATACTATCTACATGATAGTGATGGTAAGACAATATTTAAAGATGATGACAATGAACCATATGATTGTGAAACTAAAGCAAATAGATTGGTTCAGTTCCCATCATCATATCAACATTCAGTCACACCATTTACTCAACCAGATCGTAGAGTATTGATCAATTTTAACTATATTACACCTAACCCCCAGGAGAGCGTCTTCGTGCAACATAACCTAGTTTCCCAACACCCAATGAAATAATGCTAACAAATACCGTTACAGAGTCTCTGAGCGATGCCTCAGGACATCTTAGAAATGCTCTTGCATTTGCAGCAAGGAATGAACGTCCAGTTACTATTAGTGCAATCTCTAGAATATTACATGATATTGAGAGTTTACAGTCTTTTGATAGTTTACTTGATAAAATAGATGAACATTCTGAGATTAAAGAATAATGCCATTACTAATTGGACTAGGAGTTGTACTCCCATTCATTTACATTACATACTTACTAAGAAAGTATAATCCTGATATTAACCCATGAAAATTACACCAAAGATATATGATGATCTTCGTGATGCATTAGACATGCGGAAAAAGAATGGTGAAGAGATTTGGGAGGATGGTGATGACATTAGTGTCAACATTGCAGGTACATTTGCTAATGATAAGTTCATTACATTAACAAATAACACCAAGCATCCAGTTATTAAGAGTATTCCACCATCAATGGGGATGATATAATGTGCCAAGAATGAATGATATTACTAAGATTACGTTTGCGTTAGAACATATAGCACATTTACATGATCTTATTAAAGGTAATAAATTTGAAGGGTTTCTAAAGAGACCTTTACGTGAAATGGAGTTTGAATTAGATAGACAATTACATGAATTAGATAGTACAAGAGGTAAAAATGCCAAACGAAAATCAAAATCTAAACACAACTGACTGTCAGGACCAATACTTTGAATGTACTAGTGAATGTGATCCAAATGATACTAAATGTACAACAGAATGTGTCACTGATCTTAAAGAATGTGATGTCCCTACTCAGGAGGATATCCATACAAAACAAAAAGAACAGTATTATGAGTCATATAAAGTAGATAAAGAATCTATTATTAGTGAAATGTTAGTGCTTACATCCCTTCTTGATGGTAAGATGGAAAGAATGGAAACATTAAACTCACAAGGTAAATCATCTAAGGTTATTAGAATTGAATATGACATTAAATACAATAATACTTGATCAATCAGTAATTAAACAACATATTAAAAAGTTAAAACAAATTAAGAAAGATCTTATAAAGAATACAACTGGCACACCTTTACGTAAAAGAGATAGAATAGATGTTAAGCACAGCATATAGATTGGAATTAACTGATATTCTCTGTCGTATGATCACAGATGATGCCCCCTCAGTGTCACTTGAAGAACGTGTATGGATGAATAAACTAATCACTCATAACAAACATGCCAAGTACATCCATGACCAAATATTATATCATAACTGATCGCTATAATAATGAATTAATGTTTCAATCTTGGCACGAAGCACAACAACATTGGTTTACTAATGAACATAAGTGTGCTATAATATACATTGTAGATAACAATCATAAGAGGATTCTCTATGAGCGATGAACAACAACAAAATGATTACTCTGATCAACATCAACCTAAACAATTAGAAACATTCCCTCAACAACCTCTCTATTGTTTAAATACTCAACTACCAACAGAATTGTGTAATATTATACACAGATACATGTCTAAACTCCCTACAGATGAGGGTGAGACATATGGTTCAAATAATGAAGGACTACGTGATACTATTGTACAGTGGTCTGATACTAATGATTGGGTTGGTCCATTCATATACAATTATGTTAAACAAGCAAACAATCATCTCTTCAAGTATGACATAGATGGTGTATACTTTGATGATGTACACATGCTAACATATAATAAGGATCAATGGTATGGTTGGCACACTGATACAAATGAAATGGTATCTATTGCTCATGCACCACCATCACATGGTTCATTCCTAGAACTACCAACAACAGAATATGTTCGTAAATTAGCATTTACATTACAATTGTCTGATGAAGATAGTTATGAAGGTGGTGATCTATTACTAGCATTAAATGATGATCTAGAAGATCCTATCACTATACCTAGAACTAAAGGACAAATGGTGATATTTGATACTAGAGTTAAACATATGGTTAAACCAGTTACTAAAGGTACAAGACATACATTAGTAGGTTGGGCAGTAGGTCCACGTTGGAAGTGAAATTAATCTACACGTGATACTGTGAGACGACGAAAACTATAATCTCTCCATGCATCACATGATTCATTCGTGATGCGATTCATCTGGCGTTCATTGCCCTTGTGAGTCTTGCACTTACCTTCTTTACGAAAATACACGATAGGATGGCAAGGAGACTCAACAAAATCAACCTCAATGCGATAGTGTGAGTGCTTGACTGCTGTGACTGTCATGGGGTGCTGTCCCTGTGTTGACTCCTCTATTATACACAACAGGGATTAATAGTCTCCCAATTGTGTACACTTCCTCAACTGGTACATTAATAGTTTTCCACAACACCTGTGGAAAAACCTGTGGAAATGTGGAAAACTATTTTTCCACAGGTAGATTATCTCTAATACTAATACTATGGAATTCCTTGCTATCTCTGTTCTTATCTTCTATATCTTTTGGAAGTAGTTTATGTATACTATCTTTAGATTAATAGTAGTACTAAATTACACATAGAGTATGTACATATTATGGTGAAAGATAGTATCCTTGAGTATCTATCCGCGTACTGCTATCACTGGAGTTTTCTATAGTGCTTGTGCATAACTTTGAGTCTTATGGAAATGGTTAATAAAATATAGTATGTCTGAACTATTGTGCGGTCACGTTGTTGTCTAAGGCTGCGCCCTATCGGGACAAATGTCAAGGCTCTGAAACACTTTGAAACACTCCCAACCACTTGGCAAACTGGCACACACATCCCCCATAAGACTCGTAAACACTGTATAATTAAAACATAGACAACGAGGGATTCTGAGTTTTTCAGAGTTTTGACTTTCTTGGCTTTCTGTAAATTTCATTAATCTTAAAAAGTTACTTTTTTATAAAAGCTACTTTTTATAACTTATGAATAACTCAGAGGGTAGTTTTCCACAATTATTCAATAAACTGTGGAAAACTATTGTATATTGACTAATTGTTACTTATTTCACTCTAATTTATCAAAAAGATGACACTTTACTCTAATTTCTTCTCAAATGCAGTAGAATCAGTAGAAACTAAAGATAATCAAGTATTAATTACATATTCTTCTAATATCAATAAAGAATATGCATATAACTGTGAAGATGTACCAGAATTCACTAACAATCTATGTTCTGTACTCATTTCTAATGAACTACAACAAGATGGTGGATCTGTTGGTGCATTTGTATCACAGTCTCGTAAAGATAATGTGCTCCTTGAAGCATAAATAGTTGAAATCACAGGAGTTGTTAACACAGACATGTCTAGGCATACTAATAACAACTCCTTCAACATTCAGTTGAGGGAGTTACAAGAAGAAGACGAATTGCAAGGATACGATGTAAAGAATGCAAGACGAACTAAAAAGAAGAAAGTTAACAAGTTCAATAAGGGTGAATACTCAGAATATCATGATGCGTGACCTTTGAGTTTTTCCACAGGACAATCACTAAACTGTCTACTTTTCCACCAGTAGGCAGTTTTTTGATGTATTATAATAATTGTACACCAGTTTTCCACAGGCATGACTAAAACTTTCACCTTTGAAGAACTTGAAGCAATCTCAGATTTGATTCAATTTCATGATGATTGGGATGAAGTTTCTGATCGTCTTGAACTTGACGTTAAAGCACTATTTGACAAAGTTTGTGATCTTCAAACTGAATTAATTGAGGATGCATCATGATTTTCATTCGTTCCGAAAAAACAGGGTCAGTTTATACACTAGATCCTAATACTCTAACTGAATTGTATTACACTCCTATGATGAATGATGGTGACTTTGCAACATGTTTCAATGATAATGACTGGACAGCAGTTGATTGGATGCATGTAACATTTGAAGAGGATTGGGTACAACCTTACTTAAAGGATATTCACAATCAACTACTTGAAGAGGTAACACATTGAGATTACATGTTCGTTGCCAATCTGCACCATGGGAGAATACAACAATAGATAAGAATGAGGCAGAGGCAATTGATTTTGCATATAATCTTGCCGAAGATTATCAATGTGATGT
>PVBE011606038.1_pt1 | contig 15091 bp, 13 predicted proteins | sample 1631181 | NCBI WGS metagenome assembly PVBE01 (sample SAMN08397723, study PRJNA350692) | Marine metagenome, whole genome shotgun sequencing project. | isolation source: water | place: Pacific Ocean | collected 2012-04 | reverse complement strand
TCCTTCCATTTTCTGTCAGATTTATTAAGTTCTTCCTTAGTCCAGTATTTCAAAGAAACCTAATTCTCCGTCACGATTAATAAATGCTAATTAAATTGTATATACCCAATCTGTCATCTCTCTGTCACCACTCTTTCTTAAAAAGCAAACTCATGTAAAATATCATAATTAATGTTGTTAATAGATTCTTGAACAGCATCAAGAACGTCTTGTTCATTAAAAACAATTTTTCCATCAACAGCTTTGGCCTCAACTACAGAGCATCTTTTCTTTATTAATTCAAATGCCCTTGGATGCCAGCTATAACCTTGTAGATTTAATAATACTATAGGCTTATTTGAAAGTAATGAAAAGCCAAAGGCTGTAGTATATGGAGAGGAAAATATAAGACAATCCGCACGGCTATACACATCCTCAAATTTATCATTTAAAACATCATCAGCATACATTTCAAAAATACCATACGTTTCATTAATTGTCTCTGGACGTGGCTTATATATAGTATAATAACCGGCTTCCTTTATAACTTTAATTAGCTGAATATCGTTATAAAGCAAAGAAAGCTTATGATATTCAGTATTTATTGCAGAATAGTTCTTTGTTACTCCACCTACTACCATAATATTTTCTATTTTTTTAACTGGTATATCTTTTTGCATCTTCCTAAACAATGGGATATAAATATTATTTTTTATATATGTTATTTCACAGTTCTTAAGATCTAAAGAAAAATCCTTCACGGCTTGATTAATTAATTCTTTATGCCCCCGTGACGTGGAAACATATAAATCTACTGGAGATAGCTCTATGAATATTCTTTTACTATATTGATAACTATATGTGTTTCCATGTGTAAATCCAATAACTTCACCTCCTGCATATCTCCATGCAAAACAAAATATCCTATGAATAGGATTCCCTAAACCAGTAATAAGTAATTTTTTAGGTTTAAATTTGCTAAACACCTCAACGTTCTGGCAAAAAAACGAATAACTTAATCTAAATATATTATTAATCTCTTTTTTTAAGCATTCAAATTCTAAGCTATTAATTACAGGGTGTTGTTTTCTTACAATATCCAAGAAATCATAAACAAATTCAACTAACCCTGAAGACTTGAAATTTGAGGCATAATGATTATTATTTCTGGCAAATAACATTGACGGCAAACATACAGGGTTAATATTATTTTCATCACAAAAAGAAACAACTTCCTTTTGATACCTATCTCCAACAAAAAAATATGGATTAGAAATATTTCTTATAAAACTTACACCATGTGAAGACAGTGGTTTAAAATTATTTTTTATTGTTCCTAGAATGTGTCTGGTCTTTTCCAGAGAAGTTATCTCAGCAAGACCCTTAACCAAACTTTTATTCCCAGAAAGAACAGATTGAACCATTGAAATATTATCTGGGATTTCCTCTTTTTCTCCCCCAATCGCAAACTTATATCCATGCACTTTCAATCTCGACAGTGTTAACAACTCATAAACATACGTTGAGACACTTTTTATAAGCGTAAAATGAGAGAGAGCTATACTTTTAACCACATTATCCTGGTTTTCCTTTAATAGTGCCATATATACTGTTTTAACATCATCATAAATTGCATTAAACTCTTTTCCTGTAACCGGGACATAATAATTATTTAACCATTTTTCAATCCCATAATCTTTTATTTCATATATATCTACTGGATATGCCTTTCCCATAACCTTTTCTGCTTTATTCTCCACCAATCTCAATTAGAATCCTATCCACAAATTTACCTTTACAAAACAGATGTATCTGGTTTATACCCCATGAAGAGTATCTTATATCCTCTTAATCTTCTGATTAAATCTTTTTCGTCACAGAAGTAGGCATGTTTATGCCTTGCCATTTCAGTATCTTTCAGAATAGTTTTGTTTATATTGTGATCAATTGCAAAGTAATCAACTTCTATAAATAAGCCATCAGGTACAATAACCCCGGAAATTTCTTGAAAATATTATCAGCGGAGTCTTTGTTATGTGTTATGGCCGATCTATCCGCAACCATACTGAAGGTATTAGTTTGAAACAGAAGAATCTTTGTAAAATCTGCCTGGCAGATAAAAGGATATGGAAATCTTTCTTTTGATATTTGAATTGCAGAAAGTAAACCTTCAACTGAATAATACCTATAATCCAAGTCTATAAATAATGAAATATTTGTACCCGGCCCGCTACCCAATTCCAGTATTCTTGCATGTCTTGGAATATGTTCATTATAATGTTAAAACAATGAAACCATATCTGCAAAAGGATACTTTGAGATTTGCCGCCTTTTTGAAAACAGATCTTCCCAACACTTAATAACATGGTTCATAATACCATCAATTATTCAACTGTTAATTACTGATAAAACCTTCAGATAGTTTTGTTTTTCACACATGATCCTTGAAATCCTTAATGATTAAATTATTATCCCAATTAAGATATTTACCGTAGGCCCTATCTACATCCTTTTTCTTAAACAGGTGAGCAGCTTTGTCGTAATAGTTGTTGCATTCTATTAAATTGCCCATTTGCTTATGTAGATATCCTATACAAACAAATAAAATAGCGTGTTGTGGCAATGACGCCTCCAAACCTTTCCATCTCTGCATAAGCCGAGGATAGCTCTTCGGGTCATTAAGATCTCGGTTGTTAACAAAATTGAGTGAGATGTTTGTATCGTACGAAAGGTGATTGAGTTCTACGTAATTCCACGGAACATTGACAAAACCTACGGGCTTACGGTGGTCCATGTCCTCCATGGCAATCTCCCTGTTCAGGTTGTTATGTTTGAGTACGTACTCATAAAGTTCCGTACCCGGCCATGGAGTAACGATGTTAACCTGTGTTTCATGAGCCCCTAGCCTGTTAGCAAGATCAATGGTTGCCTGTATTTCATCTACATTCTCCATAGGAAAGCCGATCATAAAGTTCAGGTGAATCGGTATATCATATTGCTCGAACATCCGAAACACTTCTTCAGCTTTTTTCAAGTCAAGATTCTTGTTAATCTGCTTCTGTGTTGATTGAGATCCAGATTCAATAGCCAGTGTAACTTTTGCCATCTTGGAAGGTATCATTAGCGCAATCGTCTCTTTGTCAAGTGAATTTACAGCAAAATTCGAGGCCTGCCAGGTCAGATCATAATCTCTCTCGATTAAGCCATTCAGGATCGTGTTCATCCGCTTCTTATTTGCTGTCATGTTATCATCGACGAAATGAATGTTCTTTATGCCATACTCACGATACATAAAATCAATTTCCATCAGCACATTCTCAGCACTTCTAAATCGAATACCGCTGCCCCACGCCAAATGAGTACCACAGTAAGTACATCTAAATGGACATCCCCTGCTGGTATAGCCTAATAACATCCGTTCATCCTGTTTACCAAGATACTCTTCAACATCGAGTATATCCCACGCTGGAAACGGAATCAAATCAAGATCATCAATAACAGTTGTCTTAGGAATGGTATGTATTTCACCATTTTCCCTATATACATAACCACTGATTTGTGAAAATAGTTTTTCAAACCTGCTGTTCTTCACACCAGAAATCCTGTTCAAGAGTGATAATAAGGTATCTTCACCTTCACCAATTATGGCATAATCCGCACCCGTCTGCTCCAATGACTTCTCAGGATAGACCGTAGGATAACCTCCACCAAGAATAACAGGTTTACCTGGATGATACTCATTTGCCAACTGTACCGCTCTTTGTACCCAATCTAAGTTATTTACGAAAGCAGAACTAATACCTATAATATCATACTCAGTATCACTGATGACAGACTCCATCATCCTGTCCATAACATTGCAGTCCACATAACCCTCTGATTCAACTACATATTTCGTATTTATATCTTCTATCGTGACGAGGTAATCTTCTGAAGCATACTCATTTAGAAATGCCCCTAAATAAGCCAGGGACAGAGGCAAATATGGCTGGAAATTCCTTACAACAGACAGGTCCTTCTCTTCCTGCCCTATACTACGCTCACATTGAGGTACTCTTATAAGAAGCACTCTTCGTTTCGCTTTGTTGATCATGAGTCTCCTTTCATCTAGCGGTATTACTTCTAAGCATGTCTTCGAAATAATTTAGAGGCTTTAAATTCATATGTTGCGCTCCTCTTCAAATCCATTACTTAATTTATCATACACATACTCTAATATCATATTGAAGCTATCAAATTTTACCGCATACTCAATAGGTATTGTTATCTTAAACTCTTCCTCAATTGCAGAGATTAATCGTATATGCCCCAATGAATCCCAGTCTTTTAAATCTTTCGGCCCTATCTCTAAGCCAATTTTCACCCCATTGAGATTAAAGATATCTTCAAATATTACAAATAGTCGTCCTTCTATATCTTTTCTTTTCACTAAAGCCTCCTCTAGTAAAATATAAATCAGCACCAACCCCTTCGGTTAGTCTTATTAGAATGTATATATTGCTTCGAAAGAGTCTCTCCTCTTTTGTCTAGAGAGTCAGTTCAACACAAAGCAAGTATCAGGAAATCATTCTGGTCTTTTTTACAGAGTGGACACCTCCCACTCATATTACGAATTACCTACACTTTCCGTGTAATATTCAAGCAATTTATTTCTATCTACTTTCCCAACACCATTTTTGGGAATAAATTCAATAAATAATATTCTTGAGGGTATTTTAAAAGATGATATCATCGTTTTTATTCGACTTATTACCTTTCTCGAAGAAATATTATCATTAGTATTTTTAGTGATAAAGGCTACAATGTCTTGCCCTAGAATTGGATGAGGAACTCCTATCACGGCAGATTCCACTATCGGAAAAGCTTCACAAATAACATCCTCTATCTCATTTGGGGCAATTCTGTAACCACCTCTTTTTATTAAATCGCTTTCTCGTCCAACTATCCATAAAAAACCATCATCATCAAGATTCCCATAATCACCAGTGTCCAACCAATCACTCTTTTGCTTTTCAGATGTTTCATTTTTAGAATTCAAGCAGTTTTTTGCCACATTATCTCCTGATATCTTAATTTTTCCAACTTCACCAGGAAGTAATGTTTCTCCTTTTTCATTGCATACAATTAATTTATTTACCTCTAGTGGTTTTCCAACACTCCCGAGCTTTCTTTTTCCAATTTCAAATGGGTTCAAAGTAATGCCACATGTAGCTTCAGTCATCCCATAACCTTGACATATCTGAACATTAAAACTTTTTTCAAATAACTCTATTAGCGATACAGGATGTGGAGCAGAGGCGCTTCCAATACATTTCAAACCATTCTTCAGATCAGGGTCAGTCTCTTTACAATTCATTACCAACATTTTTAGAATTGATGGCACCACCTGCACAAAATTTATTTTCTCTGTACCAATAATATTCCAAAATCCCTCCACCACAAACTTTGAAACTATGACAACCTCTCCCCCTACATGGAATGGCAAAAGGATATTTCTATACAAACCGGACGCATGATAAATTGGTAAAAGACAAAGGTGTCGAATAGATTTGTCAAAACCATAAGCGTCAGACATACATTGTATCTCAGCCAGCATATTTAAATTGGAAATCGCAATCTTTTTTGGTTTTCCTGTAGATCCGGATGTAAATGCAATGTACGCAATATCGTCTAATCTATTCTCATTTCCTAAGCTATTTACCTCTGGAATGTTTTGTGCAGGTGTTTCATACTCAAGAATAGGAAAAGGAAATTCTACTTGTAATTCTTTCTTTTTCCCATGAGCAACAACAATAGCCCTAATGTTTGTGTTCTTCACGATTGCCCTCAACTCATTTTCAATAAATTCATTGGCTATAGGAACAGGCACAATATTAGAAACAATTGCCCCCATAAACAATGCAAGAGAAGAAATTGTATTTTCCATTGGCAATAAAACCGTTTCTCTCTCTTTTATTCCTTCCTTTTTAAAGTACAAAGCAACTGATCTAATTTCTTGACCAAATGAGCCATAGGTACAGGTTTTAGAAGTTTCAAATTCTTTTATAAAAATGCTTTCATAATTATGATGGCACTTTTCAAGAATGTATTCTTTTAACGAACAATATTCCATTTTACCCATTATAAATAACCCGTCTTGTTAACATTTGTTTAAACCTGACTCTTCTTTTGTTCATAGCCGTTTTGCGTTTTTGAATTGTAGTAAAATCCTTATCCTTGGCAGAACTTAACGTATATCCCACAGGATTATAATGTTCATATTCTAGGGCTGTAGCATTATATTTGATTCTCCCCACTGCTATCTTTTTCGCCATTTCAACAAATTGTTCCAAATCTCCAATTGCCTTCTCAAAATTAATCAGTCTATTATCTAATTCATTAAAAATGATTGGGGAATAAATAATTGTGTGATGACGGATCATAGAAGTTATAATTCTTGTTTCCAGGTTTTCACGGCTATTTACGTCCTTAAAAATAAGTGGTACGACCAGATAGTTCGATAGCAAATAATCACTCCTTCTCAAGTAGCGCGTACGCTCCATGAATTTCTGATACACTGATTTTAAAGATTCATAATTCTCTGGAGAAAAGCCACCTATCAAAATAGCGTCGAAATCAATCATTTCCTCATGTATTGAAGAAAATACATCCTTTTTGCTTTTTATAATACATCTATAAATTCGATCATCATCGACTTCCGTCGGGCAAATGTCACATGCTATACAACTTTTAATACTCTCATTAACCAGATACAAAAGTCTAAAATCTGCAACCTTGGAAAGATAAGAATTTATAATCGTTTTTTTTACATAATTTAGCACCTTATTATTCTTATCTTGAAGGACAATAATTCCTATTTTAGGCTTCTTCTTCAAAGCTGTATCTTTTGTTGAATTTATCATCTTAAGAACATTTGAGATCCTATTGCCAGTGCCTATGGCAGTATTAATACCATAATAGTCTTTAGCTATGTCACCAACATCTCCAGCATGTCCGGTACCTCCATACTGAGCTGTCGACTCTGCATCATTTCCGACAGCCAACATTCCTATATTAATAAAATCCAACATCTGGTAAATAAGGGTAGTCTCCTGCCCTCCATTTCTTTTTGCACCCACTGTAATACCTGCAAAAACTTTATCCTTTACCAGTTTGGAGTTTACACGTAATAATTGAAGAAAATCGTGAGTCAATGATCCCCTATCACCAAAATAAACTGGACCAGAGACCAAAATACCATTTGCCTCTTTGATTTTATTTAGAAAGGAATATATTTTTTCTTTTGCATTCTTTTCATTTCCAAATATGTCGGATAAACTAACATGCTCAATTTCTACATTATTTTGTTTTGCAGCCCAAAGACCTGCGACGAGAAGAACCTCGGAATTACTTAATCCATTTACTCCTGGAAGCCTCTTTAAATTCTTAAGTATTTTATCGAATGACTTATTGTCTTTTCTGCCGGCTTCTATAAAACTACTAAGACATATCTGTGCTTGACTGCTAAGATATTCAATAAGGTGTTCACGCGTATGAATCTGATTTATTTCTTCAACTAAAATATCTGACCCCTTACCATGCCTTAAATTACGAAGGCTCCCCGATACACCTAATAATTTCACTGTATTGCTCACAATTAGTTTAAAACACTGCTTTGTGTATTGAAATTACTCGATTAAAAAATGTGGTGCGTAATGAATCCTCTGAAGTGAGAAAAAATATGATTATTAACCAATATTTAAATATTTTCTATGGTTGGTAATTTTTTTAGAAAATATAGTTGAATAAAATTCATCTATTTCTGCTTCCCTATAATGGAATTGAAGTACTTTCTCTGCGTGCATTAACCTGGCTTTGTTAAATAAAACATCTTTAATAAATATTCCTTTTAAAACTTGAAATTGTTCGGAGCTTATAGTCGAGGTGCTAGTTGTTGTAGCTGCATAGCAATGTTCATACTGTTCCTCCAAATCCTCTATACAAAATCCCATTTTGACGCCCAGCCTATGCATTTCTGTTCCTTGATAATATTTAGCGAAAAACAAATGAACTATTGTCAACTTATCTAATTGTTGCAAATACCTGATTGTACTGAGGGCTTCGTCGTAAGTCTCTGATGGGAAACCAGCCATAGCAAACACTCCAACAATAATATTTTTTTCACAAGTATATCGAACTATCCTGTCAAGTTTCTCAATATTTACATTTTTCTTTATTAGCTTCTGTATCCTGGGAACAGCACTTTCCAACGCAAAATTAAGCATAACAACGCCTGCTTCATAAGCTGCATCTATCAACTCTTCAGAGGAAATATCTGCTCTGAACCCTGTTTGATGGTAAATCTTAATTTTCATATTAGAACGGATGATCATATTATAAAATTCTAACGCACGATCATGTTTTATATTAAAAATATCATCTAAAATAGTGAAGTCTTTTATTCCATATTCTTCATAAAGCAAACATACCTCATCAAACAAGTTCTTTGCACTTCTCATCCTGGTTTCTTGCCCCATGATATTGTGACAATAAATACACTTATAAGGGCAACCCCTGCTAGATACAAGAACGGCCTCTTTCCGTTTTACTTTTGGCCTGCCTGGAATTTCAGCATACTTATCTAGTTTGATTAAATCATAGGCAGGAAAAGGTAACTCATCAAGGTTTCCAATCCTTTTCATAGGATTCTTTACAACATTAACATTGCCATTATCGTATCGTCGGTAAGCAACTCCTCCCACATTCTTTATATCCGAAAGCTCTTTTCTTCTGATTGCTTCTATTATTAATGCCAGTGATTCTTCTCCTTCGCCTACAATACCATAATCAATATTCTCATCAAGTAACGCATGTTCAGAATCTGCAGAAATATATGGGCCTCCAGCAACAACTATTATCTTGGAGTCAAACTCCTTAATTTTCCTGGCCGTATCGAGAACTATAGATGAGGTAGTACTGAAACCACTCAAACCACAAATATCCGGATTGAAACGAGACAACACAGACTCATCCAGGTTTTCTATTGTTAAGTCTAATATTTCAACATTCAGCGAATTATTAAAATGTTTTTTTAAATATGAAGCTATATACATTACACCAATCGGAGGACTCACTTCATGCACAATAGCATGGTTATCTATGTTTTCATAATAATTAAAAAGGCATCTGATTAACAATATGTTCATGTTCTTTCTCATTTATAATTTGATTAGTAATTATCTAGTTTGACAGTAGGGTTTGTTTTCCGGAATTCTATCCAGCCACGCATAAATATCCTTGCTAAGCAGCTTTGTTGTTCTCTTATAGAAATCATTCATAGAATATGAATAAACTTTACCCCTGCCCAACATCTCCTCCTTTATCTCATCACCCGACTGGCGAAAATTGTTAAATATCTTTATATTACGGTTTTTCTTTAAATTACACTCTTTATACCAGACATATAGATAAAAGCATTCGCATCTTATCTTCCCATTACGAACGACAGGGTGAAGAAATTCTTTCGTATATCGGTAAGGAGCACCCATTATCAGCTCTATATGATGAATAGTCGTACAGGTTAAACGTGGATGCAACCCAATACTAACGTATAGAGTATCTAAATCCAGCATTCGTGCTTTTGGCGTTTCAGGCCCATAAGAATGCCTTGAAACGTCTTCACAGATAGCCTTAGCGTGTTTCCCTATAGCCGAATAAGACATAAATGGATGAAAACTTCTGATACTTCCCGTTCTTTGACGAATGTACTCAGTAAGCACACCCTGTTCACTGGGTGTTTTATCCAGATCAAACGGTCTATCACTGTTGCATAAACTCGTACTAGCTGTAGAAACTACAAGGGTACCTTTATTTAAATCCAGTAAATCGGAAAGAACATTAAAATGAGCGTAAAGGACCTCATTTCTCTCAGGATGGTCATATGCGCCTAGATACCTAAGGTCTGTTTTTAATAGAACAGTCTTACCACTTTCTACGCCCAATCTTTTATATGTTTTCTTAATATCTTTATAATTATAAGCCATAAGTTCACTTCTGATTTTTATTTCCAGTCGTTCCTGCTATCATAATTAATTATATATTTCTTTACTCTTACTCAGAGGTTAACAAACCCGCTTTTTCTAATTTCTCCGATGTTTCAATAAGGTTAAGTATTGAGGTATCAACTTCTTCAGCAATATCAATTAATGAATTTTCTCCATTACTATAATTAAGCAACCAGCCCATTCTGTATATTTCTTCACTAATATTTCGTTGTGACCCTAGACTGGGATACAATCCCCGTTTGTCTAGCTTTGGAGCGCAATAAGGGTTATTATTTTTAAAAACTTTGTTTCCTTCAATCCCTTTAATAACCTTTAAATACATTTCTAAACTCTCGTTTAAAGCATCTTCGGTAACAAAATCCAGATTGTCTGCGCTTGTATGGTATTGAATAAAATGGGGATAAGCGGTTCGCATTAGAGAACCAACAGGCAAATTAAAACCGGGTGACGAGTATTGCTTCTCATCACTTCCAGCAAAGCGAAAGTTCCTTATTTTATATTCTTTTCCACTATTTTTTAAAACATTCTCAGCAATTCTATCAATTACGTGGGATTTATGGATTGATCGCTGATAGGTAAATTTACCAGGATCTCCCACACATGTAACAACAAAGCCTCCATAGGTTTTTTCTAAAACCCTGTTTTGATTTTGACTTAAATAAGCAATAGAGCCTATTGTTTCAGGCAAAAATAAAAAGCGGTAGCTGTAATACCGATCTGTTTGAGATAACTTTTTATAAAGATCCGTTGTCAGTACAACACCTGAGATAGAATCATTTGCCATAGAAGGATGGCATAAATAGCATGAGATTAAAATTTCTTTATCTATTTTTCCCGGTAAAAACGCTTCTCCCAATGTTAGAAAACCAGGCTCAAGAGTTGAGTCTATATTAACAGTATAGTTTCCATCTTTTAATGAACACAACTCATTATGAGACATGCAAAAGCCCCAACAGCGTTTATAGTAGCTTGTTAAATAAGGAATAAGCTCCGGTTGGTCTGGAAGCGTATATATATATTCTTTTAATTGATTGAGTGAGAATGTTTTATTATTAACAGGCTCACTGTATCCTAATACATGGAGGTTATTCTTAGAAAAATCTACTACTTTTGCACCTTGTTCATCTGTTATGTAAGCATCTGAAATATTCCACTCATCAGGTATCTCCCAATCAAAACACTTCATACCTGTAGGATATTCTTTTATGTCTAAGGGCAGATGATCTTTCAATATATTAAATGTCTCTCTTACCCCGTTTCCTGTGATACTTCTACAAATGGGAAACAATTTTTTTAACAGGTTATACATTTCTTTATCCTATTATGTCCCAACTAAGAGGAGTTCCCATTTCAACATCTTTATTTACTTTCTTACCCAACAAAGCAGGATAATACTTAGGAGGAAGGCCAAATCCAGGACGGATAGTGCGGATGTTTTCTTCAGTAAATACCTCTCCAGCTTTTATATTTTGTACAACATAAATCGAGCGGCGAAACTGGAGTGAGGCATTTTCACTTTTATCAGGTCCATACTGAATTTTCCCAATAGCTTGCCAAGCTCGTTTAGATTCAACTACTAACATCTCCAACTCTGAAGGTTCTAGCGAAAAAGAAGAATCTACCCCACCCTCTACCCTCGAAAGGGTTACATGCTTTTCAATAAAAGTAGCCCCAAAAGATATACTAGCCAATGCCGCTCCTATCCCCAAAGTATGATCAGACAAGCCGATTTGACAATTAAAAAGATCTTTTAAATGGGAAATGGTTGCCACGTTCGAATTTTCGGTAGAAGCGGGATAATTACTTGTACATTTTAGTAATACAATATGTTTACAGCCACTCTCTCTTGCAGTACGAACAGTTTCATCCAATTCTGAAAGGGTGGCCATCCCTGTAGATATTATTATAGGTTTACCTGTGGAAGCTATTTTCCTTACAAGAGGAAGATCTGTATTTTCAAATGATGCTACTTTATATATAGGATTGTTTAGAGATTCTAAAAAATCTATCGCTGTTTCATCAAAAGGAGTACTAAAGCAAATTAGATTATTTTCTTTACACCTATCGTATATGGGTTTATGCCACTCCCAAGGAGTATGAGCTTTGTCATATAATTGATACAATGATTCTCCGTACCACAAACTATTAGGATCATCAATTCTAAACTCTCCCTCATTTAGATTTAGGGTCATCGTATCTGCTGTATAAGTCTGGAGTTTAATGGCATGAGCACCTGTTTTTGCTACTGCATCTACAATCTCTATAGCTCTGTCCAGAGTTTGATTATGATTTCCAGACATTTCGGCAACTATAAATGGAGGGTAATCCGTTCCCACAGAACGGTTAGAAAGTTTAACTGATTGTTCTCTATTCATTTTTATACTTTATCAATTCTATACAAGGAAAACCTTTAAAATGAGTTTTTCCAACATTAATAGAACCAACAGCTTCAAAAACTTTTAATGAAGAGCTTCTTTTACGCTTTTATCATTTCAATGGCCATGCCAAAATCTTGATTATGATTTGCGGATATCTAGGCAATTACATACACCGGATGTTCTGGACCCACTTCACGCTCTCCTATATTAATGATTTGCTTTTCCATCATGAATTTAATTCTTCAATACTTGCACCCAGTTATCCATTTAGTGCCTGCATACGTTTATCACATACCTCCTGATACACCTGTTAAAATAATCATAGGTTTACACTCCACTGAACAAGGCAGGCTCCCCATGAATAGCCCGCCCCGAACCCAACCAGCATAACCTGGTCGCCCTTCTTTAGACGTTTTCCATTTGCTGCATCTTTAAGCGCTATCGGTAATGAAGCTGACACAGTATTACCAATCCGGTGATAGTTTACAAACACCTTCTCTTTAGGGAGCCTCAACCGACGTATGATGTTATCTATCACTAATTTGCTTGCCTGATGAAAAACAAACAAATCTATGTCTTTAATCGTTTTTCTGGATTTGTCGAGCAGTGCGGTTACACATTTAGGCACCATGTCCATCGCAAACATGAAAACCTCACTCCCGTCCATGAACAGCTTCTTCTCATCCGCCTGTTGATCATTGACGCGCGTACCACTGGAGGGAAGAATTAAGTTATTAAATCCAGCGCCATTCGTACCCATCTCGAAAGGTCCAATATCATTATGGTCCGAAGACGACAAAAGAGCAGCAGAGGCGGCGTCGCTGAACAGGGGACGACAGGTGCGGTCTGACTTATCAATGTACTTGGTGTAGGTTTCACTACAGATCACAAATCCCTTCTTTGCCAAACCAGTTTCAATCAGGGACCCTCCAATAGCGAGGCCATAAATAAATCCGGAACAGCCAAGATTCACATCAAAGGCCATGCATGACTTATCGAGACCGAGTCGGTCTTGCAGAATGCACGCGGACGTGGGAAGAGCATAATCCGGCGATTGTGTTATCAGGATAAGGAATTCTATCTCTTCTTTCTGCACCCCGGAAGAAAAAATTTTTTCCGCAGCTAGTGCCGCCATATCTGTGGCCGTCTGTTCAGGAGCTGAAATATAACGTATATTGACTCCTGTCTTTTCTTCTATATCCTCAAGACGCCAATCAGGATTTTCTTTCTTTAGAGTGTTTCCGTCCTCGGTTTTGGAAGGAAGGTAGTACTCAATGGATTTAATTGTAACATTCATTTTGTTCTAAAGGAGAGAATTATCTTTAAGAAGTTGAAGCATTTTCTCGATAGAGTCAACCTGCGCCATTTCCCTAATCCCTGAGATCTTGCCGTCGTAAAACTTGTCCAGATCTGCCAGAATACCGAGGTGGCCAAGAGAATCCCACTCCTCAACATCGTTAGAAGTACTCTCTAATGTCAGACTCTTCGCATCAATCTCTAAAGCATTGGCTATTAGTTCTACCACTTCCTGTTCTTTGCTGTCTGCCATATTGGTCTTCCTTTAATTTTGCTGTTCCTCCTAAAGTAGACTGTTTTAGCTGCGTCTAGAGTTAGCTCTTATCAAAACACGTATATGAACTGCTGCAAAGACCCCTTTAGGAATGTTTAGGAGTATTTCTCTGTTATTATCAATATTGAGTTTATAATGTGTTTGTTCCGACATGGATTTCCTCAAATTGTGATTTGCCATTAATTACAGACCAAATGGTTATATATTGTCGTCGAGCCTGAATGTTCTTACTATATTGCTGCGTATCGCTTCCCAATTGTGTGCAAACAAAGCGATTCTGATAACATCTTCATATTTGTCGCCTCTGCAAACATGTTTTTTGAATACGCCTTCTTCTTTGAATCCAAACCTCTTGTGCATCAGGATTAATCTTTTGTTTGATTCCAGAGTATCTCCCCATATTTTTCGAATCTTATGATATTCTATCATGCGGTCGATTGCGTGAATCTCCATCAATACACCAATTCCTAAATCCCGCATATTTTCACCAATATACATTCCCCACGCACATGTACCGTCCTTTTTTTTAATATCAGTTATTGAGATTACACCGATAGGGCTATTTCGAAATTCTGCAATTAACCATTCACAACACTCATCTTTGCATATACGCTGATACCATTTCCGGTGTTCTTTTAAAGTGATAATATGATCTGTAAGCATAGAACGACGAACACTTTCCGAGTTTCTCCATTTAAGCATGATGTCAAGATCTTTTACCGTAATCTGCCTAAGATTTAATTCTTTAAGAGATAGCATTTATCAATTTTATTGATCTCTATCGCTAACCATTGAAATCATTGCATCGCAGACCCTATTTACTCCTTCTCCATCCACCAACCTTCTGCTTTTGTCACACATAGAAGCCATTTTCTGAGGATTACCAATTAAACCTTCGATTCCCTCTTTTATACTATTTTCTGTAACATTGTGATACCAACCAAGATTTAGTAAAGCTCCTTCTTTATCAAGGTTTTCTGATGTGTTTTTTTGATTTTCAGCTAAAATAATCGTAATAGTTGGTAAGCCTACACAGCATCTCTCCCATATTGTTGTTCCACCTGCCCCAATACATAAATCTGCTGATGTCATAAGTTCAGCCATATTCTCGACATTGTGGT
>PVBE011572773.1_pt1 | contig 15092 bp, 9 predicted proteins | sample 1631181 | NCBI WGS metagenome assembly PVBE01 (sample SAMN08397723, study PRJNA350692) | Marine metagenome, whole genome shotgun sequencing project. | isolation source: water | place: Pacific Ocean | collected 2012-04 | reverse complement strand
GGCAGAATTTTTTCACGAACCCTTATCTGAAGCCTACACTTATACAACAACCGGACTGAGTGCCTCCCTGCAACCGCTATGCGCGGAGGCGAACGAAATAATCGCCCGGCAAACGGACGAATTAGACCTTGCCAGACAGCAATTACTGCAATCAGGAAACGTCCCTGATACCGCTGATGCCTGCCTTAACATGTGTACCTCACGAATTAGTTTTGAAGCACAGCGAGAAAATGACCGAAAAACGCTGATTCAAACACACGCAGCGCTAGATCAACAAATCGCTGCTGCCAAGCAAAAAATGAAGGATCTACAGGCATCACGCGCCAAGAAATCGGGACAGCTTGGAAATAGGCTAGCAGCGCTTAGGTCAGAAAGAACTCACGCATTAAACACGGCGGCTGAACAACTGCTCGCAAGGCAGCTAGAAAAAGTAACTTTCGCAGTTGGGCTGAGACAACTAAGGTATTATAGTCTCTATCATGGAGCGAAAATAAGTGTAGAACTGAACAACAATACTGAGTTTGCTCTTGCCAGCGCACAGTATAGTAATCAACCAGTCTTAGCGGGCTACTATAATGGAGAAGAAATTAAGCGGTATTCTGATGTTCAGCTTCCTGGTTATGGACATAAAGGAACCACTAAAGACTCGCTCGGATTTGATAAACATTACGCTGTAGGGCCTGGAGAATCAGTTAGACTGTGCGTGGATTTTGATGACTTTGAGGGATTAGACATGAATAGCCCCTCTGGACGGCTCATGGCGCTGGAGAAAGGCTGGACCCCCAATAGCAAGGGCTACATATTACCCGATGAAATACGAATCGTGAACTTTCCAGCAGACCTGTTTCTCATTCCAGACGAAACAGGTCAACGGCAAGGCGCCAGCATCGTTTATAGCCCCAAACCGGTAGATTTCAAACAACAAGCTGCTGCTCAGGGCTTACCCCAAGACAGCGAGATAGCAAGAATATCAAGACAGCTCAGCAATCAGTCCTACCCTGAAGATGAGCAGATTGCTGCGCTAGAGGGTGAGATTTCGCAGCACCTCGCGGACAAAAAATCAGCAACGAACGCATTCAATTCAAGTAGTGTGGCCCAAAGTATTAACGCACTTGTTGAATCCGAATCGCTTTGCCGTACAGCGAGAGATCAAATGAACGATCTTGATCAATGGGGCAAGCTTCTTTCAGAGCAACAAAGCAACTTAGCTTCCTGTGCCACTGAGAATGTGAACACGGGGGCTATTTACGGGGCAATCTATTCTGTTAATAGAGAATATGATGAGGGAATTGAATTACCAAACATCCAAGAAAAGTACGCCGCAAAAGCAAAACAGTTGATATGGGCGAAATTAGCAACCGAGGCCCAATTTGGAAGTCGGTCAAATATAGATGGTGCCTTCAACATTGATGAATCCGTAGACCAAGAGCAATCCTTGGTATTTGCCACATGGGCCAGTAGTCTGGGCGATCTATTTTGGATGCAACCGCTAAGTACACTGGGCACTAATAAGGACCTAAATCATGACCTTGCTAGGCAGGGGCCCATTGACGAGTATTTTGATGACGTAGTTGCCAGGTCGTGCTCAGGCTGTTCTTTAGAAGAGTTTTCTACGTGGATCAGCAACGCTGGGTTAGCCGCTCCTAATCCAAATCAGTTAGCAGGCCTATTTTCTCTGAACGAAATGAGAGCGGCGCGGCAATTAGAAATGCTTGAAACAATGGATTCAGGAACAGGACTGGCTGAGACTAATGAAGTTCAAGTAGCAACCTTGCCTGGGCAGGCTTGCAAGATATAACAAGTCTATCCGGCAGATCAACGATACGGTGGGGGTATAAATGGGGGTACAGATAGGAAGGGGATAAATTATATCTATGTATTTTAAATGCTTAGTGGTTATTCCCCGATCCAAATGGGGCCGAACCGGTTTGCTAGCTAGCGAGGGTCTGTTTATCTTTTTTAACAGATCAACAACCTGGTGACCCTTCTGCAAAAAAACAGCTCGTGGAGCTGTCAGAAAAGCAGTCGGAATTTGCCAACCTTGGGGTTCAGGTTGCGGTTATTACCTATGAACCCCCCCGAAACTCACCTCAATTTCAGCAATCAGTATGACATAAGCTACCTGCTCCTGTCAGACCCCGACGCCAGGCATATAAAAGCGTTTGGCATACTAAATGAGTCTTACAAGCCTGGTCACAGGGCTCATGGGGTACCGCACCCGGGTATTTTCATCATCGATCAGGAGGGTATTGTCAGGGCCAAATTCGCAGAGGACGGATACCGCAAGCGTCCCTCTATTGATCTTGTGCTCGAAGCCACTCGAAAAATGTTATTGGACTAGGGCGCTTTTTCCTTTCTTTCCACATCCACCGCGATCACCTTGTATTCAGGGCACATGGTTTCCTCGTCCGCAAAATTGCTAGAAACATTGTTGACCATATGCTCAGGGAAATGAAAAGTTGTAAATACAACACCAGGTTTCACCTTGCCGGAAACCTCTACGGTCAGAAATGTCTCCCCACGACTTGAATAGAGCCGAGCCTGGTCTCCCGTCTCAATACCCCGGGGTCCGGCATCTTTCTCGTTAATCAGTAGCGTATCCTCGCTGACTATTTTTTCGTTGTCAGTGCGCCGGGTCATGGTGGCAGCATTATAATGTTGCAGAACACGGCTGGTGGTCAGAATCAGCGGAAACTGTTCACCATTGCTTTCTAGTTCACCTGATTCCTGCCAATCAAAAAAGTGGAACCTTCCTTTACCCCGATTGAATCTATCCTTGTGCAGTATCTGTGTATCCATACCGCCGGCAGCAATTGGCCACTGTTTGCCATTTTCACCAAGATTTTCTCTGCTTGCACCCGTAAGAAAAGGGACTACCCCCGCGACTTCCTGCAACAGGTCAGTTGCATCATAGTCTGGTTGCTGATATCCCATCCGGTTCATGATATCGACGATAATCTGCCCATCGACCTTGGTTCCCTCCAGGGGGGGTACGGCCGCCTGGACTTTCTGTACTCGTCGTTCACCATTGGTAAAGGTCCCACTTTTTTCAAGGAAGGAAGTCCCAGGCAGCACGACATCGGCAAGTTTTGCTGTTTCTGAAAGAAATATCTCCTGCACTATAAGCAGATCAAGGTTCTTTAGTGAAGCAACTACATGCTTGGTATTAGGCTCAGTCTGGGCGACATCCTCTCCCAATATCCACAGCGCTTTCAATGCTCCATTTCCGGCAGCATCAATCATCTGGGGGATCTTCAACCCAGGCTCAGCGGGTATTGGAACGCCATATTTCTCCTCGTAGTAGTCCTGATGTTCAGCAACCGGCAGGTAACCTGCTCCCTGGTGAGGTTGGCAGCCCATATCAGCAGCGCCCTGGACATTGTTCTGGCCACGCAATGGGTTTACTCCAACACCAGGTCTACCGATATTCCCGGTAATCATGGCAAGGTTCGAAATCAGCATCACTGTTTTCGAACCCTGGCTGTGTTCGGTAACGCCAAGACCATGGAATGCCATCGCCCTGCCCGCTGACCCATAGGCTAGAGCAGCGGCCTTCACCAATTCCTCGTCCACGCCTGCGACCCTGCACATGGCGGCAGCATCAAGGTCGCTGATCCTGCCAATGAACTCATTGTGTCCTTCACAGCGCCCCTCAATAAATGTTGTGTCCACAAGATCGTATTTGACGATATAGTGAAGCATTGCATTCAGTACCGCGATATTTGTCCCGGGGCGCAATTGTAGGTGGTAATCTGCGAGTTTTGCCAATTCGGTCTTGACCGGGTCAATCACAACAAGAATTTTACCCATCATTGCCCGCTGCTTTATTTTAGCCCCGGTGACGGGATGTGCGGCCGTAGGATTTGCTCCGGTCACCAGGATCAGGTCAGTAGAGTCAATTTCCTCAATTGAATTGGTAGCAGCGCCGGTTCCGAAACTCTGTTGCATACCAAAAGCTGTTGGTGAGTGACATACCCGGGCACAGCAGTCGATATTGTTAGTGCCACATACGGCTCGAATAAATTTTTGCATGAGAAAATTTTCTTCATTTGTGCAGCGTGCCGAAGAAATACCCGCTATAGCATCAGAGCCAAATTCATTTCTAGTGCACCGGAGGTTGCCGGCAATAAAATCGTATGCCTCATCCCAACTGACTTCCTCAAATTTGCCATTCCTTTTAAGCAATGGGGACCTGAGTCGATCAGGATGATTGTAAAACCTGAAAGCATATCGACCCTTCAGACAGGTATGTCCATCATTGACCTCGGCACCCCTTGGAGCACTGATCGACAATATCCTGTCATCCTTTACGGCCACCTCCAGGTTACAACCGACACCACAATATGAACAAATGGTTCGGACAATCTTGTCAGCTTGCTGGGATTTTGACTGAAACACATCGCTAATAGCGGCGGTTGGGCAGGTATCCGCGCACGCGCCGCAGGAAACGCAGTTGCTGTCTCCGAACAGAAGGTCGTCATCCTTGATAATCCGCGAATCAAACCCACGTCCCCCCATGGATAAAACGAACTGGCCCTGAATTTCATCGCAGACACGGACGCAGCGGGCACAATTAATACATTTTGCCAGATCCATCCGCATGTATGGGTGACTAGCATCCTTCTCGCGGTCCAGGTGCGTGCTTGGTTGCCAGTAACGAACCTCCCTCACGCCTACCTTTGCCGCAACATCCTGGAGTTCACAATTGCCATTTACCTCACAGGTGAGGCAATCCTTGGGATGATCCGTCAATACCATTTCCACAATATTTCGACGCAGCTTTTGTATGCTGTCAGTGCTCGTATAGATGTACATTCCTTCGGTGACCGGTGTATGACAGGATGCGAGCGTCTTCCTTGTACCTCCGGCGGTCAGTGCTACCTCCACCGAACACACCCTGCAGGCCCCATGTGGATTCAGGCGCGGGTCATCACAGAGGGTGGGTATTCTCTGCTCAAGCTGGTTGCGGCGGGCGAAGGCCAGAATTGTTTCATCATCTTCGATAGGCAGAGCAGTCCCGTCCAGCCACGCCACCTTATCTCCATCACTCACGACAATTGCCTCGCTGGAATTGACATGTCCCTATCAAAATATTCCTGTAATTCATCTGCAAATACTGCAGCGTATTTCTTACGGGCAATGTTAGCCCGCCACCCAGGGCACACAACGAACCCTGCTCCATGGTATCAAGCAGGTCATCAAGCAGTTCCCTGTTGATTGACTTCTCCCCCGTGATTGCCCGGGAAAACATTTCATCTCCGCGGACCGAGCCCAGCCGGCAGGGAAAACACTTGCCGCAGCTCTCATGGCGCACGAACTCAAACAAATGCTGTATATAGCGGACCATGGGGAAGGACTCGGGGATACAAACAAAACTAGCATGACCCAGCAGGAAACCGGCATCAGTAAATGACTCAAAATCAATATCCAATCCATCGACCTTGGAGATGGGAACCACACCACCCAGTGGACCACCTATGTGTATGGCTTTCGTTGGTACTCTGAAGCCCCCCGCCACTTCATCGATCAAATGTTGCAAGGACACTCCCATCTCAACTTCGACCAGACCCGGTTTAGAAAACCCGGCGTCCAGGGAAACCAGTTTAGTCCCGGTTGACCTGCCTCGACCAAGGCTGGCATAGGCTTCTGCACCCATTTCCAGGATGCTCTGGACAGACGCCAGCGTCTCGACATTGTTTACCACCGTGGGCTGCTTGTACAACCCTTCCTCCGATGGAAATGGCGGGCGAACATCCACTTCCGGGCGCCGGCCCTCTATCGACGCGATCAGCGATGTTTCTTCTCCACAGATATAGGCACCTGCTCCTGCCAGGACATGCAGATCAAAATCGATGCCTTTATCGAGAATATTGCTTCCGAGCAGGCCCTGTTCATAAAGCTGTCGTATGACCTCACCCATGACCGTGACCGATTCAGGATACTCACCACGAATGTAAACAACGCCTTCCTTTGCACCGGTGATCCAGCCAGCAACGATGAGCCCAAAAATAACCCGCAGGGGCTGTTGTTCCATCAGATATCGGTCAGAAAAAGCGCCTGGATCACCCTCATCACCATTGCACACGATATACCTTTTGTCTGCCTCCGACCGCATACAGGAATCCCACTTTGTGCCGACCGGGAAACCAGCGCCACCTCGCCCCCTTAATCCTGATCCCTTGATTACATCGAGAACATCAACTCGAGACTGATCGAGCAGGTCCTTCAGTGCAGCGGCAAACTGCTCTGTAGTCACAAAATTCTGGCTTGTTAATGCGGCAGATTTGCTGTCACAGCTGATCCTGTAGCCAGGGCTGCCAGCTTTTTCCTCGTTTAAACTCGCAATATCGGCACTCTGGCCGCCGGAGTAGTTATTGCCATCAAACTGAAATGAATCCGCGTCATAGCACCGGCCAAGGCAAGTCATGGCGCCTACCGCTCCGGCACCCAGAGATGCTTCAAGGTCCGCTTTTACTTTGGCCTGGTTGCCGGAGCAGAGGCAAGAAGTACCGTTACAGACCCAGGCCTTCTGCGTGAGATGTTCCTGACCAAGGAAGTCATAAAATTGTTGGCTGCCAAGTATGGTGCTCTTGCCGACCAGGTATTGACTCGCTACTTCACCAATATCCCTGTGGACCTGTTTCATTTTGTCAAACAGGTTGTCCTGCAGTCCCTTTCGACCGGACAATTTGCTAATGTTTTTAGACATAGTGCTGTGTCGCTCTCAATTGATCAAAGGCATTTAACCCAGAATTACGTGCCCACTTTCCCTGCAAGGCCAGTGAATACTACCTGTTGTATAGGGGACAACAATCTGGTGACACATCAGTAGATCCCAGCCTCCAGGCCAGCAGCCATACCCATACCTAGCGCTTCGCAACTTACTTTTGCTTCTTCAGTAAGTTCACCTACAACAATAAGAGGTTCATGTATCTCTTTGAATTTATAACCTTTTAAGATCCTGGTTAAGCTCGACAGGGCACCCTGTCCATCGTTGCCGGCACCGATAAAAATACAATAGGGTTTGGCGTCAACTGCACCTTCAACGGCATAAAAGGTCCTGTCGAGGAAGTCTTTCATTGCACCGGACATGTAGCCAAAATTTTCTGGTGTACCAAAAATAATCCCATCCGCCCAAAGCAGATCCTGGTCAGTAGCATCAAACGCGCGTAAAAAACGAACTTCAACACCCTTGAGGTCATCGTGGCTCGCGCCTGCAAAGACTGCATTGGCCATCTCCAGGTTCTTACCGCCCTGGCTATGGTAGACAATCAACAGCTTTTTCATTTTCGCTCCCAAGGCCAGCTACTTGTGTCCCTCATCGCGTCCGTAGTATCCATCAAATACCGCCTGTCCAGGTCATCCCATTATCCTTGCTGGCCTGCCAGTGTTGCCTGACACGGCCATTTTTCTGACCTGAAGAACATTGAACTGCCACAAGTTGAGCAATACCCTCGCTCCGCTTTGGCAGAACTACTGAACCACCGCAACTTGCCCTTCTCATCATCGATAACAACCGAATCCTCTACACAGCCTACTCAGGTGACCACACCAGCGCCGTGGGCACGCTGGCACATGCTGCAATGGCAATGGGCACACCAGAGCGTTGACCTGGTAATACTGAATTTAATATCTGTACAGAAACATTCACCCTTCATGTGGTTGATCCAGCGATGCCATAAACCCGCACTGCGGTATCATGAAAAAGAGCCGCTTTTTCACCCTCACTCCTTTTTGCCGCTATCTTCTTAAACGCATTCCAAAGTACACCGTACGAGCAGGATTCCCTGTCGACGGGAAAATTGCTCTCAAACATACAGCGGTCAGCACCAAAGGATTCAATGCAAAAATCGTAGTAGCGGCCCGTTCGATCAACCAGTTCATCTGATGTCGGCGGACAATCTTTCCGGTGCCAGCCAAAACCATTAATTTTCATGTTGATCCCACCAAGCTTAAAATGAACATTACTGCAGTCCTTCAATTCAGCAATTTGATCTTTCCATACCGGGAAGGTTTCATCCACATCATAGGGCCCGATACCGAGTGGGCCACCAAAATGATCAAGGACAATGGTAACCCCCGGGAAGGCTTTAGCGAGATCTATAAATTCTGCCAGCTGATGATGATAAAACCAGGAATCGAAGGTCAGCCCCATGTCGTCAAGCACTGAAAAACCTTCACGGAACTTACCGTCCAGCATCAAGGACTCGGGAGGATTAGTGTGCGAATTGCGGATTTCTTCTGATAGGTGCCAGCCAGTCGCGTGCCTGATCCCGGAAAAGCGGTTTGCACCAGCAATCTGGTGCGCTTCGAGCACTGAGCGTACGTCACTTCCCAGCGACAGATCTGCAAAACCAACTATCCCAGCGGCGACTCGGGTATCGCCATATTGACCACTGGCACTCATCGCCGCAATTCCCTGTACAAATTCAGTTTCCCCAACCGGCGCCAGAGCGACTGAACCCTCTTGCCTGTACATGGAATCACATTCTACAAAGACAGTGCTGACGATGTTATGGCCTGAATCAGTATCCTGCATTATCTCATCAAGAAGGTAACGGCTCTCAGGATGGTCCCACAGGTGATGATGCGGATCACAAATGGGCCTAGCGGGCTCCAGGGCGACTTCGGAGACCTGGTCTAACCATTCAGACTTTTGCATTGAGCACCCGTACCAATTTGATTGACCCTCATTCTATTTTGCCTCTCTCATGCAAAACAACCCTCGTATTGAATAAGCGCCAGCACAAAGCACTGGACCTTCCCTAATGAAGACTCCATGCTACCCACAGGAGCTTCTCAGCAATGAACACATTCAAGCACACAGCCAGCGATGGAAAAGCCGTACATTGTTATCTATGGGCAACCAGTTCCAAGCCCAGAGCTATGATCCATATTGCACATGGTATGGGTGAACATGGCGCACGGTACGACTGGACAGCAAAGCAACTAAATGAAGCTCAGTATGAGGTAACCGCCAATGATCATCGCGGCCATGGCCAGACAGCGGAAACCCTTGGCGATTTCGGTACTGACGGGTGGAATCGGGCTATTCTCGATTTAAACGAAATTCTGGTGCAAGCAAAAAAAGAACACCCGGATACACCACTCATCCTCTTTGGCCACAGCATGGGCGCCATGATGGCGCAGCAATATGTCACAAGACATGGAGAGGCTATTGATGCACTTATTTTGTCCGGCTCACCAGGTGCCGGAAGCCCATTCCAGATGTGGCTGGTGCAGAGTATTACTCAAATTGAGCGATGGCGAATCGGGGGCAAGAAAGAAAGCAGCTTACTGCAGAACCTAATATTTGGCGGCAACAACAAGGGCTTTGATGCAGAGGGCTGTACCGGTTATGAGTGGCTGTCCAGGGATCCTGCCCAGGTCACCGAATACGTGAGTGATCCACTATGTGGATTCGTACCCTGCCCCATGAGCCTGTGTGACCTGTTTAGCGCTGAACGTGCAAATTGGAAAGCTGAATCAGTAGCAAGAATTCCCACCAGTTTTCCCACGTATCTTTTCTCTGGAAACGCTGACCCAATACACAATGGCATGAAGAATATTGACAGAATGCTGGAGCTCTATCGTCTACAGGGACTACAGGTTACAACTCAGTTTTACGCGGGTGGTCGCCATGAAATGCTAAACGAAACCAACCGCGATGAGGTGATCAGGGATCTGACTGGTTGGCTGAGTTCTCTGGAGTTGGACTAAACCGGGCTAAAGAGCCAAGGGACAATGGTTTCCCCTCACGGGAAGAATCTGTCTCACCAGGCAGATGACCGCAGGCATTAAAAATATCCAACCTGGGTTCAGAAGACCAGATCAGCCTGCTGTAGCCGGTATTCTCCATGTGATAGTCATGAAATGGAAAAACACGATTTTCCAGAAGGTGGGCCAACGCAATACCCATAGCGGCCCCATGACTGACAATAGCGATAGCCTCACCGGTATGGCGCACACCAAGGCGCGTCAGCGCTTCTATCATCCTAAGGCAAACCTCATTCGGAGACTCTCCACCATCGGGTGCAAAATCCTGATCCTCAGCGAGTTCTTCAAAAAACCGGTGTTTGGTGATGATTTCCTCCATCAGCACGTTCTCTAATTGCCCAACGGCATATTCCTGCAATCCAGCCTCAACTTTTGCTTCCAGGTTGAGCCTCTTTGCCAAGGGAGCAGCAGTATTCCGGGTCCTTTGCAGATTAGAGTGGTAGACGGCAACAATTTCCGAATGCTGCGAGGCTACATGTATCGCCATTTGCTCAGCCTGTTCTCTTCCCTTCTCGTTAAGCTCGCTATCGGTTGATCCATGCCAGCGATGATCGACATTGGCATCAATCTCGCCGTGACGAATAAGGTAGAAGGTTGTTTGTTTGACGCTCATAGGCTTACCAATCTCCAGTATTCTCCATTGAGGTCCAGGGTTCTACTGGGTTCAGCGACTCACCGGATTGCAGTAGCTCGATGGAAATATTGTCTGGTGATCTGACGAAAGCCATATGTCCATCCCGTGGCGGCCGGTTGATGGTTACACCGCCGTCAACAAGGCGCTGACATGTTTCGTAGATGTTTTCGACGGCGTACGCAAGGTGGCCAAAATTCCTGCTGCCTTCACCCAAGGCATCACCATCCCAGTTGTGGGTTAGTTCCACCTGAGCCTCCTCATCGCCTGGGGCCGCCAGGAAGATCAACGAAAACCTCCCCTGCTCACTGTCATATCGATTCAGCAGTTGCAATCCCAGCTTGTCGCAATAAAAAGCCAACGATTCATCGATGTTCTGTACACGAACCATTGTATGAAGGTATTTCATTATTTCTCCCTAACAGGTTACTAAAAAAGTGCTCCCTGCACTTTTTTAGGGTCGCGGGCCTCTGCCCGTTCGCGACAAATCAACAACTCACATCGTTAATTTGCGGTCGATACATCCATGTATCGGTCTAACATTCTGCTATTCAGCAGCCTGTTAGAAAACTGCTCGCGCTTAAGCAATCAATATGTCAGCTGTGTTATCTGGTAGTCATCCTGCAGAAGTCTGATGATGCCATTCTTTCCACCCATATGCAGCGCACCCACAACGATGAGGTAAGTGTTAGAAGTGTCCGCGTAGTCGCGGATTCTTTGAGCCATTCTCACGTTTCGTTTGTCAATCAAGTTATCCATCTGCTTTGTCAATTCGGGGTACCGGAGCGTAGATTGAAGGGTCAGGTCGAGCATCTTGTCGGCATTCCCCTGCTCCCATGCGGCGAGCAACTCGTTCAGATCCTGTGCCACATTTTGCCTTTCCTCGAGAGACACTCGAAGTGATAGTTCCTGCAGTTCAATGGAGTCGCTTGACAGGATATTAATCTGCTCACCAAAGGTTTCCAGTTGAAGGATCTCCTTTCCCTCATGCAGGGCAAGCTGCTGCAGATATCGGTCGATGCCCAGCTCAGCATCAAACCCAAGTCTGCTCAACTCTCGCTGCCCGATAGTCAACATCAGGTACCAGGGTTTCATTCGTTCAACCTGAGCCAGTGGTACCTGGTTTGCCTTTAAATAATCCTTGAGCAAGGTGAAAGTCTCTGACTGAAGATCCTTTTCTATTGTGTCAGGCCTTTCATACATCCCCTTCTCCTGCATCACCTTGTTCATCTCAGGGGCATTTAACCTCGTCAGATCTACCTCAAATACAACCTTGTCGGACTGGTTAAATGCACGAACGATAGGTGATGCAAGGGGATACATACTCTTTCTCATCGCATGAATAGAGCCAAGCATATATATCTGGCTTTCCTCGCCCTCAAACGACCAGAGGCAGAGCTTTCTTTCTTCAGACTGAGCCGTCGCAAACAGCAATAAACCAAACAGGATTGTTGTAGAGGCACCCAGAGTCCGAGCATACTTACTGTACATCGAAGCCTCCAACATATATCGGACTAGACCATAAGATATGGTCATTGATCTGCTTAACTCTGACGTAGTAATAGTCGCCAATCTCCGTCATACGGGTGTCCACAAACGAAAATGACTGGTGGCGTGGTCTACCCGTGTTCGTCATCTCAAAACGCACAAAATCAGAATAGCCATCCACGTCAATAGTACGAGTGATACTATCACCTCCAATGTCATTTAGGGATAGGAGTTGTTTAAACCCCTTGGTTACCGCCGGTTTTCTGAGCTCTGGCAATAAATCGACATCCTCAAAGCCTTCTTTTATACTTACCTCGAACATCACTTCCTGATCAGCTATTTCAACCAACGAAACTACAAAGCTGCTTTCAGTACCATGTGTCCAGGTAATAAAATCAATGCGCGAAGGCTCTGTTGGATTGATAACAATATCGGATCGGTTGTTTTTCTCAATACCAGAAGCACTGATCGATGAAATTCGTGCTCCTATAACACGGAGGTACCCGAGCCACTCTCTGCCATTCCTGGGCATATCCCAACCTGCAGCAACGGGCCGGCTATCTGAACCCAGTGTAACTTTTACTTGCAAGGCACCTTCACTGTCTTTGAATTTGTAATGATCAATGGCAGTTCCATTTCTGATGAGTTCTATAGCGTCGATTCCCGCTGTTGCAAACACCTCCCCATAAATGTGCCGTCTTGAAGACTGCTCTACCCTGCTACCTGGATCCCCGCCATTTAATTTTGTGAGCAAAATCGATTTTGGGCCAGACGTTACATACGTCCTGCGGGCACTGACGGCTTGTTTCCAGTTTTCGTCTCCCGATACCAGAATCGCGGTCTGAGACGCGTCACTATTCTTGCCTGAAAGATGTGATGTCTGGCTGCCGGCAAAACCCACTCGGTACCCCATACCTGCAAAATGCTGCCCAAACCACTCGTAGCTACTTGACCCGGAGCGGATTTCGACAAGGCTGGGATTGATAAGCGAGCGGTGATCGGAAGGAATTTCCGGCAGCGCTATTACAATTGGCGGCGAGTGTGGAACTACCAGATGATGTCCGCCTCTGGCTAGAGGCTGACTGAATTCACGCACTGCATCACTATTACCAAAAAACATATAGTTGTCATGGTCCGTAACGAGCGCCACATCGAAAAGGCCCCAGGCCTCGGTCTCAATTTCCTCAACTGACTGGAGTCCATCGCTTCGATTTGAGTGAGCGTGCAGATTCGCCCAGGATATTTTTAGATCACCATCATCTCTGACAAGAACGGGGTTCGAATGCCCGACCAGACCGCCGCCACCCGACCGAACAGTAATATTGTGTAACCCCTGCTGCCTAAAGCCTAACCCCTCCACCAGATTCACATTGGTGCCAGGGGTCTCGATTCGACGTTGAAATACACCATCCAGATTAATATCCAGTGAGGGAGCCGGTCCCCAGGCAATATTTCCAAACTTATCCTCAACCCGTACGGAAAGTGAAAACAACTGATTGGTCTTGACTATAGATGGCGCAATAACTGCTAAGCGCGCAGGTGGTCCAGCAACTACGTTAAAGCTCGAAGTCGGGATCATGTAAAAGTGTCCGGACGGTTCCATTCGAAAATACAGCGGCAAAATCATCTGTGCAACAGGGAACTCTGGTAATTTGAAGCCTTTTTGACCGGCACCGTAATGGATCATTACTCTGTCACCCGCATGCAGTTCACCTGCAACAACCTCAACCAAGGGGAGGCTAACCAGACCAAAAGGGCTGCCATGTATTCCTTTGTGTACTGTTTGGCTTATCTTTAGCATAACTTCAGGATTGCTGGTCTCTACCGAAATATAATTCGCGAGCCCCTCATTTTCTGCCTGCAGGTGGATGTCATGTTGCCAGTGCTTGGCTATCAGTATTCCACTGCCCACCGCTAGAGTTGTTCCCACAACATAGGTCTGAACTATTTTGACTTTCTCCCCAACACGATTGATATCAATCGGAGAAAGAACACTTGTCCCTAACTTTTCCGGGGTATCCTGCAAGATCGCTAGTTCGGTTGCATATTGATCCAGTTCATCCGAACTCTGCGCATACTCGGCGCGAGAAATAGTCGCATAGAGTTCCGTGGGCATTTTTATGCCCCGGCCCTGTAGCTGTTGGCTCCATCGCAGGAGCAAGGATGCTTTTCGCTTGATACTCTCTGAGGCTAGGCCAGTTTCGAGATAGTAGTCTTCGCGGGGACCTGCGGTAACCGCACAGGACAACAATAGGCAGACAATGAGAGGGAGGTTCTTAGGCTTGACGACAAGGTTCAACTGGAGGAAATCAAATTTTGGCGAGAAGGAAAGCCATGAGTGCATGAGTAGAAACGTCCCCGGTTTTACCAAGCTCTTCATTAACTGACTGGGCTGTTTTCTCATTGCCAGGAATCATAATTGCTTCAACATCAGCAGCATTGAGTTTCTTGGCAAAACCCATCGCTTGGAGCTTAGTTTCTTCTTGCTGTGCAGCGTAAATGATTGCAAAGGAAGGAATATTCTTATCACTTGATACATGATGAATGGGTAACGATTGTTTCCAGACTTCTTCTTCACTTTCAAAAATCAATTGATGTTGACGCCGCTCAACAAAACTGCCCAGGTCAATCATCAATCGATTAATATCAAAACTGGCAGTATCAATTGCAACAACGCTAGTAATATCTCCAAGCGACAGCCCTGCTACTTTCAAGTAGCTTTGATTAGTTGCGACCAGTGAAACCAAATGTGCACCGGCCGCATGTCCCATGAGAATGATTTTATCAGCATCCAGGCTGTAGGCCTCAGCATTGCTCTTGATCCATGCAACCACTGAAGCAATATCTTCGGCCTGATCAAAAATCCTGTGATCCCATCGCAGCCGGTAGTTCATACTGACAAAGGCGATTCCCTTAGAGAGAAAATAGCCCGGTTTCTCATGTACTTCAGCATTATCACCAAAGGCCCATCCGCCCCCATGAACATAGACCACAACGGGTAGTTTCTGCTGCTTGTTCTGCCAATAGACATCCAGGGACTGTAAATTGCGATCAGCCACAGCCTCATCACCATAGTAGATATCGCGGGTAATTTCGAAGGGAGGCGCTTCCTGCTCAGCGGAAGCAAAAGCTGCTATAGAAAGAAGGCACGCCAGCCTACGGATCGTTCGTAGTTGACGTCTAATCAAGATCAATT
>PVBE010136220.1_pt1 | contig 15095 bp, 12 predicted proteins | sample 1631181 | NCBI WGS metagenome assembly PVBE01 (sample SAMN08397723, study PRJNA350692) | Marine metagenome, whole genome shotgun sequencing project. | isolation source: water | place: Pacific Ocean | collected 2012-04 | reverse complement strand
CGCGTGATCTCCCGATTCTTGCCGGCGACCGCGACGACTCCCCGGCTGTTGAAGCCCTTCACGTGAGCGCCGGAGAGTCCCAGATGCACCGAGTCGACCTCGACTCCAGCCATCAGCTCGGCATCCTCGATGGCCCGCTTGATCGATTCGACCGCTGCCTCGAGATTAACGACGACTCCTCGGCGCAAGCCCAGGGCCGCCGAGACTCCCAGGCCGATCAGGTCGAGGGCGCCGTCGTCCATCATCTCGCCAACGATGGCCGCGACCTTGGAGGTCCCGACGTCGAGCCCGACGAGGTATCGCTCCTTCCGGGCCACCTACTCCTCCGCCCGTGAGCCCGCGCGCCATGCTGCGGTGGGGGTCGAGGTCTGGGAAGCCTGGAGACTGCCGCCGCTGGATTCGTCGGCTTCCGGCCGCACGTAGACACGCTCGTCGAAGCGCAGGTCGACATAGTCGATCGCGGGTACCCGCTGACGTAACGTGGGCGCCAGCTCGAGGTAGGCCTGGAGCCGTTCGACGAAACGCCCCTCCCCTAGGTGAACGAGTGCGTGGTCACCCTCGAGAATGACCACGGCATCGTGCTGGTTCGACACGTCGATCTGGGACACACGCCGAGCGAGATCTTCGTGCGGTCGGAGCTGATCGAGCAGACGCGTGGCCAGCTGAACGCCCGAGTCGGCGATCGTCGGGGTCCCGTCCGCCGACGTCGTCGCCAGACCGTCTATCAGTGGCAAGTCCAGGTCGGCATAGTGTGGACCGAAGCCGTCGATGATCGTTCCCGTGCGATCGACGAGATACAGCCGATTCACGATTCGGGCGATACCGGTCGGTATCCGCTCCGTGATCTGAACCTCGACGGTCGAGGGCAGCACCCGATGCAGGGCCGCCGTCTCCACCCAGGAGGAGGTCTGGAGCCGTTGACGCCACAGGTCAAGGTCCGCGCGGAGCAAGCTGCCACGTCTCAAGCCTTCGAGGAGGATCATGATCTCCCCCGTCGAGAGGCGCTCGTTGCCCCGAACGACCACGACGTCGATCTCGAAGACGGGATGGTGAGTGAACGCGTCCGCACCGACGTAGGTGAGATACAGGAGGGGGCACGCGACCAGGACTCGGCGTAGGCGGCACCCCCAGCGACCGCGCCAACCGGATCGCCTACGGCTTCGTCGCACCTGAACCCGGCGGAATCGCCTGTCGGCCCTCACCTTGACGGTCATGACTCGCTTGCTCCGGCCCCGTCTTCGATGATGGCCGTACCGAACCCACGCGCCTGCAGCTCGGCGAGGATGCGAGGGACCACCGTGCCGACCGAGCCGGCACCCAGCGTGAGCACGACATCACCTGGTCGAACCAGACGGGCCGTGACGGCCGGGACATCGTCAAGAGACCTGACGACGTGGACGGGCACTCTGGTTGCACGCCGCATGACGGCGGCCAGGGTGTCGATCTCCACACCGACCAACGGATCCTCCCCCGCCCCGTAGATGTCGGTCAGCACGATCTCGGCCGCTCCCGCCAGCGCCGGTCCGAAGGCGTCCATGAGGTCACGCGTCCGGCTGTAGCGATGGGGTTGAAACACCGCGACCACCCGCCGGCCGAGGCCATCCCTCGCGGTCGCCAGTGCCGCCGCGATTTCGGTCGGGTGATGCGCGTAGTCATCGACGACGAGCACGTCATCGATCTCGCCACGGAGCTCGAATCGACGTTCGACTCCGCGGAACTCGCCGAGTGCCGCCAACACCTGCTCGAGCGACAAGCCGAGCTCCATACCGACGGCTACCGCCGCGAGGCCATTGAGCAGGTTGTGACGACCCGGCACCCTGAGCTCCAACGAGCCGGCCGAGACGACCGCGCCCCGTCCGACACGGGCACGTATCCCGCAGCGGGCGCCGAAGGCGGCCAGCTCCACCCCATGGCCGTACACATCGGCGTCCGCGGTGGCCAGACCGTACGTGACAACCCGACGGGTCATCGCCGAGGTCAGACTCCGCAGCCGGGCATCGTCGGCACACAGGACGACCGCACCGTAGAAGGGCACCTTGTTGGCGAAATCGACGAACGCCTGCAGCAGATGGTCGAAACTCTCGTAGCTCTCGAGATGCTCTCGGTCGACGTTGGTGATGACGGCAATCGTTGGTGACAGCTTCAGAAACGATCGGTCACTCTCATCCGCCTCGGCCACCACATAGTTGCCCCCGCCGAGACGCGCGTTGCTGCCGAACGCGCTCAACCGCCCACCGATGATCGCCGTCGGGTCCAGGCCCGCTCGCTCGAGAACGAGCGCCACCATGGACGTCGTCGACGTCTTGCCGTGGGCGCCTGCGATGGCGATGCTGTAGCGCAGTCGCATGAGCTCGGCCAGCATCTCCGCTCGAGGAATCACCGGAATCTGGCGGCGGTGCGCCTCCAAGAGCTCCGCGTTGGCCGGCCGTACCGCGGACGACACGATGACCACTTCCGCCTCGCCCACATGGCGCGCGTCGTGCCCCTCGAACACGCGCACTCCCAGACTCGCGAGCCGGTCGGTGACCTCGGATCGCCGCTGATCGGAGCCACTGACCTCGTAGCCCAGGTTCACCAGCAACTCGGCGATCCCACTCATGCCGATGCCGCCGATGCCAACGAAGTGCATCCTCTTGGTCCGCCCAAACACCTTCGCTCCCGAGCGTGGTCGCCGTCCACTCGACGCCAGCGCCTGACTCACCCCGCGGCCAGAAGCAGAATCCGCTCGGCGATTCGCACAGCGGCATCTGGCGTCGCGAACGATCGCATCCGCGCCCCCATCTGCTTCAAGCGATCTCGGCGAGCAACCAAGGCCAGGACGACGCTCGCCAGGGACCGTCCGGACAGATCGCGTTGCTCGAGCGTCTCCGCCGCCCCGGCCTTGGCCAGCAGCTCGGCGTTGCGTCGCTGGTGATCGTCAGTGGCGATCGGTAGCGGGATCAGCACGGCCGGACGCCCGACCGCCGCCAGCTCCGCCAGCGTCGTCGCGCCGGCCCGACACACGATGAGGTCCGCGGCCCACATCTCTCGGTCCATGGCGTAGAGGAAGGGCTCCACGCGCGCGGCCAGGCCGATTCGTCGGTAGGTCTCACGCACCCGCTCCAGATCGTGCTCGCCCGTCTGATGCGTGATCGCCAAGGATGCTTCCACCAACTCCGGCGCCGCATCCATCATCGCGACGTTGATCGCGTGGGCCCCCTGCGAACCACCGAAGACCAGCACGGCCGGCGCGGTCTCTGGCGCCCGCCCGATCTCGGCGGGCCGTCGTGTCCCGAGGAACTCCGGGCGAACCGGGTTGCCGCTGACGAATGCCTTGGCTCCGAAGTAGACCTGCGTCGACGGATAGGTGACGGCGGCCGCGTGTACGACCCGCCCGAGGATCCGGTTGGTGAGACCGGGCACCGCGTTCTGCTCGAGCACGAGGCTCGGTAGACCTTGGAGCGCGGCCACCAGCACGACCGGTCCAGAGCTGTAGCCACCGACCCCTACGACCACATCGGGTCGTCGACGCCGGAGGACCCTCCAGGCATCCCACAGCCCCAACGGCACGAGGGCCATCCCACGCAACCTTTCCAGCAGAGACTTGCCCTTCAGGCCGGCGCTGCGGATACAGTCCAGCTCGAAACCCTCTCGGGGCACGAGCCGGGCCTCGAGACCCCTCCGTGTGCCCACGAAGCTGACCCGGGTACCCGGTGCCTGCGCCAGCAGAGTTCGAGCGACCGCGATCCCAGGAAAAAGGTGCCCTCCCGTCCCACCGCCAGCGATCACCACACGGAGCGGGGCTTGCTTCGACATGCGTCTTGGTCCACCCGCGGTGCTTCGAGGTCACGTCCTCGACGTACAGTGCTGTGAGACGTTCAGCAGCACGCCCATCCCCAACAGGTTGATCAGCAACGAGGACCCACCGGCGCTGACGAATGGCAGGGGGAGCCCTTTGGTCGGCACCAGACCCAGGACCACGCTGATGTTCACGAACGCTTGCGTCACCACCATGGTCGTCAAGCCGAGCGCCAAGAACGCGCCGAACCGGTCCGGCGCCCGCAGCGTGATCCGCAGACCACGCCACGCAATCACGCCAAAGCAGAGCAGGATCGCCGTTGCCCCGATCAGCCCGAGTTCCTCGGCGATGACGGCGTAGATGAAGTCCGTGTGGGCCTCTGGAAGGTAGAACAGCTTCTGTACTCCCGCCATCAACCCCCGGCCGAAGACACCACCGGTGCCGACCGCGATCAGAGACTGAATGATCTGGAAGCCATCACCGAGGGGGTCGTCCCAGGGGTCCAGAAACGCCAGAACTCGACGGCGACGGTACTCGACTTGCATGACGAGCCAGTAGAAGGTCGGCAACGCCACCAGCGCCGCGCCAACGACGTAGCGATGGCTGAGCCCTGCGGCGTACACGATGACCCCGGCAATCAGGAGTAGGGTTGCGGCCGTTCCGAAGTCGGGTTCGAGCATGATCAGCCCAACCAGGCCCCCCACGACGATCCCGATCGGCAACACCGCAAACGACAGATCGTCGATCCGGCTCATGCGGCGATCGAGTACGGCGGCCGTGAACAACACGGTCACGAGCTTGGCGAACTCCGAAGGCTGCACTCCAATGCCAGCCAACGCGAACCAGCGACGCGTCCCGTTGATCTCTGGACTGAACAGCACAGCCACGAGGGCGACGACCACGACCGCCAGCGCCGTCCAGATGACGACCGGCTGCTTGTAGTTGCGGTAGTCGATCCGCATCATCATCCCGAGCAAGAAGACGCCCAGGACCGCCCATGTCACCTGCTTGAACAAGAAGAGATAGGGCTGCTCGTAGCGGTCCATCGCCACGACCGCCGACGCGCTGTAGACCATCACGATACTGGCGCCGACCAGCAACACGATGGCTAGGAACAGAAGCTTGTCGGATTGGAGCTTTCGCGCCATACTCTCCCGCCTGGCCCACCAGGCGACGGGACGCTCGCCGGGTGGCGCCCCTCCCCCGGGACCCCTTCGAGGCCCGCAGCCTACGGGCGTCCCCGGGCCACAGGAGCAGCACCACGGTCGGATCGCGCTAAAGATCCGTCGTGCTGCTCCCGAGAACCGATCGTGAGCGGCCAGTAGTCATCAGCCGGTTGGGGGTGGAGACACAAGCCTCGTAGACCGGGGCAGCCTACGTTCCCAGCGGCCAGCTCTCCACCGCCACCGCCGGCTGATGACTACTCACTGCTCACGATTGCCCTCGAGTTCCCGGGCCAGCCGCGACACCTCCTGCCTGAACACCCTTCCGCGCTCCGCGTAGTCACGGAACATGTCGAAGCTGGCACAGCCCGGCGCCAGCAGCACCGTCCCCCCCGGACGCGCCGCCGCGAACGCGACCCTCACGGCCGAGGCCAAGCTCTCGGCCTCGTGGACAGGCACGATGCTCTCTAGGGCTTCCCGGATCCGGGCGCGCGCCTCGCCCACCGCCACGACCGTCACGGCTCGATCTGCCACGGCGCGCCGCAAGTCGGCGAAGGTGCCACCCTTGAAGCGCCCACCCAAGATCGGCACGACGTTCCCGTCGAAGCTCTCGATCGACCGGCGGGCGGACTCAACGTTGGTGGCCTTCGAGTCGTTGACGAACCGCACGCCCTGCACCTCGGCCACCGGTTCCAGGACGTGCTCCAGCCCTGGGAAATTCTCGACGGCTCGCGTCATCTGCTCGGGTGTCACACCGAGGATCACCGAGACCGCGGCGGCGGCCGCGACGTCGCTGAGCAGGTGGTGGCCAACGAGGCGAACAGCCGACAGCGGAATCAGGGGCCGATCGCCCGTCTCGGTGCGATGCACGAGCCGCCCATCCGCCGCGACGATACCCGTCTGCAGCCCGGACTCCGTGGCGAAGCACAGCCGCCGCGCGCGCCCGCCGCGTGCCAGGGCCAACGCCTGCGGGTCGTCAGCGTTGATCACCGCCCAGTCGTCCTCTTCCTGATTGGCGAAGATTCGACTCTTCGCCGCGGCATAGGCCTCGAACGAGCCGTGACGGTCGAGATGGTCGGGAAACAGGTTCAGCAGTACGGCGATTCCGGGCCGGAAGGCTGCCGTCTGCTCCAGCTGAAAGCTGCTGACCTCGACCACGTGAACCACGTCCGGCGTCGACTCGGCGACCTGGGAGCTCAACGCGCGGCCGATGTTGCCGCCGACCATCACCTTCAAGCCACCCGACTCGAGCATGCGACCGGCCAACGCCGTCGTGGTCGATTTGCCCTTGGTGCCGGTGATGGCCACCAGGCTCCCCTTCAACCAGCGCGACGCGAGCTCGACCTCGCCGATCACCGGAACGCCGGCCCGCCGAGCCGCGGCGATCTCCGGTCGCTCCCCTGGCACGCCCGGACTCAACACCACGAGGTCCGCGGCGACCAGGCTCTCGGCGCGCACCCCTCCGAGCTCCAGATCGACACCTAGCGACTCCAGATGCTCGCGTGACTCGATGTCGTCTTGGACGTCGGTGACCGTGACCTGCGCGCCACGCGTCGACAGCAGCTCGGCCGCCGCGGCGCCGCTACGTGCGCCGCCCACGACCACGACCCGACGTCCCTCGACCCTGAACTCCGGCCGCGCCTCGCGGCTCATCGGGCTCCCCTCGGGTGCGCGCGCCTCTCGTGAGCCTCCGGACATCCGAACCATGGATTCTCGTCCCACCAGCAGCACAGCATCGGTCAGCGCAGCTTCAACGTCGTCAAGCTGAACAGGGCGAAGACGATCGACGCGATCACGAACCGTGAAATGATCTTCGGCTCGCTCCAGCCCAACAGCTCGAAGTGATGGTGTAGCGGCGACATTCGGAACACCCGCTGGCCGGTCATCTTGAAGTAGCCGACCTGGATGATCACGGACAGCGCCTCGATCACGAACAGTCCGCCTACGATCGTGAGCAGCAGCTCTTGCTTGATCAGGATCGCAACCGTGCCCAGCGCCGCTCCCAGCGAAAGGGAGCCGACGTCCCCCATGAAGATCTCGGCGGGGTACGAGTTGTACCAGAGGAAGCCGAGGCTTGATCCAACCAGGGCCCCGCAGAAGACCGTCAGCTCGGCGGCCGGCGAGAACCGCACGAGGAGCAGATACTCGGCCAGAACCCGATGACCCGTGACGTAGGCCAGTGCGGTGAAGGCCGCCGCGGCGACCGCGAACGCACTGATGGCCAGGCCGTCGAGCCCGTCCGTCAGGTTCACGGCGTTAGATGCGCCCACGAGCACCAGGACGGCGAATGGCACGTAGAGCCAGCCGAGGTCGGGGATGAGGCCCTTGAAGAAAGGAAAGATGAGCCGGGTGTTGTACAGGTCGATCCGCGCTAGCCACAGCAAGACCAGTCCAACACAGGTGGCCAGGACGACCTGAAGGGCAAACTTGTACCTGGGCCGCAACCCGTGGTGCGTATGGCGGACGATCTTGAGGTAGTCGTCGGCCAAGCCCACCGCCCCGAACGCCACCGTGCTAGCGACCGCGACCCAGATGTAGACGTTGGTGAGGTCCGCCCACAGCAAGGTGGGCGTCAGCGCGGCCGCAAGGATGAGGAGTCCTCCCATCGTCGGAGTACCAGCCTTGGCACGGTGACTCGCCGGCCCTTCGTGCCTAATCACCTGTCCGATCTGGAACTCCCGGAGCTTGCGGATCATCCAGGGCCCCATGACCAAGCCGATCGCCAAGGCCGTGATGCTCGCCGCGGCAGTGCGAAAGGTGATGTATCGCGTGACGTTGAGAACCGAGATCTCCGTGTGAAACGGGAAGAGCAGGTGGTACAGCATCAGGCGAACTCCGCCCTCACACGGTCCACCACGCGCTCGGTGTGAACTCCCCGCGATCCTTTGACCAACACCAGATCGCCGGGCTGCACCACCTCGGCCACGAGCCGAGCGGCGTGCTCGCTGTTCGAAACGTGCGTCACCGCCTCTCCCGACATGCCCGCAGCTCTCGCCGCGATGCCCAGGGCGCGGGCGGGAACGTCGCCAATGGTGAGGAGGCGTTCGATCCCCGACTGGTTGACCGAACGACCGCAGACTTCGTGCAACTCGAGGGACCGCGGACCAAGCTCGAGCATCTCCCCCAGAATGGCCACGCGCCGTCCGCGCCACGCATGATGTCTGACGATCTGCAACACGTTCTGCAGCGCAACCGGGCTGGAGTTGTATGACTCGTCGATCACGGTGACGCCGCGCGACAAACGAAGAACACGGCCGCGACCGGGCAGTGGCTTCAGCGTCTCGGCGCGGCTCACGACCTCGTCGAGAGGAACCTCCAGGCCCAGGGCCACGGCGATGCCGGCGAGCACGTTCGCGAGGCCACCCCGTCCCAGCAACGGCACCCGCAGCCACGCTTCACCCCCGGGGGTCCGCAGCTGCGCGGCCATACCGTCGAGACCGTGATCCTGCACGTCGCGTGCTTCCACGTCTGCCGCCGTCTCGATGCCGAAGGTCATCACGTCGCCCGCACACCTCGCGACACGCGCCATGACCCTCGGGTCACCGGCATTCACCACGAGGCGCGTGCCACGTGTCGCACCTTCCAGGACTTCGGCCTTGGCGTCCGCGATTGCATCCAGCGAAGGAAAGAATTCCGCGTGCACCTCGGCGACGTTGGTCCACACCCGAAGGTCTGGCTGAGCGATGGCCACCAACCTGCTGATCTCGCCGGCCCTGTTCATCCCGAGCTCCATCACCGCCACGTCCGGCCGATGTCGCAGCGCCAGCATCGACAGCGGCAGCCCGATGTGGTTATTGAGGTTGCCGGGATTGCGTACCACCCGGTAGCGACCCGCCAGGAGCGTGGCGGTCACCTCTTTGGTCGTCGTCTTTCCAACGCTGCCCGTGACGGCCACCACGGTCGTGCCAGACCTACGACGCACATCTGCCGCGAGGGTCTGCAGAGCCGCGACGGTGTCGGCCACTTGAATGACCACTGCTGCCATTGCCTCGTGCTCGGGCGTCGCGACCGAGGACGGCTCGGAGATTACGGCGCCGGAGGCACCCAGCCGCAGTGCCTGTTCGACGAAACCATGACCGTCGAAACGTGGTCCCGGAATCGCGAAGAACAGATCGCCCGTCTCGAGCGTTCGTGTGTCGATCGAGAAGCCATCGATCCTCAGGTCTGGGCGCCCAGTCACTAGCTGACCTCCAACCGCCCCCGCGATGCCCGCAGCGGACAACCGCAGCGGTTCCGCGTTTGGGTTGCTCGCGATCACGCTTCTCTTCCAACGCCGTCCCGCTGTCGGCGGTGCTCGAGCGCTGCCGTCGCGACCTCGGCGTCATCGAACGGCGTCCGTCGCCCCTGGATCTCCTGATACCTCTCGTGCCCCTTCCCCGCGATCACCACCAAATCACCGGGAGCCGCATCGTCGATGGCGCGCTCGATCGCGGCACGACGATCCAACAGCGTCACATAGTGTCGCGCCGGGGACGCCGGCTCGCTCCACGGGGACGGCAGCGGCTTCGGCGGGACGATGCCCAGCAGGACGTCGTCGACGATTTGTTGGGGATCCTCGGAGCGCGGGTTGTCCGACGTCACGATCACGAAGTCACTGAGGCGCATGGCGACCGCACCCATGAGGGAGCGTTTCGAACGATCCCGGTCGCCGCCACAGCCGAACACCGTGATGAGTCGTGCCGTCGCCAGGGGTCTGGCGGTCTCGAGTACGTTCTTCATCGCATCGTCGGTGTGCGCGTAATCCACGACGACCGTGACCTCGTCGGCCGGGTCCGACACGATGTCGAATCGGCCTGGAACCCTGCGCATCGCGGCGATTCCCCGCTCGATGGCGGGCAGGGGCACCTTCAAGGCCACACAGGTTGCCACCGCGGCCAAGATATTGCGGGCGTTGAGACCGCCAACCAGACGGGACACGACGTGGAGGTCTCCGCTGGGTGTGTGGGCATCGAACGTCAGGCCATGCAGTGACGCCGAGACCGGCCCGTGGACCACATCGGCCTCGCGCGTCGAGGCGTAGCTCATGGGATGCCCGACCGTTTCGAGCAGTGCCTGGCCTTTTGGGTCGTCGAGATTGACCACCGCGACGGCTTCTGCCGGAAGCATCTCGAAGAGCCGACGCTTGGCGAGGTAGTAGGACTCCATGTCCCCGTGAAAATCCAGATGGTCTCGGGTCAGATTGGTGAACACGGCGGCGGCAAACCGAGTCCGATCGACACGCCGCAGCGAGAGCGCGTGGGACGAAACTTCCATGACGCAAGCCTGGCAGCCCCGATCCACCATCTGGCGCATGAGACGCTGCAGGTCCGTCGCCTCGGGAGTCGTGAACGCGGCCTCCTGGTCGTCGTCGCCGATGCGATAGCTCACCGAGCCGAGGCGGGCGCAGGCGATGCCGGCGGCCTCGAGGATGGCTTCGATGAGGTAGGCGGTGGTGGTCTTGCCGTTGGTACCCGTGATCCCTATGACGGTTAGGTGTTCACTCGGGTGGCCGTACACTTCGTCTGCCAGCACTGCCATCGCCTGGCGCGCGTCCTCGACGACCAACCACGCGACGCCGTGTGACGGTGGTGGAGCCGCTTCGGACACGACCGCCAGGGCGCCCCGAGCGTGCGCCTGCTTCGCGAAGGTCGCGCCGTCGACACTGGCCCCGCGCACCGCGACGAACACCTCACCCGTGGTGACCCGCCGCGAGTCGTGCGCGATGCCCGTTACCACCTCGCCCAGGACGCTGGGTGGAGCGGAACCCAAGACCAGCCCGTCGCGCGTGGGGCACACCAACTCGAATCGGTGGAGGAGATCGTGAAGCGTCATGGGCGTCATGGGCTCGCGCGGTTGGCCTCGGGCGCGCTGCTCCCACGCTCACGCTGCAGCCAGAGCGTGCACGCCGCGCCCTCCACGAACTCAGATCCGGCCTCGGGAACCTGCGCGACCACGAACCCGTCACCGACCAGGCGAGCTTCGGCACCGAAACGGGCCAAGGCCAGCAACGCGCGACGGGCGCTCATGCCCCGCAGATCCGGCATCCCCGATCCGGGCTGGCGCAGCCCAACCGGCGCCGGTGGGCTACTCACCGTCAAGTGGGTGCGCACTGGTCGCGCGGCCTCGGTTCGCGCGCGAGACACGAGCACGGGCGGGGCGGGGTTGAGGGTCGGTGGCACCCTCAGATACCGGAGGGCCGCTTCGGCGATGCGTCCGAACACGGGGGCCGCGACGGCTCCGCCGTAGTACGCGTCCCCCCGGGGCGTGTCGATCACGACCAAGATCGTGAGCTCGGGATCGCGGGACGGTACGAACCCGACAAACGATGAGAAGTAGTCCGTCTTGGAGTACCGCCCGTCCACGACCTTGGCGGCCGTGCCCGTCTTGCCGGCCACCGTGTAGCCCCCGAGCCGTGCCGCGTGACCGGTGCCGCGTTCGACAACCGCCTCCATGATCGTCGTCAGCATCGCGGCCGTTCCGGGCTCGACCGCACGGCGGATCACCCGCCGGCCGACCGGCACGCGAACGCCATCCTGCGCGAAGGCCCCGACCGTTCGCGGCTCGAGCAGCAGGCCGCCGTTCGCGATGGCTGAGACGGCCGTCACCATCTGGAGAGGCGTGACACCGATCTGATAGCCCATCGACACCGACGCCAGGGCACTGTCGGTCAACGATTCTGGGTTCCAGACGATACCCGGGCTCTCACCCCGGAAATCCGGAGAGAGGAGCTGTCCGAAGCCGAACCGATGCACATAGCGGCCGAGCCGGTCGGCTCCGACCGCGAGGCCGACCTTGATGGCGCCGACGTTGCTCGACTTCACGATCACGTCGGCAAACGAGAGCTTGTCGTAGCGATAGACGTCACGGACCACACGGGACCCGAATCGGATCAGGCCCGCGCTCACGTCGACCGAGTCCTGCGGGTCCATCACGCCTGTCTCCAGCGCGGCGGACGCCGTGACGACCTTGAACGTCGAGCCTGGCTCGTAGATCTCCTGGGTGGCGCGATTGCGACGGACGACATCACCCGTGCGCCCAAAGGCGTTGGGGTTGAACGTCGGTTCGTTGGCCAGTGCGAGCAACTCGCCGCTGTGAGGATCCATCATGACGACGGTGCCACCGGCTGCTCGGTGGGTCTGCACCGCCTCGCGTAACTCCCGCTCGGCGATGTACTGAAGGTTCTGATCGATCGTCAGGGCGAGGTTGGCCCCCACCGTGGGAGGGCGCTCGACCCGGCTGAACGCGCGGCGGCGCGCATCGATCTGAATCAGGATCTTGCCCGGTCGCCCTCGGATTTGGTCGTCGTAGGCCGACTCGACCCCACCCAAACCCGAGTGATCGATGCCGACGTAGCCCAGCAGGTGTGCGGCCAGGTGTCGCTTCGGATAGTAGCGACGATTCTCCTTCAGAAAGCCGATGCCCTGGAGGTTGAGACGGGCGACCCGTGCCACCGCGTCGCGCGCGACCTGGCGGCGCACATAGGCGAACGCCCGAGGGCGACGCAGGCGTCCGACCAGACGGCGCTGCTCGGCCCCCGTGCAATCCCCCATCGCAGAGCACAGGGCCGACGCGACCCGCTCCGGGTGTTCGATCTCCGTTGGCACGGCATAAATCGAGTCCGCATCAACACTGTAGGCGAGCACTCGCCCTCGCCGATCGACGATCTCGCCACGCTTGGCCGGCACGGTGATCGTCCGCATCTGCTGCCGCTCGGCTCGCGCGACGAGCACATCGTGCTGGGCGACTTGCAGGTACACCAGGCGGGCCTGGATGCCCAGCGTCCACGCGACGAGCCCCAGCGTGACTCCCAGCACCCGAAGGCGCAGAGTGCGCCGCCACGCATCGGGAGGGGCTGGAGGCTTGGGGTCGGGCGGCCGCCGGGCTTTTCCGGCCGGTGGCCTCGCCAGACTGAGTCGGCCCAGCAGCGTGGACGGCACGAGGCGGTTTTGACCCAATCGCAGGCCGGGCACACGCTGCTCCTACCGAGAAACGACCACCACCTCGTCCGGCGGTTCGGTCACCGTGACGCGTTCCAGGATGATGGCCTCTTCCCGCGTCGGGATAACGAGGTGCAATCTCTCTCCCGCCAGCCGCTCGATCCGCTCGGGTGATTTGAGCGTCTCGACCTCGAGTCTCAGGTGGCGATTGATCTCTTCCTCGACCGCCCGTTCTTGCTGTAGTGCCCCCAGGCGGTAGCCGTGCCGCAAGAGCTCGAAGTGCTGCCACGCGGAGAACAGCAGCACGGCCACGAGAAACACCCCCACCAACATCGAGCGCCACAGCTCCCGCTGGCGGTTACGGTCGATCTCGCGGACGATCGGGTTGTTCCGAACGTCCTTCTTTATTCCGTACTCGAAGCCCGTCGAGCTCATGCGTACCTCTCGACCGCACGCAGACGGGCGCTTCGAGCGCGCGGATTCCTGGCCACTTCGGCCTCGCTCGGCCACACCGGCCGACGCGTGAGAAGCCGCAGCGCCCCGTCATCCGGGCCTGCCAGAGCGCGCATCGTGTGCTTGACGATACGGTCCTCGAGCGAGTGAAACGACAGCACCACGAGGCGAGCCCCCCGGCTCAACCGGTGGGCCACGTCCCTAATGAACGTATCGAGCCCCTCGAGCTCCCCGTTCAGCCAGATGCGCAAGGCCTGGAACGACCGGGTGGCGGGGTCGATACGCGCGCGACCGCGCCGAGGAATCGCTTTCCGGACGATCTCCGCCAGCTGCCCGGTGGTGCGAATGGGCGCCGAGTCCCGGGCGCGAACGATGGCCCGAGCGATGCGCCTCGAGTAGCGCTCCTCTCCGTAGGTGTAGATGAGATCCGCCAGCGCCGGCTCGGTCACGTCCTGGAGCAGGTGGGCTGCCGTCGGTCCGCCAGAACGGTCCATGCGCATGTCGAGCGGCTCGTCTCGCCGAAAACTGAAGCCTCTTCCTTCTCCTTCGAGCTGCATGGACGACACCCCGAGGTCGGCCAGCGCTCCGTCGATCTCGGGAATCCCACGAGCGTCAAGGATCGTGGGCAGTTCGCGGAAATCCGAGTGGATCAGCTCGACCTGGTCGCCCCAGGACGCCAACCGTTGCGACGCGAGCTTCAAGGCCTCGGCATCTCGATCGAGGCCGATCAGCCGGGATGCTCCGCGTTCGAGGATTGCGTGCGCGTGGCCGCCGGCCCCGACGGTGCAATCGGCGTAGACACCGCCCGGCTCCGGAGCCAGATAGAACAGGACCTCGGTCACCATCGCGGGCTCGTGCAAGGCCATCTCAGATGCCGTACTCAGCGAGGGCGAGCGCGTCCTCGTCGGTGAAACGTTCCCGCTGCAGCTTCGCCATGAACCGATCGTGGTTCCACACGTCGAGATAGCTGACCTCCCCGAGGACCGCGACCTCCCCAGAGATCCCAGCCGATTCACGGAGCCGCGCATGGATCAGCACCCGACCCTGCCGATCCAGCTCCGCCGGCTGTCCAAAGAAGTTGACCCGATCGACGAACCGCGTTCTCGACGGATGGGTCGTTGGAACCCGAACCAGCTTCGACTCGATGGTGAGCCAGACGGCCATCGGGTAGATTCGAGCGTATTCGCCGCTCACGCTCGTCACGAACACATCATGGCCGTACTGGTCCTCGACGAGGCTCCGGAAGCCGCTCGGAATCTTGAGACGGCCCTTGTCATCGATACGGGCAGGAAAGTTGCCCCGGAACGGTTCTTTCACCCACTCTACTCCACTCTAGTCCACTCGGATGTTAAGGAACGTCCATCGGCTTGTCAACCGCAAAATCTAGTACCAGTGGAGGTTACGTGTTGGCTACCGGACCCCTGGCGGGCCCCCGAGTGCGCTGGCATGCTACCATGTGCCGATCCGGGTACCACGGGTGCCCCTGCAGAGCCGTTCGACCGAGTCCCACGACCTTCGCAGTCTCCCGACCCGGTGTCACGACGGCGTGACGGTCATGCTCCGAGCCGGTCTCATCGGCTTCCCCTCCGTCGGCAAGACGACGCTGTTTCAGCTGTTGACGAGCGCCGCGCAGGCCCCACGGGCCAAGGGCGGTGACGCTCACGTCGGCGTCGCACGGGTCCCCGACCCTCGCCTGGACCGGTTGACTGAGCTGTACACACCCCGCGCCCGGGTACCCGCCACGGTGGAGTTCGCTGACCTCGCCGCGGCCGGGCGGCCGGACGG
>PVBE012809759.1_pt1 | contig 15096 bp, 7 predicted proteins | sample 1631181 | NCBI WGS metagenome assembly PVBE01 (sample SAMN08397723, study PRJNA350692) | Marine metagenome, whole genome shotgun sequencing project. | isolation source: water | place: Pacific Ocean | collected 2012-04 | reverse complement strand
TGAATAAAAAAAACATTTTATTACTTGCTACAGGTCTACTATTTTGTTTTACTAGCTGTAAAAAGAAAGGTTGTACAGACCCAACATCAACAAACTATGATGCTGAAGCAGAAAAAGATGACGGAAGCTGTGAATATGCAATTGCGCCAAATTATGTAGTGCCAAGTACTTACAACTTCACTGATGCTTCTGGAAACAACACAGTATCATATGGTGGTCAAACATCAAGGATGGATATGCTTTCTGAAATGGTAACATATCTAAAAACTGCTAATGACGGTGGTTCTTCTGCAGCTGCAACACTTGATGGTTCAACCTTAATCTCCATGTATGATAATTCATACACTGGCTGGGTTGATATAACCTTAGTTAACAATGGTAAACAACTTAAAAATAAAACAGCTGACAATGATGTTGGGATTCAATCTCAATTTGAAACGTGGATGACTGATGCTGCTACTGCAAGTCCAAGCACTAATGGAACTTACCTACAAAGCACTGATGGAAAAGAATGGACTCAATTAATTGAAAAAGGATTGATGGGAGCATGTTTTGCAAATCAGTTAACAGCTAATTATTTAGCTGGAATTGCTTCTGATAACAACACAACTGCAGTTGATCAAGCAAACGGGAAATACTACACTGAAATGGAACATCATTGGGATGAGGCTTATGGTTATTTTACTGATGCTATTGATTATCCATCAAGTGGAACAAATAGATTTTGGGGTAAGTATGCAAATAATACTTTAGAACCACATATTGGAAGCGCTACTAATATTGCAACTGCATTTAGAACGGGTAGAGCAGCAATATCTGCAGGATATACTGATGATGCAATAGCACAAGCAGGAATTATTGAAAGTGAAGTATTAAAAATGGTTGCTGGAATGGCAATACACTATCTTAACGATGTTAAAGCAAAAGTTGCTGGAGGAACAGAACCGCAAACTAAAATTAACCACAGTATGTCTGAAGCTTATGCATTTATATATGGAATTCAATTTGTTAATAATTCACCAATGTCATCTACTGATATAAATAATCTCTTAGCTGGAATTGACGCTGACTTTCAAGGCTTTAGCCAAAGTGTTGTGTTAATCAATGCAGTAATAGATCAAATTGCAGAAGAAACGGAACTTGATTCAGTTAAAAGTGACCTATAATAAGAAGTAAATCTTGTTTTTAGAATTAGGTGTTTGTTTAATTTAAACTCTTGTTGAAGTTCAACAAGAGTTTACTTATACTTATAATCATGTTATATTATTCTTATAAACTATTTAACAAAACTAAAATTTGCTCTACTTTTTTTGTTATTTTATTAATTATATTTAATGTAAGTTGCAGAAAAAAAGGCTGTACAGATCCTTCATCAACTAATTTTGATCCTGAAGCTAAAAGGGACGATGGGAGTTGTGTCTATGAGAATTTTGACAAACAAGCTATGCTTGATAATATTGCTAACAACTACGTTATTCCTTCTCTAGAAAATTACAAAAATCAATGTGAAGATTTAAACAACAATACCATTCTTTTTATAACAAACCCTAATCAACAAAACTTAACTGCTTTAAGATCTAATTGGGTAACAGCATTATTAAGTTGGCAAGAAGTTTCATTCCTAGATTTTGGTCCAGCTGAATATATAGTATTAAAAAGCCAAACAAATATCTACCCTACTGACACAACACTAATTAATGAAAATATCTTATTAGGGAATTGGAACTTCTCAAATACTACTTATTTTGATCAAAAAGGATTTCAAGCTTTAGACTATCTTCTAAATAAGCCTAATTATACTGACCAACAAATTATTGACTATTTTTCTTCCAGCTCAAATGCTCAAAATTATATATCTAATATTACTCAAGATCTTTTAGATAACATCAATTATGTGTATAATGAATGGAATGGATCTTATAAAACTACTTTCATCAATGACTATGAATCCAATGCACAAGGTAGCTCCATAAGTAATATAGTCAATGCATTATGTTTACATTATGAATTTTATGTAAGAAGAGGTAAAATAGGTCTTCCATTAGGAGTTTTTAATGGATTCTCTCAAATAGAGATGCCTGAATTAGTAGAGTCTTATTACTATGGACAATCACTACCATTTGCTATTAAAGCAGTATCTTCTTTACAAGAATATATTAATGGTGTTGTCTATTTAACGGAGGAAGATGAATTAGGATTTGATGATTATATGAATTTCACAAACGCCATGCATAATAATAATTCATTATCTATTACAATCAATGATCAATTCAATGATATAATTAACAGCTTAAATACATTAAATGACCCACTAAGTCAGGAAATTATCAATAATAAACCTGCTGTATCTGAAACCTATCAAAAAATGCAACAATTAGTGCCTTATCTTAAAGTAGATATGACCTCATCATTAGGTGTTTTAATTACTTATCAAGATAATGACGGTGATTAATTTTTGGATTCATAAGATGGTCAGAAATAATATATCCAATGATGAAAAATAAAATACTAATATTAGCCATATTATTTATTTCATTAAATTTCTTTGGACAAAAAGGTCATATCTCTGGTTTTGTAATAGATGAAAAAGGGGAGGTAATTCCATTTTCTTCTATTCAAATTATGCCTATAAATAAAATAATCTACACTAATGAAAATGGCTACTTCATCTCTCCTAAAATTGAATATGGCGAATATATATTGAACTTTTATTCACATGGTCACCTACAATTATCTAACACTCTCGCTCTTAACCAAACTCATTTAATTTTAAATAAAACTACTTTAAAAAAGCTAACCTATGAATTAGATCAATTTGAGGTTTCAGACAACATAAATAAAAGTGATTTTGACATAAGAAAAATGAGAGCCATAGAAGGGTTCATGATAACTCAAGGCAAAAAATCTGAAGCAATTTCAGTTAAGGATATTGATGCAAATAAAGCAACTAACCTGAGTAGACAGATTTATTCAAAAATACCTGGTTTAAATATATGGGAAAGTGATGGTGCAGGCATTCAAATTGGACTTGGAGGTAGAGGTCTTAACCCTAGTAGAAACTCTAATTTTAACACAAGACAAAATGGTTATGATATTAGTGCAGATGCATTGGGTTATCCAGAAAGTTACTACACCCCTCCCAGTGAAGCCATTGATGAAATTCAACTTATAAGAGGTGCCGCATCCTTACAATTTGGCCCTCAATTTGGAGGACTAATTAATTATAAACTTAAACAAGGAAGTAATAAAAAGGCCTTAGAGTTAATTGCTAGACACACTGTTGGGTCTTTTGGATTAAACAATTCATTTATAAGTTTAGGAGGTAAAAAGTCTACTTGGCATTATTACGGTTACTTTAATTATAAATATGGCAATGACTGGAGACCAAATTCAAGTTTTGATGTTATTAATGGACATATTAATATAAAAAAATATATCAATGACAGATCATCCATAAAAATTGAATTCACTAAAATGAATTACCTTACCCAACAACCTGGTGGATTAACTGACATTCAATTCAACAGGAATCCAGATACCTCATTCCGAGATCGAAATTGGTTTGAAGTAGATTGGAATCTTGCTGCTATTCAATTTAATTATGAAATTAGTTCTAATACAAAATTAAACTCTAGAACCTTTGGTTTAATTGCCTCAAGAAAATCATTGGGCTATCTAGATCAAATAAATAGAATTGATCCATTAGAAGAAAGAAATTTAATAGCTGGTAATTTTCAAAATATAGGAAATGAAACTAGAATTATCCATTTATATGAAAAAAATGAATTGCCATGGGCCTTTGTTGCGGGTATCAGATTATACAAGGGGTTTAGTAATAATATTCAAGGAAATGCAAATTCAGGAGATGGACCAGATTTTTATTTTATAAATAATGAAAATAATATATCATCTGACAATATAGAATCAAATTATAAATTCCCTAGCTTTAATTTCTCTGCTTTTGGTGAGCATATATTTAATATTAATAAAAAATTAAGCATTACGCCTGGTCTAAGATATGAGTACATTGCTACATCTGCTGTTGGAAATTACAGAATCACCTATCCAGACCTTGCTGGGAATATAATTTTTGACACTGTTATTAATATTAATAAAAATAATAATAGAGGTATAATAATTGGAGGAATAGGTGTGAATTATAAGTTCAATAAGAACATTGAGTTCTATTCAAACTTTTCTCAGAACTATAGAAGTATCAACTTTACTGATATGCAAATTAGAAACCCAAACTTTAGAATAGATTCATTATTAAAAGATGAAAAAGGATTTAATACAGACATTGGGTTAAGAGGGGAAATAAACAATAAAATTTATTTCGATGCTTCTGTTTATTTACTTCATTACAATAATAGAATTGGAACTACTTTAGAAATAGATACTGTATTATTTAATACTTATCAATTTAGGACAAACATTTCTGAGTCTAGAACCATGGGTTTAGAAATGATGGTGGAGTTAGACTGGTGGAAAATATTGATTAATAGTAAAAGTGACTTTAAATTAAGTTCCTTCTTTAATTTCTCATATAATAATGCAAAATATATTAATTCCGAACAAGCTGCTTTTAACAATAAATTAGTAGAGCTAGTCCCTCCAATAGTTTTTAAAACTGGTATCACATTAGGAAATAAAAAATTCTCCATGTCCTATCAATATAGCTATACTCAAGAACACTATTCTGACGCCACTAATGCTGTTTATGTAACCAATGCAGTAGTTGGAGTGATTCCCTCATATCACATAATGGATCTTTCAGGAAAATATGTATATAAGAAAATTCAAATGGAAGTTGGAGTCAACAACCTTACTAATACATCTTATTTTACAAGAAGAGCTGTTGCCTATCCTGGACCAGGCATTATTCCATCACCACCCAGAAATTATTACCTAAGTATTCAATTGAAAATATAATTAGAATACCTTTTTCATGGTATTGCTAGAATAATTACACAATAGTACATTTGTTATATAGATTGAGTCTAAATAACAACAGTTATGATAAATGTAAAAAATAGTCCACTAGAAATAGTAAAAATTGATAGAGAATATGAGCATTTATTCAACAGATATGGAATAGAGTCAGATTCAAAAAAATCTATTGAAATCTATAGCTATTTAAATGATTTAAACCCTGAATTTATTATTGATATAATTAATTGTTATGAAAATCCTATAAAGCTAAAACCTGAAGCATTCATAAAATACAGAATACCGTTAATAATTGATTATTTAAAAAAATCTCATCAATACTATATTAATAAGCGACTACCTGAAATTGAACAAAACATCTATAATTTAATTAAGGAGTATGAAGACTCTAAACCATTACTATATGTTTTCTATTACTTTTTCATTAACTATCAAAATGAATTATTCAAACATTTCAAAGAAGAGGAAGATGTCTTATTCCCATATGCAATACAGTTATATGGTAAGGTGAATTTTGATACAGAAATAAATTATAGCTTACTTAAAAAAAACAAAAAATTAGCTGTAAAATTCCTAAAAGAACACCATCAAAAAGAAAAGGAGCTTAAAACACTTCAAAACACCATCCTAAAATACAGCCCTCCTTCAAAGAATCTGTCTATTTATCATGTTATATTATATCAACTAAAGAATTTTCAAAAAGATTTAAATATTCATGCCTTTATAGAAGAGTCAGTATTAGAATTGAAAATTATTTCTCATCAATCTTTTTTAAATATCTAATATGTTTGACCTTAAAAGTGAAACAAATAATGTTCTCCATGAAAATGAAGCAGGATTTGTTATTAAATGTAAAAACTGTGATGAAATAACCATTTCTTTTGGAAACATCATAACTCATATGTCAGAGCAAGGTTTTATAAATCTTTTCCATGCTATGAATAATATTATGAAAGAGATTGATCTTTTTAAAGTAACGATATCAGATACAGAGAAAATTATAGTTAGAACTCCTGCTGAAAACTTACTTTTATCATTTAACAATGATGAGTTTCATGCAATAATTGAATTATTCGATCAAGCTAAACTTTCATTAGATATTACAAAGATCATCAATTAAAAATTCTTTTTATACTTAAATTTATCGAAAATAAATTTAAGTATGACCAACAGAAAAAACCTCTTAAAAGCTATGGGGCCAGGCATTTTATTTGCTAGCACTGCTATTGGGGTTTCTCACTTAGTACAAAGCACAAAAGCAGGTGCATTATTTGGTTTTGGTCTTTTATGGGCCGTAATTCTGGCTAATTTATTTAAATACCCATTTTTTGAATATGGATCAAGGTATGCAAATGCTACTGGGAAAAGTATCATAGATGGATACTTAAAAATTGGTAAATGGGCATTATGGCTCTATTTTATAATCACCCTAGCTTCTATGTTTTTTGTTTGTGCTGCTGTTGGTAAAGTAACATCTGGATTTATGGAGAACTTATTTGGCATAGAGCATCATCTATTCTGGCCCATGACTACTACTGCAATTGTTTTTGGGATTTGTGGTGCTATTTTAATATCTGGAAGGTATAACCTATTAGACTCTTTAATAAAGATCATTGGCATAATACTTTTATTATCCACCATTACTGCATTTACATTAACATTATTTAATGGTCCCTTACCTAAAATTTCAGGATTTAATCCAATTGATCAAGCACATAATCCATGGGGAGCTGCTGGATTAGCTTTTTTAATACCACTGATGGGATGGATGCCTACGGCCGTAGACCTATCCGCTTGGAATAGTCTATGGACAATAGAACGGATAAAACAAACCGGATACAAACCAACACTTAAAGAAACACTTTTCGACTTTAACTTTGGTTATATTGTTTCAGCATTACTTTCTATTTGTTTTATTACCATGGGTGCATATATGCTCTATGGCACAGGTGTTGAAATGCCTAAAGAAAGTGATAAATTTGCTGGAAGTGTAGTTGGGTTATATACTAAAGTAATTGGTAGCTGGAGCTATATTATTATTGCAGCTGCTACATTTTCAATAATGTTTGGAACCTGCATTGCTGTTTTTGATGGTTATGCACGTGCATTAAAAAGAACTTCAGAGCTCTTATTCCTTTCATCAAATAAAAACAATAGCTCTTTAGAAATTAAAAATCTTTATCGTTTATCAATTACCATGCTTATTATTGGAACATTTTTATTAATATGGTTTTTTGAAGGAACAGGTGACTTTGGTGTACTGGTAAACATTGCTACTATTATTTCATTTTTAATAGCTCCTATTATAGCTATTTTCAATTTTATACTTGTTCAAAAAAAATATGTAGGAAATGACGCTGTACCGCCATTATGGATGCAGATATTAAGCTATTTAGGTATAATATTCCTTACAGGTTTCAGTATTTACTTTATGATCAGTTTATTTTAAGACAAATAGTTAAATTTGAATCCATGAAAAAATCCCTATTTATAATTGCATGTATGCTTATTTCCTATTTTGGATCTGGGCAGGTCAATACCATCACTCAATCAAAAGCCTATAAAAAAATTATTTTATCTGAAAATAAAGATATATGGAGGGTTACGCTTCAAAATATGGAAATGCCTACTCCAGATGGAGATTCTGAAAAAGATAAATTATTAAAACTAAAAAATGAATTAGCTTTAAAATATCCTAGAAAACAGCATTCTAATCATTCAAATAAATCGATTGATTCTCTACCTACAATTATAATTGAAAATGGATTTGAAGGAAATCCATATAATAACAGAGTTCCTAACGATAATACATTAGCTATTTCTAATGATGGGATCTTAGCTTCAGGAGTTAATTCTCATTACATGTTTTATGACATTTATAATGACAGTATAATCGATGAAGGCCCTTTACATTCTTTTGCTGCTGGATTTCCTCAATTCAACACAGTAAGTAAATATGATCCAAAGTTTATATATGACCCTAATGAAGATCGATTTATTGTTACTTTTTTAATAGGAACTATATATCAAAACAGTAATATATGCGTAGCATTTTCCTCATCCAACAATCCATTAGACCCATGGAATATTTATCTATTAAGCGGTAATCCATTAGGAACTAACCACTGGACTGATTACCCAGCAATATCTCTTACTGAAGATGAATTATTCATAACAGGTAATCTATTACAAAATGGAGTGGACTGGCAAACTGGTTTTCAGCAATCATTGATCTGGCAGATTGACAAATATGATGGGTTTAATGGACAAGCAGCATTAGACATGCAAATATGGAGTGACATTATTGACGACACCATTCCTTTAAGGAATATACACCCAGCGATGGGAGCAAGAGGTTTAACAGGGCCTAATCAATATTTATTAAGTAATAAAAACTTTTCTGCAGAAAGTGACACTATTTACATGGTAGAGATCACCAATACATTAAATAGCGGTCAATCCTCTATTAACATAACTAGGTTTAGCTTAACGGATCATTATTTTTTAAGCCCTAATGGCCAACAATCCATCACTAAAGAATTGGCAACCAATGACTCCAGAGTTCTTGGTGCTATAATTGATGATGAATGGATACAATATGTACATCATTCTATGGATACATCTTATGGCACTTCAGGAATCTATCATGGGTTAATTGAGAATTACAGCTCAAATCCTGTTATTTCAGGAAAGATCTTATCAGATTCAATTATGGATTATGGATATCCTAATATTGCCTCCACTGGCATCAATCCGAATGAGAAAGAATGTATTATTGGATTTAATTACACTTCTGCAAATGACACTAATGGATTAGCTTGTTATTACATGAATAATGCATCTAATTATTCTGAAAGAAATAAACTAAAAACAGGTGATGCTCCAATAAATAGTTTTGTATCTGGAAATATTGACCGTTGGGGTGATTATTTTGGGATTCAACGACTATATAGTCAGCCATGTAGGGTATGGATGTCAGGAATGTTTGGAAAAACCACTAATAACGGCAGCTGGATAAGCAGCATTGCTGTTTCAGACACTTGTAGAACACCTGAACCTATTATAGCTTATGACCCACCATTCATAGATGGTATATTATTTCCCAATCCAGCGATAGATTGGATAAATTTTGATTTCACCATAAATGAAACCATGATGGTGACCATTGAATTATTTGATATTCAGGGAAAACTAGTAAATGAACTGTATAATGATTCAGCTAAAGAAGGTCAAAATAGGTTAGCTTTTAATGGATCTCATTTAAAACCTGGCATATATATATTAAGGATTACAAATAATGAAAATGTATTGTTTAATGAAAAAATAATTATCTATAAATAATTATTTAATTTGTCTCAGAATCCCAAACGTACTCAGATATAACCGCATTATTTTTAAAATAATAAACACCCCACCTAGATACTACTTTCCTATACTCATCTCCATTATTACCCCTAACGACATAACGAATAATGGTTACCTCAACAACATCTCCCCTACCATTTCTTCTTTCATGTTGTCTTTCAGTGACGCCTTCTGGATAATCAATAGCAATTTGATCTTTATAGCTATCTACAGCATCAGTTGGATTAACAGCTTTTAGTTCATCAATTTGATTATTTATCTTTTCATTATTACGAATATCCTTAGAATATGCATCTCCTTGAATATCTGATTGTTTATCCTGATATGCTTCGATCTCAGTTGCATTCATTTCTCTAATCATCTCCATTTCTGTCCGTTCTGAAAGTCTTTCATTATCAAGCATTTCATTTTCTGTATAAACATTGTACAGTTTATCTGTACTAGATTCAGACCTAACAGCTTCCTTATCTGATTGTTTATCAAGATATCTATTCATTTCAGGAACTAAAACCTCTTCTCTGGAAATATCAGCATCATTTGCAAATTCTGAGATTTTTGAATCTAATTCTTCTTTATCATCATAATTTGAATAAGTATTATTTCTAGCGTTGTTATCCAGAACTGCATCTTTATCCGAAACATTATCTTTATAGTAGTCTACTTCAGGAACACTTTCCTGTCTTGGTATATCAGATTCAATGTTTAGATTCGCTATTCGTGTATCCAATGCTTCTTTATTATCATAATTTGAATAAGTTACTGTTTTATAACGATCAACATTAACTTCTTCAGACAAAGAAATATCATCTTTATACAGCTCAACTTTTGGTGCACTATTTTTACGAGATTCATCTCTGTTAATTGTCATTGTTGATTGATCTGTTTCTAGTTTTTCTTTTGCTGCATAATTATCACTAGACAACTCCTTACCCTCTTCAATCCTACTATCTTCAATACTTGACAAAACATCCTTATAGTAATCAGCTTTAGGTATATTTTCCTGTCTTGAAATATCTCTTTCTAGATCATTTTCAGCTAATTTACTAATGAGGTCCTGATTGTTTTCTTGATTTTCAGCAGATATTTGCTTTCCATAGTCAATTCTCTGATCTAAAACATTAGACTCCATATCTTTAAAATGTTCAAGCTGAGGAATTGTTTTTAAACGATTGTCATCAGACTCTTCCTGCTCTTTAGATATATCTGTCTTCATTCTATTAATTTCACTTAATCTATCTGAGTTTTCTTTAACATGATCTTCTAGCTCATTAGCTTTACCTTTAAAATCTGCATCTTTCACCTCATTAACAAGTCTCTGTTTTTCATCATCTTCCTGTATTCTTCCTTTAAAGATTAAGTTGTCAATTTCACTTTCACTATACTTTCCCGTTACTTCCTCACCATACAATACAGTATAATTATCTATTTGATTTTTTGATGGATCTACATTATTGGAATTATTTGCTTTCTCTGCAGCTAGTCTATCTAATATATCATTGATCTCACTAACTTTACCCTTAGGGTAAGTAGCATCACTTTGAATACTCAGCGCTTCCTGAAACCTTTTTAATGCAAGCCTATATTTTTTTTGTTCAAAAGCAGAATTACCGGCTTTTATTAGATTATTAAATCTAATTGTAGCCTTTTCCATGTTTGCAGCAGTTATCCTATCCTCTTCCACCTTTCTAATCTGCTCAGGAGGATAAGGATCAGTAGGTTTTAATGTTTTGGCTCTACGATATAACTCTAAAGCTTTATTATAATTTTCATCAGCATACATTTTATCTGCAACTTCGATGATCTTTTGGTATTGTACATCTAATTCTTCATTGGCTACTTCAAGCATTCTTTTATTGATCCAATCAATTTGTTCCTGCGGATAGCTTTCATCTGATTTTGTGTCAAATGCCTGTTTATAATAATTTTTAGCTTTAGACCATTGCTGTGCATCTCTTGCAGCATCTGCCTGGTTAATTAATTTATTATATTTTTCTAATATGGCCTGAAGGTTTTCTTCATTTTGTTTATTCTCTAGTATGTCTTTTAAAGTTCTTTCGATCTCTGCTATTTTTTGAGCAGGATATCCATCTTCAGGGTTCATACTCTTTGCTCTTAAAAATAACTCCTTAGATTTATCATAATTTTTAGCGTTAAATTGATCATCTGCCGCTGTAATCAATTTATCGTATTGCTGCTTGAATTCATCCTCAGTTTCATTTTTCATTTGTTCATTAACAAAATCAATCTGTTCTTGTGGATAAGAAGCAGATCCATCAACCATATTGGCATCTCTATAAAACTGCTTTGCTTGCATCCATTGTTTGGCATCACGAGCAGCATCAGCTTTTGTGATCAGTTCATTATATTTTGTGTTTTTTTCATTTAATGCCTTTTGATTTTTTAATTTAATTTCAATCTCCGCAAGTTTCTGTTTAGGATAATACTCCTGATTATACATGGCTAATGCAGCTTCAAATGAAGTTTTAGCATTTTCATAATCCTCATCGGAAAATTCCCTATCAGCTTTAAGTATCAAGTCATCATATTGCTTTCGTTTATTAATCTCATTTTCTGAATCAGCTTTTAATTCTTCCAATTTCTTACTAATCTCATCAACTCTATTTCTTGGATATTCCTTATCAAATATCTTCAATGCTTTTTCATAACTAAGAAGCGCTTGATCCCATTTCTCAGATTCATATTCATTATCTGCTTGTGCTATATGAGTGTTATATTGTCTGGTCATTTCTTCAAGCTGTGAAGTTGCCCTTCTTATCTCCCTAATTTTTTCTAATGGATAAGATTCTGCTGGTTTTAAATCTTTTGCTTTATCATAGCTAATTAAAGCTTGTTCATAATCTTTATTAGCCAGCAACTCATCAGCTTTACTAATAATATCATCATAATCTTTCTGAATATTCATTCTTTTTTCTTCCTCAATTTTTGAATTTATTAATTCAATCTCTTTTTGCGGATAAATCTCTGATGGTTTTAAGTTTAAAGCAGATAAATACAAATCTTTACTTTCATCCCAGCTTTTAGCATCTCTAGCTGCATCAGCCTTAGAAATAAGATCATCATATTGATTTTGTATCTCCTGTAATGAGGCTAATTCCTTTAGTTTGGATTCTACCTTAAGTAGTTTTTGTGTAACAATAACATTATCTGGGAATAAGTCTTTAGCTTTATCATATTGTTCTTTAGCATTTTCATATTCCATTAATGCAAACCTCTTATTACCCTCTGATAAATATTGATCAAATTCTAGCTGTTTTTTATCCTCTTCTTCTTTTTGAGCCTGCTCTTCTTTAAGCTTTACCTCTATAGCATTTAATTTCTCTTTAGGGTAAGCTTCATCTGGAAAAATAGACAAAGCATTATTATAATCTCTTTTAGCGTCCTCCCACCTACTATTATTAAAGGAATTATCTGCAGATGATATAATATCATCATAACGTTGCTTTCTAGCTGCTTCATCTTGAGATATACGTTCTAATTTAGCATTAATATCATCAATTTTCTGTTGAGGATAGGTCTCATCTTCTTTTAGCTCAAGTGCTTCTGTATATACTGTTTTTGCTTCTTCCCAAGTTTCTGAATAAAAAAGACCATCAGCTTTAATAATTAACTCATCATACTTCCTTTTAATTTCAGCCTGCTGTTTTATTAACTCTTCCTGTTCCTTTAGCTTTGATTCTATTTCATTTAATTTTTCCTTTGGATAGTTTTCATCCGGCTTAACTGACAACGCTTCTTTATATGAAGATTTTGCATCATTAAACTGATTTTTGTTAAAGAGAACATCTGCTTTATCAATCAAATCCTGATAACGCTTATCAATTAATGCCTGCTCAGCAGCTTCAGCTTTTAATTTCTCTGCCTTAGCTATTTGTTCATTCGGATACTGTTCTGTAGGTTTTATTCTTAAAGCATCTCTATACTTAGAAAGAGCCAGATCAAAATCATTTGCAGTCAATGCCTGGTCTGCATCTGCAATGAATTTATTATAGTTTTGTTCATTTGCCTGTTCCTTAGCAATAATACCATCAATTTGTATGATTCTGTCCTTAGGATCTCTTTCCATAGGTTTAATAGCTGATGCAGCACCATATAAATTTTTTGCACTAGCCCAATCCTTTTTATCAAAAGCCTTCTTAGCTTCATTCATTTTATCCTGATACTGCTTATTCACCTCAGCATTAGCCAGGTCTTGCTTCCTCTTATTTGCTTCTTGAATTTTAACATACGGAATCTGATCGCCTGGCTTTAAAGCCTTAGCTTGTTCATAAATTGATATAGCTTCATCAAATTTGTTTGAAGAGAGTAAATTGTCACCTTTTTGAATCAATAAGTCAAATTCTGCATTTTTCTTTTTCTCTTCTTCTTGTAAAGCTAAATTATTTTCAGCGTCCTTAATTTTTTGTTTTACAGATGCATCATCTTTAATTTTAAGAGCTTCTTTATATTTAATAATAGCTATGCTATAATTTCTTTTTGAAAATTCACTATTACCCTGCGAAACCATCTTACGGAATAAATCTTCTTGTTGTCTTTGCTTATCAGTAACCTGTTTTAAAAAACTTTCAATCTCATTCTTACGCTGATTCAAATATGTATAATCCCAATCTAGTTTACTTGTAGATGGGTCAATCCTTGCTTTTCCAACGGGTTTATTAGTTACTATAGAGTAGTCAATATCCGGTTGTTCTTTAAACAGTGTAGCACTAGACTCTAAAAAAGTTTTTTTCTCCACCTCATCTTCATAATATCCTTTCTTAGCATCTAATATTAAAGTTTTAGAAACATAACCAGATTTAGAAAATGTGAGTTCATAAATATGTCCAAATTCACAATGCATTTCCTGGTATTTACCATTAGATGAAGTTGTTTCAGTTTTAAAAATAGCTCCATCTTTTTTTATAACCACTTTGACTCCATCTAATTTACTACCAGACTTCTCTGTTATTTTACCAGAAAAGATCAATACAGGATCCTGACCCAATATCATACTAAAAGCAGAAAAACATAGGATCAAATTGAATAATAATATATGTTTAATAAATCTCATTAAAGTTCCTTATAGTTCTATAACTTAAATTTAAATTAAGCAAATCATAGTTTAAACGTAAAATTATCTGTTTCGTTACCTATTATACAAAAATACTATAACCTAGCATTTAAATAATTATGTCATTAATTATTACACACAAATCAACTAAAGGTTCAAAAAGATTTAATTAAATAATTCTATGCTTAATAAAGAGATGAAATTAATTGAATAAAGGACACAAATGAATCCAATTAGAAGAAACATTCTATATTCCGAAATAGATTTAGAGTTGTCAAAAGAATTAATTCTTAAACAAATAAGGGAACTCACGCCTAACAAAATAAAAAAACCAAACATAACCCATTTGTTATCCATAATTAAAATTGGAGATAAAATCATAACAATACACCACAAAAAATTATAACTTAATTTATCATTAAAATAAAAATACCTAAATAATAACAACCCTAATAAAACCATAGATAAGAGGGCTGAAAAGCTCAACACCTGTATTAGTAAAGGGTGTAAAAAAATCAATATATGACTAGGTACTCCAAATGAAACTATCAACATCAAAACAGAAGTAATAGAAAAAGGTGTTTTCAAAAAGTAAACCAATCCCAAAAAAGGAATCAAAAAAGGAAATAAAGGTAATGGAGGTACAAAATCACCTAAAGTAAAACAATTAGAAAAAGCATAAATAAAATAAAACATCGTTAAATAAAGAGCTA
>PVBE012957614.1_pt1 | contig 15104 bp, 14 predicted proteins | sample 1631181 | NCBI WGS metagenome assembly PVBE01 (sample SAMN08397723, study PRJNA350692) | Marine metagenome, whole genome shotgun sequencing project. | isolation source: water | place: Pacific Ocean | collected 2012-04 | reverse complement strand
CGCTGAAAGCTACGAGGAGGCGCGAGGTGTAGTGGCGCGCGAGCTTGCCCTCTTCAAGGAGCTGGCTGCGCTGGACCCACGTCACGTCGACTCCCAGGTGGGGCTCGCCGTCGCACAGCAGCACCGGAGCACGCTGCTCGCCGCCGATGGAGAGTTTGCTCGGGCATCGAGCGAGCTTCAGGCCGCGCTGACCATCCTCGAGAAGCTCGCGTTCGCGGAGCCGGGCAACAAGGAGCTGCGCGCATGGCTCGCCCGGACCCACTCCAGCTTCGCCGCGCTGCGCGAGAAGCAGGGCACCCTGCAGCCCGCGCTCGAGGCGCGCCGGCGGGAGCAGAAGCTCTTCGAAGCGCTCATCTCCGACGACGCGCTCAGGGCCGGGTGGCAACAGTCGTTGGCGTTGTCGCGGGCGGGCGCCGGGGCGCTCCTGTTGAAGCTCGGACGCGCTGCGGAAGCGGCGACCGAGCTGCAGGCTGCGCAAGCGATTCTGCGAAAGCTGCTGACGCGCGACCCCGCGCACCCCGTATGGCTCGCAGAGCTGGACGCCGCCCGCAAGTTGGCCGCCAGGGCGGAGGACGCCGCTCAGAACAAGTGAACGGTCCGGACGCGGTGGGCGCGGACGAACGCCTCGACCGCGTCGAGCGCGGCGTCGCTGTCGACCGCGACGCACCCCTGCGTCCAGTCCACCCAGGTCGAGCTGCGCCCTAGCCAGGCGGCGCCGCGCGCAGGACCGTGGATGCCGATGGCCCCGCCGGTGTAGCCCGCGCGTTTCTGCGCAGCGGTGGGGTAGCCGATCGGGATGAACCTGTAGAAGCCCTCGCCGCTGCGCCGCGGCGTGCCGAGCCGATAGGTGCCGACCGGCGTGCGACCGTCGCCCTCCACGCGCTTTCCGGTGCCGCCGCGCCCGATGGCGATGGTGTGCTGCCCCGCGCTCGCCCCGGCGCGGCAGAGGTAGAGCGTGTGGTCGGTCAGGTCGATGACGACGGACGTCCCGCGCGCGCTGCACGGGCCCGCGGCAGAGGGGGCCGCGCCGCAAGAGAGCAGACACAGCCCGATGAAGGCGGTCAGTCCCAGTTGATGATGATGTCCAGCGTCCATCCGTTCAGGTGCCCGCGATCTCCCGCCACCGTATCGACCATGCGTAGCGTGTAGCGACCATTGACCTCGTCGTCCCGCGGGATGCTGAGGATCGCAAACCCGGCTCCGAGCAGCTCGACCGCGTCCTCGGCGCCATCGAAGAAGACGCCCCCATCGCCGCTCGGCGAGGCCAGCTCGAAGCGCAGTTGCTCGGGCGCCGGGTGGTCGACGTCGAGCAAGACCACGATGTCACCCGGCACCGACCCCAGCCCGTAGACGACGAGCGTGGAGGTCCGCCCTTCGTCGTCACCGTCCAGGATCGCCAACCGGTCGTTGTTTTCGTAGATGCCGTGGTGGTCTTCGGCGATGCAGAACTCGCTGCCGGGGAAGACCGTGATTCCCATGCACACCAGGCCGTCGACGCAATCCGCGTGGGCGTCGCACTCGTCGCCTTCACCTTCGCGGTTCGAGAGGTCCCAACATCGGCCCAGCTCGCCGCTCCCATCGCGCGGAATGCCGAGGCAGCGCAGGCCCGGCTGGCAGTCCTCAATTCCGGTGCAGGCGCGCGGATCCCCTTCTCGTGCCGAACAATTCGGTCCACCCGGGCTCGCCTGCTGCTCCGTGGCGCATTGCGCACGCACGAAGGTCGGCTCGTCGAGCGAGGTGCGCTCGGCGCTGCGGCCGTTCCCCGGGTCGAATGGGTCGCGCCACGCGTCGACCACCGTGACACCGTCGGGTGCGAGCAGCGTGATCCTTCGGTCTGGACCACCTCAATGGTCTGGTCGGCGCACTGGAAGAGAGCACCAGGAAGTCGAGCGCGAGACTGCACAAGGTCACGATCTTCGTGCTCGTGCTGACCGCATTGCTGACGGGGTTGGTCTACCGCACCTTCCGACCGCTCGCGCGCATCCTGCACGTGGTGGAGGGCGTGGGGCGCGGTGACCTGAGCAATCGGGTGGCGCTCTCGGGCAACAACGAGGTCGGCCTCATCGCGGCGGCGGTGGACGACGCGGTCGACCACCTCCAAGAGGCCGTCGACGCGAGAGACCGCGCGCAGGAGGCGCTGGTCGCAGCCAAGGACGCGGCCGAGTCCGCCACGCGCGCGAAGTCCGCCTTCCTCGCGAACGTGACCCACGAGCTGCGCACCCCGATGAATGGTGTGCTCGGCATGTTGCAGCTGTTGGTCGAGTCGGAGACCGACCCGGATCGGGCCAGACTCGCGCGCACCGCCCTCGAGTCGGGTGGAGTCCTGCTCACGATCATCAACGACATCCTGGACCTGTCGAAGGTCGAGGCAGGGAAGCTCGACATCCACCCGCGCGACGTCGACCTGTCGGCGCTGCTGCGGCAGGTCGCGGTCCTGCTCGCGTCAGACGCCTCGGCACGCTCGGTCGCGATGGAGGTCGCCGGTTGCGACGCGCCCTGTTGGGTTCAGGCCGACCCTCTGCGGGTGCGGCAGGTTGTCACCAACCTGCTGGGCAACGCCGTGAAGTTCACCCAGGCGGGCTCGGTGGGCCTTCGGCTCGAGCACCGGCCGCGTGGCGACGTGGTCGGCGTGCGTATCGACGTGACGGACACCGGGATCGGGCTGTCGGCCGACGAGGTGGCGACCGTCTTCGGGCGGTTCAGCCAGGCAGACGACTCCACGACCCGACGCTTCGGTGGCACCGGGTTGGGGCTGGCCATCTGCAAAGAGCTCGTCGACCGCATGGGCGGGCAGATCGGCTGTGAGAGCGAGCCGGGCCGAGGCAGTCGCTTCTGGTTCGAGCTCACCCTGCCCGCTGGCCGCGCACGGGCACCGACGCCCGCGCCCACCCCCGCGGCCCTCACGGGCGCTCTCGCGGTCCTCGTAGTCGACGACAATCCGGTCAACCGCACCGTCGCCACCCGGATGCTGGAGCGGCTCGGCTGCACGGTCGACTCGGTCTGCGACGGCGCGCAAGCGGTCGACGCCGTGCGCGACGGCACCTACGACCTCGTGCTCATGGACTGCCAGATGCCGGAGATGGACGGCTTCGCGGCGACGCGCTGCATCCGCGCCGGGCTCGGCTACGAGTCCCTGCCGATCATCGCCCTGACCGCCGACATTGTCGACGCCACCCGTGATCGATGCACCGAGGCCGGCATGTCCGGCTACCTCGCCAAGCCCCTCGTGCTCGCGGAGCTGCGGGCGTGCCTTCACACGATCCACGAGACCCACCGAGAGGAGCTCGAGGCCGCCGCGGGGTAGATCCGCGGGTCAAGGGCTGGCCTCGACGGGGAGGCGCTCCTCCAGGATCTTGGTGCCGCCGAGGAAGATCTCGAACCTCCAAAGCCCCGGGGCGTCGAGGCCGGGCTTCGGCTTGTAATGCGACCAGGTGGTCTTCGTCCCCTGCGACTCGAAGCTCCAAGGGCTGTCCCAAACGACGGTCCCAGCGCCGTCGGTGACCCGGATCCGGTAGTCGTGCCCCCCGTCGGGCAGGCCCGACCACGAAACCCACAGGTAGATTCGCTCGCCGTCGATCGGAGCCCGCTCCAACTGGTCTGTGGGCGCGGAGTCGGTCACGCCCGAGGTGAAGACCGCGCGATAGGTCACGCCCTCGTACCGCGCCTGCGCGTAGAGGAACCAGGCCGCCAGGAGCGCCACCACGGCCACGGCGATCGGCAGACCGACGCGGAGTCCGCGCCGCAGCTGTTGGGCGCGCTTGAATGCCTCGAGGTGCTCGGCGCGCACCGCGTCCGCGATCCGCTGTGCCTCCTCGTCGGGGATGTCGATGAGGTCCTCGACGGCCTCGACGGCCGCGCGCGCGTCGAGGACGGCCTCCTCCGAGGCACGCGTAGCCGCGTCGTACGCCTCGCTGCGCTTCACGATCTCGCCCTCGATTCTGGCCTCGAGCGCCTCGGCCTCGCGCAGCTGCCGCTCGGTCAGCTGTGACGGCGCGACGCCGCAATCGGGACACAACGCGCCCAGGGTCTCTTCCACCGAGGCGCCGCAGACGAGGCAGGCCATGCTCATCGTTCGACCTCGTACCACGGCACCACCTTGCCCGGCGACGCCACTTCCGATAGCGTCCGCCGCCACCCGCGCGCGAGGTCGACCACGTGAAGCCGAGTCGCAACGACCCCTGTCACTGCGGTAGTGGCCGCAAGTACAAGCAGTGCCACCTCAAGACCGACCAGGTGCGCGCCCGCGAGGAGCGCAGCCTCAAGTCCGGCTCGGAGTGGGTGAGCTTTCACGGGCGTGCGATGCGCGAGTCCGTATACGCGGCCGCGCCGACCGCCGCCGCGGCCGATACCTTCTTCGACACGCCGCCCGAGGCGCCACTCGCGGACGCCGGCTTCGAGCAACATGTGCTCTACGACGTAGCGGTCGAGGGCGCGCCGGTGATCCTGAACGGCGACCTCGGCGACGAGAAGCCCGAGGACCGCGACACGCTTCGAGAGCTGCTTGCAGAGACCTTCCCGACGCTGCTCGAGGTCGTCGACTGCAAGCGCGGCAAGGGCGTTCGGCTGAAGGATCGCCTCACCGACCGCACGCTCTTTGTCTCCGAGACGAAGCTCGCGGACGTCCTGGAACCGATGGAGCTCGTGCTCGGACGCCTCTTCGTCTTCCGTGAGCGCAACACGTTGCACGACGGTTGGGAGAAGGTCGGGTTCCGCGGACGGAAGGCCGTCATCCGCGGGTTCGAGGCCGCGATCGCCGACGTCGAAGAGGACGACCGCGCGGCGTGGCTGAAGCGCGAAGCGCCGGCGCTGTACCGCGCCGCCCGCGCGTCCGCTCCCGCCACCGCAACATGACCGCCGAGATCACCCGCATCCGCGGGCTGCGCGACTTCGAGCCGTGGCGCGCCGACCTCGGCCGCGCTCGCTCCGGGGCCGAGCTGCTCGACTCGCTCATCACCCCGCGCAACGCCCGTGCCCTCGTGCGGCAGCTGCCGTCGGAGGATCTGCACGCGATGATCCGCCGCATCGGCCTCGGTGACAGCGCGGAGCTGCTGGCGCTGTCGAGCGGCGAGCAGGTGCGCGACATCCTCGACGCCGAGGTCTGGGTCAAAGACGAGCTCGCCCTCGAACGCGTCGACTCGTGGATGGGCGCGCTGATGCACGCCGGCCACGACGTGCTGCTCCATCGCGTCCTCGCCCTCGACGACGAGCTCCTCAACTGGCTCGTGCGGCGCACCGTTCGCGTGGTCGTGGTGGAGGATCCCTAGGACTACGAGGCCGAGGATCTCGAGCACGTCGTGACCCCCGACGGGCGGCTGGTCATCTACTTCCCCGACTCGGCCGAGCGCGACCTCCCGGTCAAGCTGCTGCTCGACGGCTTGATGCGAACCAACACCACGCTCTGCGTTGACCTGCTGGTTCACTCCGCAGCTGCGCTCGACACCAACCTGCAGGAGCAGGCGTACCGGTGGCGCAGCGGACGGATGGCCGACCGCGGATACGTCGACTACTACGAGGCGCTGGTCGTCTACACGCCGCCGCGCGCCCGCACGACACCGCACCCGTCGAAGAGGGTCGAGGGCCCCTCGCGGCGCTGGCTCGCGCCCGTCGTCGAGCCCGAGATGCGGCTCGCAGATGCGTTCTCTGCGCTCCCGACGGCCGCGCTCGACGGGGTCCACGCGAGCCTCGGCTACCTCGCGAACATGGCGTTCTCCGCCGACCGCGTGGAGGCGTGGGACCTCGACGCCCAGGGCGAAGTGCTGCGGCGCGTCCGCGCGGGGCTGGTCCTCGGGCTCGACGCGCTGGCCGGCGACGACGCGAGCCCCGAGGCCGACGCCGAGGTGCTGGCCTCTGGCCCGCTGAGCGTCGTCTTCCGCACCGGCTACGCGCGCATGCTCGACGCCGCGGCGCCATTGCGCTCGGTCCGTTCGGTGCTGCGCATTGGCCCCGACGCGGTCGGCGCGGTCGACCTGCCCGCGCTGCGGCCCTGGGCGGAGGCCCTCACCGGTCGCCATCCCACACGCCTGGACGGATCACCACTCACCACCGCCGCGGACCTGGCCGACGCCCGCGACGCCGCCGAGAGCATCGCCGCCCTCGCCCGCGCCGCTGGTGACGAGCGCCCCACGGAGCGCGGGCTGGGCACGTGGCTCACGACCTGGCTGGCTCGCGATCTGGTCGGGCTCGACGGACCCGGCACGCTCCCACCCGAGCGACTGGAGGACGCACACCGTGCCCTCTTCGCCGATGGCGCGCTGCGCCCCGAGGCGGCCGACGCGGCCCACGGCTGGTGGCTGCGAATCGATGGCGGCAGCCCCGCCGCGCTGGAGGCCGTGCTCGAGGCGGCGACGGACGCGATGGCGGGCATCAGCGCGGACTCGCTGGAGCCACGCTTCCTCCCCCTGCTCAAACTGGGCTGACTAGTGGGGTGCGTCGTAAATCCGCCACATAAGTACGGGGCCCTTTCGCGCCACCGCTGCGTTGCTCGTCGTCGCAATAGCGCTGCTAATGCTCGCTCCTCGCGCCTTGCCGTGACGCGAAATCGCTCCCGTACTTATGCACCGTATTTACGACACACCCCACGAGTACCTCGACACAGGGGAAGTGACAGGTTGCGCGCCGTCATCGTCGTCGAGGCCGAGGAGCGACGACGAAGCGTGCCGGGGGCACGTTGAGGAGGAGCGACACAGGGATCGGCGTCGAGGGCGGTGCTCAACCTGTCAAAACCCCTGTGGCGAGGTACTACTCGTTGACCTCGATCACGACGCGGTTGATCATCCGCAAGGAGCGCCAGCAGAACTGACCGTAGCAGTAGCGCTGGCTCTGGCCTTCCCGGCGCAGGCGGGTCGGACGTCCCCAGGCGGCGAAGACGTGGTCCGAGCGCATACCGACAACCACCTTCTCGGCTTCGATCTGGGCGAGGATCGGATCGCTCCAGCTCGGGTACTTCAGCTTCAGCTCGCAGTAGCGCTTGCTGTGGTCGGTGCGACAGACGCTCTCAAAGGTCTGGTTGATGCGCTCGATGAGTGCCTTCGATTCCTCGATGGCCTCCTTGTCCCCGAGCTTCTGCATGTTGAGCTTCGCAAACTCCGCCCGCGCAGCCGCGCCAAGTAGATCGCGCAATCGCTCGTTGCCGACCGTGGCCCCGGTCGGCTTCTCGAGAATACGCGTCGCGATCTTCATCGAGTGGTTTCCGTACGCGCGACGGTGCGCATCGTCCGGCTCGACGAAGACATCGCTCGAGATGATCTCGCGGCCGCCCGCCTCGGGATTGAAGACCAGGTCCTCGGCCGCCGGCAGCAGCGACGTCTCGGGGCTGGCCTTCACCACACGCGGCGCCTTGATCACCGTGGGCGTCGGCGGCGGCTCGGCGAGGTAGGTCAGCAGCCCGAGGTCGCCGCCGCTGATCGCGAACCATCCCACCACACCCGTCAGCACAAGCAGCAGCGACATTCCCGCGGTCGCGAGGAAGACGCGCCGCCTGCGCAGCTGCTGCTCGGCCCCATCGTCGACGCCACCGTCGACCAACGGCTCCTTGAATTTGGCGACCTGCGCCTCGAGATCGTACGCCTTGAACAGCTCGTGGCTGCGCGCGAAGACCCAGGTGTCGGTGCTCGGATCGAAGACCAGGTCATTTTCGCGGATGCGGCCTTGGCCGGCGGCCACCACCAGCCCCGCGGCGTCACCGACGAAGACGTCACGTCCGCCGCGGGTCACCTGATACTGCTGGGGGCGTCTGGCCATCCACGCTCATTTTGCCCTAGGTTCGGCGCGTGAGCGAAATCAACGACGAAACCGCCACGTGGGCAGCACGGCTCGATATCTTCCGCCGGAGCGTGGATCTGCGGCTCGACGGAGAGGGCCGCTGGTATCACGACGGCGCCCCCTTCGAGCACGCGCGACTCATTGAGCTCTTCGACCGCGGCATCGACGTCCATCCGGATTCCGGCGCGCCGATCCTGCGCGTGGGCGGCAAGTGGTGCTACGTGCAGGCCGACGACGTGCCCTTCCTGGTGCGGGCGCTGCGGCACGCCGGGGATGAGCTGGTGGCGCGGATCAACACGGGGGAGCAGGTCTCGCTCGCGACCGACGCCTTGAGCACATCCGGCGACCACGTCTACGCGCGACTCGACGAGAGGCGCACGGCGCGCCTGGATCGCGCGACCCACAACGGACTCGCGGCGCTACTCGACGAGGGGGAGGATGGGCGGCCCGTCGTGGCGGGCCGCTGGGCGATTACAACTGGAAGTTGACTGCCTGCTGCTCGGCCCCGGTCCGTCCGGTCGGCTGCTTCACCGTGCCGAGGACGCGCTTGATCGTGAGCGTCCCATCCGCCGCCTGGTCGCCCTCTCCGACCATGACGTTCACCGCGTCCGTCCCAGGTGCCACTCTCGCGGCGCCGACGACGGGTAGAAACGTCACCTGGATCGCGTTCGCGCCGGCGAAGAGCTTGCCCGTGAGTTCCACCACGTATTGTTTGCTGCCCGGTGGGACGTCGACGATCGGTTGACCATTCGCCTTGATCGACACCTTGTATTGGCCCGGCGTGGGCGCGTCGAGGATCAGCCAGAAACGCTTCGCCACGGGCGGCGCCGCGACCGGCGGAGGCGCTGCAGCGGGCGGCGCCTGGATTTCGTACCCCGGCGCGTCGATGTGCAGGTTGCCCTGCGCGTCGAATTTAAGGTTCGCGTTCTCGAAGTCCATGCTCCTGAGCGCGCCCGTGACCTTCACCCCGTTGAAATAGATCTCGACCGCATTCGCCGTCGTTGGGGCGAGCAGGCAGACAAGCGCCATGACCATCCATCGCATTGACACCGCTCAGCTCCTCTCGTAAGCGTGGGCCCCCTTTTTAGAGCAGAACCCACCGTGTCGACCACTTCGCCAGCCCAGACGACGCAATCCATCTCGACGCGCGACGGTGTGCGCCTGCACTTCGCCGCCGACGAGGTCTCGACGCCGCGCGCCGCGTTGATGTTCATTCATGGGTTCGGCGAGCACTGCCATCGCTACGACGCGATGGTCGCTCGCCTGTGCCGCCGCGGCTACAGCTGCTACCGGATCGACGTGCGCGGACACGGGCAATCCGAGGGTGCGCGCGGCCACATCTTCGCCTTCGACGGGTACCTGCGCGACGCAGCCGCGCTGCGGGCCGAGGTCGCCGGTCGCGTGGGGCCTGACGTGCCGCGTTTCCTGGTCAGCCACAGCAACGGCGGGCTGATCGCGCTGCACTCGGTGGCCCGCGATCCCGAGGGGCTGCGCGGGCTGGTCATGAGCTCTCCTTTCTTCGGGTTCCAGCTCGAGGTCCCGTTGGTGAAGGTGGCCGCCGCGAAGCTGATGAGCCGCGTGGCGCCCGCGGTGGGCATCCCCACCGGCCTCGATCCGAAGACCGTGAGCCACGACCCCGCGGTCGTGCACGCGTACGCGAACGATCCGCTCAACACGACCGTCGCGTCCGGACGATGGTTCACAGAGACGGTCGCGGCCCACGACGAGGCCCTCGCTCAGGCCCGGGCGGTGCGCCTCCCCGTGCTGCTCGAGATGGCGGGCGACGACCGGATCGCGTCGCTGCCTGCAGCGCGCAACGTCTTCGAGCGCCTCGGCAGTGACGACCGGACCTGGCGCGTCTACCCCGGCCTCTTCCACGAGATCTGGTTCGAACTCGACAACGAGGCCCCGTTGACCGATCTGGAACAGTGGTTGGCGGACAGGACGACCCCGCCCGTGGCATGATGGACGGGTCACCACCGGAGCCCCGATGTCGCGATTGTTCGGCCTGTTCAGCGAGATGCCCGACACCGTGTCGCCCGCGCTGCGCCACGCCGGCCTGGTGGTTGGCGAGGACGAGGACCCACGCGGTTACGGCACCTGCGTCGCGCATGGCGCCCACGCGCTTCTGTGCAGACGCCCGGTCACCGGCGGAGGCTCGGTCGACCTCGCCGAGATCACCGACGACCTCGACACCAACGTGCTCGTCGCCCACGTACGAACCGGTGAGGGCTCGAAGCGAACGCACGACACGCAGCCCTTTCGTTTCGGCCCCTGGATGTGGGCGACCACCGGCCAGCTCCCGGACAACGAGGCCATGCTCGCCGAGCTGCGCCGGCACCTGCCGGACTCCCTCCAGCGCAACGTCGAGGGGCACACGGCCAGCGAGGTGCTGTTCCACCTCTTTCTCTCGCATCTGCGCGACGCAGGCGTGTCGACCAAGGAGTGGCGGGCCCCGACCGAGAAGGTGGTGGGCGCGCTCAAGGGCGCGGTGGCGCATTGGAGCTACGCGGCAAAGGAAGCCGGCGACACCGAGCCCGCACGCGTCGGGATCTTCTTCGCGAATGCGCAGTCGTTCTACGCAGCCTCGCTGGGGGTCGCCCTGAGGGCGATGCCGCTGATGCTGGATCCGTTGAAGACGATCGAACTCGCGGACGGCAAGCCGGTAATGCAACCCGAGGCGTGGGTCTTCGCCGATGGGAATGGCGGCGTCCACGGGTGGCTGCCTCTCGAAGCCGGCGAGCTCAGCTGGCTCGGCCCGGACCTCGTCCTCGAGGGCACTCGAATCTAGGCAGGGCGCCTACCCCTCGGCCTTCGCCTCGGCGTCGCGCTCGGCCTTCTCCGCGAGGACCTTCGGGTCCGGGCCGCGGGGGCCCTTGGTGAGGGCGTAGACGATGAAGCCCAGACCCACGAGGATGAACGGGATCGACAGCTCCTGGCCGCGCGTCAGTCCGGCGGTCAGGCCCGTCTGGTACTCCTTGGCGTACTCGATGAGGAAGCGGCCGATGAAGTACGGCATCACGAACAGGCCAAAGAGCAGGCCAACCGGGCGGCGCTCCTCTCCGACCACCCGATCGACGACCAGGATCATGGCCAGGATCGAGATCCCGATGAGGGCCTCGTACAGCTGCGTCGCGTGCCGCCAGGGCACGTTCGCGAGGCTGTAGCACGCCTCCTTGATCTTGACGCAGGTGTCGACCGGGGCGATCTCGCAGGCCTGCGCGCAGAACCGCTGACTGTCATCGAGCACGCCGCGGCGCAGCACGCCGTGGCTCAGCTCGTAGCGAGGGAACTTGACGAGGATGATGCCCTCGCCCTGTTTCGCGATGCGCCCGACGATCTCCGAGTTCATGAAGTTGCCGAGGCGGATGAGGGTGGCGGCCCAGGCGACGGAGAGGGCGAAACGGTCGCCCATCTCCATGAATCGCGTGCCCTCGCGGCGGGAGAACCACCACAGCGCGAGCAATATGGCGATCGTCGAACCGTGGCTCGAGAGCCCGCCCTGCCAGAAGTAGAGGATCGTGATCGGGTCCTGGCTGTAGCGGTCCCAATCGTAGAAGACGCAATGCCCGATGCGCGCGCCGGCGATGGTGGCGATCACAGCGGGGGTCAGGAAGCCGTCAGTGCGCTCCTCGGAGTAGCCCCCGCGCAGCATCTGCCATCGCCAGAAGTAGAAGCCGCCCATCAGAGCGATGGCGTAGAGCACGCCGTAGTAGCGGATCCCGCGACCCCACGACTCGATGTAGAAGAGGTCCGGGTCGATGTTCCAGACGAACTCCATCGAGCCCACCCGCGTCCAAAAAAAGGGGCGCGACAATGGCACAGCGGTCTCGGTCAGGGAAGTGCGCTGACCGGGGACGGCTGACCCCATGCGGGGTACCCCCTCGGGGGCTAGCGGAACGCCAGGGCTTGGCGCATCTGCCGTATGGCATACACGGCGCGCAATGTGGCATAAACGATGCAATTTGCACGGGCGGACACAGTGGCCGGTGTCGTGCGCCTGCCGGGGGAGAACGAAATGTTGAGGCGGAACCACGCGTTCGTGTGTCTCGTGGCGCTGGCTGTCTGGGCCTGCGACGAGGACGGGGTCGAGCTGCCGCAGAATGGTGACGGCGGCAATAACGGGCAGGAGATGGGGCCGCCGGACAAGGACGATGGGGTCCCGCCGGACCTCAACGTGAAACCGCCCGACGCCGGCCAGAACGTCTACCCGGACGTGGTGGTCCCGCCGGTCGACTGCAACGCGTACGACTACCGCGGCACGGTCTACAATTGCGGTGCCCTCGACCGCTGTAGCCCCGACCGCGACTTCACCGCACAGCTCGCGTGCTGTGAGTGCGATCCGCAGTACTGCAACGCGGATCCGACCTGCAACCCGACGCCCGACGCCGGGCCGCCGCCGGAGGACCCCGACGACGGGGTCGAGATGCCCCCGCCTCCCCCGCCGCCGCCCCCGCGGCCGGAGAGCTGCATGCAGTGCCACAACGGCGCAGAGCGCAACGATTACACCGGTCCGGGCCTGTCCAACCCGCACCCCTTCCCGGGCGCCGACAACATCAGCTGCACCGGCTGCCACGGCGGCAACGGCGTGGGCGCAGGCCGGCTCGGCAGCCACGTGCCGCCGCCTCCGTCCATCGGCGACCGCGTCAACCAGGCCAACAGCGACGTCGCCTTCTTCAACCGGCGCACCCTCGCCGGCGTCGACAAGCTGGAGCCGCCCGAATACGAGTCACGCGACCAGCCGGGCGCGCGCCACACGAACCTGGACTGGCTGCAATTCGTGAACCCGGGCGACCTGCGCGTGGTCACCGAAGGTCGGGGCTGCGGGGCCGCCGGCTGCCACTTCAACGAGCACGCCCAGTGGGTGCCGCGCTCGATCCTCGCGACCACGACCGGCCTGTTCTCGGCGAACCGCTTCCTGGTGGGCGTCGAGAACCGAATCCCGGAGTACCGCGGGCGCGACCGCGACGGCGACAGCCTCGCCGACACTGCGCCGCGCGCGGTCGAGAACCCGGCCTACAACCGACAGACCGCGGTCGTCGGCGAGGTCGGGCGGCTGGTGGAGATGCCCGAGCTCGCCCAGTTCAACGGGGGCATGCGCAACAACGGCAACTACGTCGCCGCGAACCTGCCCAACCACATCATCAACGCCAACGAGGATCCGCAGCGCCCGAATCGCGTGCGTATCGGGAGTCCGCTCGAGCACCTCATCGACGAGATGGAGAGCATCGGCTGCGGCGATTGCCACTTGTACAGCGCCGGCCAGAACAACCGGTACGCCGACTTCCGCTCCTCGGGCTGCACCGCCTGCCACATGGAGTACAGCTACGATGGGCGCAGCCGCTCGGGCGATCCGAACGTGCCGCGCAACGAGCCCGCGAATGCCGACGAGATCGCCCCTGGCGAGCGGGCCCACGTCGAGGCGCACCAGATCCGCAACGTGGCGAAGGTGCTGCCGAACGGCGCGTTCGTGCGCGGTATCAGCGACCGCGCGTGCGTGGGTTGCCACCAGGGCTCGAACCGGACGGTGCTGCAATTCTGGGGCATCCGCCTCGACCAGAACCAGGACGTCGAGAACGACTTCCAATACCCGGCCAACCCCCAGAACTTCACCAACACCGAGAACGATCGGCGCCTGTACACGGGCAACAACAACACCTTCAACGGTCGCGTCTACCAGCAGCACCTGCTCACCGAGGACTACGACAACGACCAGCGTGACGACACGCCGCCCGACATCCACTACGAGAAGGGCATGGGCTGCATCGACTGCCACGGCAGCCGCGACCTCCACGGCGGGAGCGAGGGCGACGCATCGAGCGGGCGCATCCAGTCTCGCCAGGACCAGCAGACGGTCATCCGCTGCGAGAGCTGCCACGGCACCGTCGAGGACTACGCCGCGACCGCCGATTGCACGACGTACGCAGGCAACCCGGCTCAGTGCCCGACCGACCTCGAAGGCAACGCGCTGCGCCACATCAGCAAGGACGCGGCGGGCAATTACTGGATGATCAGCCGGGTCAGCGGGCAGCGGCATTACGTGCCGCAGACGCACGACGCGGCGGTCGACACCCAGAAGGTCCACCCGCTCAACCAACAGACGCTCTACAACGCGAAAGCCGGCTACGCGATGGGCCGCGCAGACGGCAACATCCAGACCGGCACCGGCCCGCTCCAGCAGGACCCCTTGCTGGTGCGCAACGGCTTCAGCCACCTCGACAAGCTCGACTGCGCCTCGTGCCACGCGTCGTGGACGAACAACTGCACCGGCTGCCACCTCAAGGGGCAGTACGACATCGACCCGAACAACTACTTCTTCAGCAACATCACCGGCGAGCGCATCCTGATGTTCCTCGCCAACGCGGACTTCGTGTACCAGTCACCCGTGATGATGTACCTCGGCATCAACAGCTACGGCCGCATCACGCAGATCTCGCCGGCCGAGAAGGTGTGGTACCGATACCAGGACTACAACGGTGACGAGTCCGACGTGTTCGCCTTTTCTGATCGGCTGGGTGAGGGCAACAACCCCGACAATGGCGGCCGCAACGCCTTCCCTGCGCTGTCGTCGAACCAGATGTCACCGCACTCCATCCGCGGCAGCGTCACCCAGCAGAACGAGGGTCCGCGCTACTGCGTCGCCTGCCACCTCAACCAGCAGTCGCTCAACGACTACGGGGCCGAGTACGACGCCTTCCGCGCGGCGTACGCCGACAACGACTTCGCGAACCTCGACTTCGACGTGCTCCAGCAGCACATCGGCCAGAACTCCGGCAACCAGCTGAACTCGCCGATCTGGGTGCACATGGTCGCCGGCCTCGGCTCGGGCCTGTTCCTCTTCGATGCGACCGGCTGCCCGGTCAACCCGCTCGACGCCAACGCCAACCGCCAGTACTGCCCGGATGGGGCGCCGGCCGACAACTTCGACGCCAACAACGTGGTCTACGACACCGACCGCATCGTCGAGTTCAACGGCGTGCCCAACGCCTCGGGCTCCCACCCGCGGCTGACACCGCGCGGCGCGCAGCGCGTCGGCGCGAGCAACCCGGAGATGGCGGGCCCGCTCGACGCGCAGACGATCCAGATCCTCGCCGACCCGAATAACGGTCGGATCCTCGACTCCTGGCTCGACGCGGACGGCGCGCCTCAGGGCGGGGCCGCCAACTACCTGCAGTGATCCGAGCGCTGCTCGTCGTCGCCCTCGCCCTGGTGGGGTGCGACGCCGAAACCATCGACCTCACACCGCGGCGCGACGGTAGTTCGTCCATGGGTGGCTCCGGCGGATCCGATGGCAGCGGCATGGGCGGCTCCGGCGGCAGCGGGATGGGCGGCAGCGGGATGGG
>PVBE012764460.1_pt1 | contig 15105 bp, 15 predicted proteins | sample 1631181 | NCBI WGS metagenome assembly PVBE01 (sample SAMN08397723, study PRJNA350692) | Marine metagenome, whole genome shotgun sequencing project. | isolation source: water | place: Pacific Ocean | collected 2012-04 | reverse complement strand
GGTCAAGCTGAGGATTATACTGGCGGTGATGCTAAAAATCCTTTTAACAATCTATGGCGTCAAGGTGATTATCTTTGGACTACTAATGGTGAAAATATCTATCGAATAAACGGCAACGTAGGAATCGGGACGGCGAGTCCTGGGACTCGACTCCACATGATTGGTTCAGAAGATGGGCTTGCTTTACGATTAGACAATGACGGGACAGGGGGCAGAGATTATACGATAGAGTCTACAGCAGGGAGTTCTGGATACGGGCAGGGGCGATTAGCCTTTGTTGACCAAGCTGTTGGGGCGAGGATGGTCATCGATTCCTCCGGCTATGTCGGCATCGGGACAACTAACCCTCAAACCAAACTGCATGTGAATGGTACTGGAAGGTTTGAATGCGCAGCTACATGGGTTGATCAGGGCTCCTATATCGACTGCTCTGATTATGCTGAAATGTACAAAATAAACCAAGAAGAATTATTAGAGCCAGGAGATGTTTTAGTTATTGGAAACAATGGACTCTTAGAAAAGTCAAAAGATGCCTATGAAACAAGAATTGCAGGCATTTATTCAACAAGCCCTGGGCAGTTGATTGGCTCAAAGCAGGGCATTATAATAGGAAATTCTGCTGATTATTCTGATGATGAAGGAGTGCCTTTATCTTTAGCAGGCAGAGTACCAGTAAAAGTTACGTTAGAAAATGGAAACATAGAACCAGGCGATCTTCTAACAACCTCTTCAACCCCAGGCCATGCTATGAAGTTCACTCTATTAGAATTTGAAATTGGTGAATCAGAAGAAGACAGAGTTCATAAGATGAACCAAAACGAAGCAAGAAGAAACTCAATCTTAGGCAAAGCCTTAGAGCCATGTAAAGAGAAAGTGTGTAAGATAACAGCTTTGGTTACTTTACAATGAAACCAGAAAAGCCAACATTCTACACAACAAACTCAATTATCTCAAAATCAGTTAATTATATAAAGATAAATCTATTCTATACCCTTGGTGAAACAAAATGGAGACTATAAGCCTAAATTTATTACAACAAATAGCAGAAGATATAAAATTTCTAAAGCATGAAATACTAAACATAAAAGAAGATGTAAATGAATTAAAAGACTTTGAACTAGAAGTTAAGCCAGAATACATAACAAAACTAAAAAGAATAGATAAAGAGAAAGGAATTCCATTTAGTGATATGTCTGAATTAAGAAAGATAATTGAAGGTTAGAATGTATAATTATGAGATTAAGCCCTCTTTACAAAAAATTCTTAAAAAACTGTCAAAAAAAGACAGAAAAAGGTATGAAATAATCATAAAAAAGATTAAGGAAATCATTAACCATCCAAATCCACACAATTATAAAAATCTAAAACATGATCTAAAGGAATTCAAAAGAGTGCATATTGATTCTCACTTTGTGTTAACATTTAAGGTTGATAAGGACAAGAACTCTATTCTATTTGAAGATTTTGATCATCATGATAAAATAAATTCTATATAATAATCTTACGAACGGCTATCCATAAGATCGAACTCTCAAACCTCCACCTTCTCCCCATTCCCTAACAAATGCACATTCTTCTTAGGATTGTAGCCCATCTCAACAGCAAGCTCCTGCAAAGCACTTCTCATCTCAATTCCACCATGCGCAGGAACAAGATGTTTAGGCTTAACCAAATGAATAAAATCTCTAAGGTCTTCTTTAGCGCAATGCCCGCTCACATGAATATCCTTAAAAATCCTAACACCTAAATCTTTCAAGTCTCTCTCCAACACACGACGATTTTCTTCATTTGTAGGCGTTGGTATAACCCTGCATGAAAATATAACATGATCCTCTTTCCTAAACTTAAAAATGTCACTATTAGCCATCTTAGACAATGTTGATTTAGGCTCGCCCTGATGCCCTGTAACCACTAAAAGATACTTCTCACTCCCTTTCTCTTCAATTTTTTTCAATCTCTTCTTAATCTTACTGCCATATTTCACAATTTCAACTTCTTTAGAAAAATTCACAAGCCCAATATTTTCACCAGCCTCAACATACTTAGCAAGACTTCTTCCTAAAAACACAATCTTTCTGTTAAGCTTCTTCCCAATCTCGATGATACTCTTCAATCTGGCAAGATGAGACGCAAACGTTGTAACAATAACAGCCTTTCCAACACTGTCAACACCTAACAAAACATCTTTAAGCATCTGCTTTGCTACAGACTCTGAAGGCATCTTGCTCTCAGAAGAAGAATATGTAGAATCAACTATCGCAGCCAACACACCTTCCTTACCAAGTTCCTTCATTCTCTTAAAATCCGGCTTCTTTCCAAGCACAGGAAACCTGTCAAACTTAAAATCGTTAGCATACAACACTTTCCCATTTTTTGTATGCACAACCGCCATCACAGTTTGAGGAGTTGAGTGCGTCATATTAACAAACTCAACCTTAATATCCTTAGAAATTCTATAACTAGAACCAGCATTAAGCACAATAATCTTATTATTAATCTTTATTTCCTCATCTCTAAGTATGGCCTTTATAACCTCTGCAGTATAAGGACTGCAAATAATAGGCACACCAAACTTATTAGCCAGATAAGGTATGGCACCACAATGGTCAAGATGCGCATGCGTAACAATTATAGCTTTTACATTAATATCCTTAAGCACAGAAATATCAGGCACTGCCCCAACCTTCATCAGTTCATTGGCATTAATATTAACAATATCTTCATCTTCTGTATATTTAATGTAACTATCCAAATGAATCCCTAAATCAAACAGCACTGCTTCATTCCCAACTTCAAGGGCTGTACAATTCTTTCCCACTTCATCATATCCGCCTACTGCATATATTTTTACCATTTTGACCTCTTACCCTTTACATTAAGGTTTTGCCATTGTAAAGGGTAACTACACCATAAAATTATTCCAATAGCCATCATCAAGCTCTTCGGCAATATAATTAACAAGCTCCTTATAAAATTTAGGCTCTATATTATTTAAATCTACGTTATTTCCCTTAGCAAGAGCATTCAAATAATCAGCTCTTCTCGATTTTTTAATTATCAAAGGAGGATATTTCTTTTTCATCAAAATATAAATCATAAGCATTCTACCAGTTCTTCCATTTCCATCTGAAAAAGGATGTATTTTCTCAAATTTTTGATGAAAAATGGCAGCTAACGCCAAAGGATGTAACTCATCCTCATACTTTCTATACCATTTAAGTAGAATACCCATATCTGCCTTAACATAAACAAAAGGTGTTGCCTCAAACGCTGACTTAAAAACTCTTATATCATGCTGCCTATAGCCTTTTCTAGTATCAATATTTTCCATGAGTTTATCATGGACAGAAACTATAAATTCATTATCCAAACTAGCTATAGAATTAATAATCTCAAAAAAGACTTTTTCTGTATTCTGTAGGTCAAACACTTCCCTTAAATTTTTATCTTTTGGGGTTAAATTTTCTCTAAGCAATCTGTCTGCTTCCATTAAAGTGATAGTATTTCCTTCAAGTGAAGTAGTATTGAAAGCAAAATCTATCAGGAAATTCTTATATGCTTCACTAACTGTTTTTTCATCCAATTTTAGAAATTTCTTATTGAAATGCTCTTTAATTGCCTCAACTTTATCCAATAAATCCTTCTCTAAATAGTCATCTTCTTTTAACTTAAGCTCTTTAATCTTTTTAAGATAATGTTCTGATTCAATATACTTCTTAATGTCCCTATAAGCTTTTCTTACTTCTTTTTTATAAATAACTGGTAATTTTTTCAGTTTAGGCTCAATCTTAGAAACATCACTGCCAAGATAGGCTATATCTTTGACTATTATTTTGCCTTTAATTCTCTTTGAAATCCTTAAATAATAATAAGGCTTTTCCTGAATTATTTTCTTATAAATATATACCATATAAGATAGAAAATCGAACTCATATATATATCTTACCCTTTACATTAGTAAAATTAGATTGTAAAGGGTAACTATTTTTTAACCAGCCTCACAACCTCTTTTGGAACAAGCTTTTCCCAACCTTTACTATTCAACAATTTCCTTACTTTTGTAGAAGAAACCCCTTCAAGCATCTTAACCTTTTTAACCTCAACCCCTTTCTCCTTAAACAACCTTATAACCAAAGGATTTGAAGAATACACAACATCAAATTTAGGAACTAAAACCTTCACATGCTCCACCCATTTCTTGTCATTAGGAACATCAGGTATAGGAAATATAGTATAACCACCAATATCTAAACTAACCAATGTTTCTTCTATCATCTTAAACCTTTCCTCAAACGTGAAAGGATTTCCCTTAACACCAGCCTTTTTAGAACTTCCCACACATATCACAATCTTATCAACTTTTCTAAGTATCTGCCTTATAGCAGATAAGTGCCCTTTATGAAAAGGCTGAAACCTTCCTATGAACAATGCAATCACCATATTACATATAATATTAGGAAAGCTTTATTAAGTTTTCTTCATAACCCTTGTTTAGGGGTAAAATGATAGTTGGCGTAGTAGGTAAAGCAAACGTTGGAAAGAGCACTTTCTTTAAGGCACTCACTTTAGCAGATGTAGAGATAGCAAATTATCCTTTCGCAACAATAAAACCAAATTCTGGAATTGCCCATGTAAGAATAGACTGTATTGACACTGAATTCAATGTCCAGTGCAACCCAAGGGAAGGCTATTGCATCAACCATCAAAGGTTTGTTCCCATAGAACTAATAGACGTTGCCGGTTTAGTCCCTGGAGCTTATGAAGGCAAGGGCATGGGCAACCAATTCTTAGATGACTTAAGGCAGGCTGATGCTTTAATCCATGTAATAGACATCTCAGGCTCAACAAATGATAAGGGAGAACCTGTAAAACCAGGCACAAGAGACCCTATAGAAGACATCAAATTCTTAGAGGTAGAGATGGATATGTGGTATCTAGGCATCCTAAAGAAAGGCTGGGAAAAGTTCGCAAGAACAGTCCAGCAGGAGCACCAGGATATAAAGAAAGCATTAACAGACCAGCTCTCAGGCTTGGGAGTCACCGAAGAAATGGTAGAATCCACATTAAAAGGCATGGATGAAACCAACTACACCAAATGGACTGAACAACACTTAAAAGATATAGCTACGAATCTAAGAAAGAAGACAAAGCCTATGATAATCGCTGCCAACAAGATAGACATTCCCGGAGCAGAAGATAACCTAAAAAGAATAAAAGAAGAATTCCCTAACTATATCATAATCCCCTGCTCAGCTGAGTCAGAGCTTGCCATAAAAGAGGCTGCAAAAGAAGATTTGATAGAATACCTGCCAGGAGACAATGATTTCAAAATATTAGAAGAAACCAAGTTAAATGAAAAGCAGAAGAAAGCATTAAACTTTGTAAAAGAAAACATATTAAAAAAGTACAACTCAACAGGCGTCCAGGAAATCATAAACAAAGCCACTTTTCAATTATTAAAGCTAATAGCAATTTTCCCAGGCGGCGTGAACAAGCTTGAAGACCAGCATGGAAATATTCTGCCAGACTGTTTTCTTCTAAAAGAAGGCTCAACAGCCTTAGACTTTGCCTACAAAATTCACACTGACTTAGGAGACAAGTTCATAAGAGCCATAGACGTAAAAACCAAGAGAACTGTGGGAAAAGAGCATATTCTAAAGCACAGAGACGTTGTTGAGATAATAACTGCTAAATAAGCCCTACAAACCGTTACCTTTATAAATAATTCTCTCATCCTCTTATATTAGAATGATTAAAAAAACCGGTAAGAAGTCTTGGTATAAGGTAAAAGAGCCTAAAATATTAAGAGGCCAGGTAATAGGCGAATTAACTGCCTTTGACCCTCAAAGCGTAATAGGCAGAAAACTAAGCCTTAACCTTATGAGCATTACTGATAACCCTAAGCTTCAGCACATAGACCTTAACTTCTTAATAGACGGCATTGAAAACAATGAGCTAAAGGCAAGTATCACAGGTTATTCATTTTCAACCGCTTCAATAAAAAGGTTAGTTAAGAGAGGAAGCAAAAGGGTTGACGACTCTTACGAGTGCAAGACAAAAGACAACTTCAAAGTCAGAATAAAATCATTTTTCGTAACAAGATCATACACATCCAACTTAATTGGCAGAAAGATAAGAAAGACTGCCAGGGAAAATACAATCGATATGGTAAGCAAGCTGGACTTTGACACGCTTATCAATGACACTCTTGATCACAAACTCCAGAACGATCTTAAAAAGCTGTTAAACAAGGTTCATCCATTAAAAGCATGCGAAATAAGAGTTCTGGAAAAGATAATTCCAGCAAAAGCTGAAGAAAAGACTGACAAACCTTCAAAGAAGTAAGTTAATCTACAAATCACTTTCATATGAAAAAAGCAATATTTTCTATCCTAATATTAATATTGAGCATAAGCATAGCATCTGCATCAATAGATGTTGAATACAGATGTCATTCTAAAAACTGCCTTGAAGGTACAGATATTGATTATAGTTTCATCATTTATAATAACATTGACAAGAAGATTGATATAAAAGACGTCTTTCTCAAAGAAACAGAAACCAATAGAATCCTTGAATACTATGAGATAAGCGAGAGAATTCTCCCTAAAGAAAGTAAGTCTTTCAATTTCACCTCAAAAATAAAAGCTCCAAACAAAGGCTACACTTTCTATTTTTACCCATGCTTCACTACTGTTATTTCAAACCAAAGTCATATAACCGAAGCAGGAACAGTCTGCGGAGAGGTTGTAAAAAGCTTTACAACCATACCATTATCAAAGATTGAATGCACCACAGATAAAGAATGTTCAAACAATGAATACTGCAACACCGACCTGTTAAAATGCAAGCCTACTGAATGCCAACGCTTTGAAATAATCAGAAACCATAAATGCGCAGGCTTAAGCATATACATACTTCCTCTGCTTGGCATAATCATCATCTTAATTGTTATAACACTTTTTAGAAGAAAGCATAAAAAAGGGGATGAGAATGAAGAAAATGAAGAAGAAAGCGAAACTAAGCTTAATTCTGAAGAAGATATTGCCACAAAAGACAATAATATTGAAGAAGAAAGCAATGATAACGAAGACAAAGAAGAGCAGTATCAACATCCATTAGATTAAATCTTTATTTTTCTTTACCAACAACATAAAAAGAATACATACTTACTGGGCAATACTTTGGGTACTGTTTATTCATATCATCTGTTATGCATCTCTCACAACCATACTTAGTCACATAACCACTTCCAACTATTTTATGCCTGAACACCTGATGCAAACATTTAACCTGAGAATCAACGCTTTTTCCTTCCATTAATCTTCTTCCTTTTTTTTCTCTTAGATACCTTAAACTCTCCTCTTTTCTTCTCCTCTCTTTTTTCTTCTTTTTCCTTCTCAGAATTTTCTTTATTTGTATCCTCTTCAAGGAAAGCAATGATTTGTTTCTTAAACCTAAGAAACAGGATAATCATTAATAATATAAACAAGCCAAGCATTACATAGCCTATATATTCCATAAAAGATTCCTTCAGTCTTTTTATCTGCCTTGACATAAACTCTCTCATATCCAAAACTCTGGAATTCAAGCCTCCAAATAAAGTCTCAGGCATATCTGTCACAATAAGCGTTACATTATTGCTCTTAACAATCCCTCCTTTTCCATCATCAGCTATAAAAAACACTTCTTCTCTTCCATACCAATCTTTATTAGGCTTCAGCCTTGCAACTCCGTCATTAATAGTAATCGTTACATTTCCTGACAAACTGCTTGAATAAGCCAATTCATCATTATCAGGATCCTTAAAATATTCATCAAGATTTATACTTAGAATTGTATCCTCTTCCCACACCTGCGTTTTTATCCCTGTTTCATTAGCAGGTATAACAGGTAAAGGTTCTTCAATTTCTGTAACATTCTTTTCCACGCTTACATTCCTAACCTTCTCCATGAGATAAGGCGCTTTTTTAGCAGAATAATATCCCGCAATCGCAAGCACACCAAGAACCAAGACTATTAATATCAGATTCTTAACTTTTCCTTTAAACTTCTTTTTCCTAACCAACTTTTTGGTCTTTGCAAACTCTCCTTTTACTTTAACTTCTCTCTTTACTTTCTTGCCTTTTCCTTTTTTCTTATCTTCATTTTCTTCTTTAGCAGCTTCCCTCTTTTTTCTGATTATATCCAAAACAACCAGGCTGAACAACGCTCCAAGCCCTATACCAATATACATCAAATATCCCTTAACAAAGCCATATGCCTTACTCAAAACATTCTTAGAAACATTAAGCGCATTGCCCATACCATCCTTCACCTTTTCACCAGCAGTATCAAATAATGACATTGTTACATTCTCAGAAACCGAAGCATTCACGCCTTCAGGAACAACAGAAGGTTTTATGAACCTAAACGCAAAGAACACTCCTGCGCCAATAACTATCGCAATAAGCAGATAACCAAGAGCTTTCTTTAAGTTAAACTCTTGTTTTTCATTTTCAATCTCAATAGACTCCTCTTCTTTCTTTTTGTCTTTTTTTGCAACCTTCTTCTCTACTTTTGCCTTTTCTTCCTTATCTTCAGCCACAAGCCCCTCTTTTTTCTTAGACCTGATTATATTCAACACCACAACCAAAACAATTAATGAAACAAAACCTATTGCAATATACAAAACATACCCTTTCAATAAAGCAAAAACTCTGCCAAATATTTTATATTTAACACCAAAGAATATCAACGCTCCAAGAATAACCGCAATAAAAACATAAAGAATAATCTTCCATGGAATCTCTATTTTGTCATCTTTCTCTATTTCTACCGGCTTTTCTTCTCTTACCTTCTTCTTTTTTATTTTCTTTTCTATTTTTCTTTCTTCTTCAGCTTTTTTCTGGACTTCTGATTTTATTTCTTTTATTTTTTCTTCTTCAACAACATCAACCTCTTTTTCATACAATTTCTTAGCCTTTCTTCTGGAAACTGTCCCTAACACCACTACCAATCCCAATAAAACTACAATCCCTCCAGTAAAATACCACATATAATCCTTAGCAAAGTCAAGAACATCAACAGTCTTTCCCATCATAAGGCCAACAAAATTAGAAATTTTGCCTGGCTTCCTCAACCTTATCTCAACATCCTGCTGATAACTTTTCCCGCTTTGATTCGCCAGCACATTAACAATTGCCCTATAACTTCCCTGATCCACGCTCTCTTCAGGAGATGTGCGCAAATATACTGTACCTTCTTCATCAGGCTTAACAACAATACTGGATGGCTCAATAGACACCCAGTCTCCTTCTTTCCATTCCATACTCAATGTATATGCTGCTTCCTTGCTCCCTTCATTCTTAATAACTATTGGAGTCTCAATCCTTGAATAATTTATTTTAACTCTTTTCCCAGATACAATAAAGGGCTTATAACAATTATCTAACCTAACAGAAAACTCTCCTTTCTTCTCAACCCCTCCTTTCAAGCTTTTAACATTCAATGTAAGATTATAATCATCATTCTTCACTCCTTCAGTCTCAATAACTACACCAACAATCCCTTCCTGGCTCCCATTCAATAACAATTCTTTCTTATCCAGTCTTGCCCATTTTTTCCCTTCAAGCTCAAAACTATACTTATTTTGCTCACCAATCTCATTTTTTATAAGAACAGGCACCATTACAGGCTTCTCATTCTCACACAATTCATAAGCAGATGACCCATAACTCCTAAAGCCAACCTCTTTATTTTCTTCCAATAAAACAGGCTTTCCAAGCCCCATGCTATAATTAAAACAAGAGCCTAACACATTTATTTTAAGAGGGTATGTTGCCTTTAGCTGACTGTTTTCCATACCAACTCCTAAGCTAACAACTTGTTGCCCTGAAATCTCACAGGGAGAATTTATATACATAGAAAATGGATTTTCCTGTCCTGGAGCTAACCCCAGCCTATTAGAAGTTAAAGTCACCCAATCTTTGAAAGCTTCTTCAACACCAAAATTATAAATCTCATAAAATGAGCCTGTGTTCTTAACCTCAAACTCATAATACATAAGCGAGCAAGGGCAGCCAGTGTTATCAAAACTCTTAAGCTCCATTTCAAGATTAAGGCATTTATTCAAAGAAATCTTCTGAACCAGCCGCTTCTTCAGCCCTTTTTCTGTGCTTATCAGTGTACCCACATCAAAATTGCCAGTAGCCCCACATTCAAGCTGTATATAAGAATTCACAGAAGGTTGTTCATCAGGAGCTAACACAAGAAAGTCAGGATAGAACGTTGCCCAATTCCTTGCATCACCTTCAGCTTCAATAGAATACACACTCGTTTCGCTGCCTGTGTTCTTAATCTTTATAATACCCTCATACACAGAACATGAGCACATACTCACAACCATACTATCAGAAACCGCAGAGAAATCCTCCGTTCCAATAACGCTAACAGTAGTTAAAAGAACTAAAAAGATAGATAAGATTATTATTTTTTTCATGCAGATTCCTCTCCACTTATGTAGTTAAGAAATAAATAATATAAAAAAATATAGAAAAAGAAAGGAAAGTTAATAATACTTTTCTGAACCTTCTTCAGGCTCTTCTACTTCCTCTCCTCTCAACTTGTTAAATCCGATTATTAAGCCAAGTATAACCAGTAACACAACAAAGGTTATTAATCCTACTTCCAAAGCTTTCTTCAAAGTTGCTCTTGAAAGTAACCTTGACGATGACTGTGCTACTGCTGATACGCTTGTCTTTAAAGGTATCTGCTTTAATACTGTGTCATCAGATTTAACTGTTGCGCTAAACATATAATCTCCTGCGCTTGCTGAATCTTTAGCTGAAACATAAACATATAATGATTTTGTTTCGCCTTCACCAACAATAACAAGATTTGAAGGAGTTACCCTTGTAGTTCCCCAATCATCAACACCTTCAATTTCAACAGAGTAAGTTCTTGATTCACTGCCTTCATTAGTTATTGTAATTGGATAAACAACACCGCCTACACCTGCTGTAGCCTGCTGTGTTTCCTGGCTAACAGTTATAACAGTTCTTGGAGTTGTTGATGTTCCGCTGCTATCTCCAGCACTGCCATCTTCTCCTATAACTCTATAAGTGAACCTTTCCTTTTCAACTTCATCCCCGTCATCATATTCAACGCTAACGATTACTTCATAATTGCCGGTTTCAGCTTCTTTAGGAATTCTCATATAAAGTTCTGAACTTGTTACTGAATCTCCTGATTCTATTTCATCTATATAATCAGATGCTGACAATCCAAGCTCAGGCACACTTACCTTAACCTTAACACCATCTTCATCTTTTTCGCCATAGTTCTTAATTCTTACTTTTGTTAAGATTGCCCTATTAGCTTTCTGTTTCTCATCAGGATCAAATATAACATCTTTTATTGTAACAGCATGCCTGTCTGCGCCGATGTCTAATGGATAATTAATTACATAAGTTACGCCTACTCTGTCATCAAACCTTATTTTCAGATCATATCTTCCCTGCTCAACTCTTTGAGGAAGGTTTAATACCAATTTTGCATCATATCTATTGCCTGCTTTTACTTCAAAAACATCTGATATATCTTCTATAACATCATCATGGTCATAGCCTCTTAATACAGCTTCAACCTGAAGATCTGATAAGTTCACATTGGAATCGAAAACGATTAATACTTCCATTTCGTCTGTGACTCTCACACTTCTCGGTGTTGCAGTGCTAAGCTCTACATCATTAGCCTCAAGTTTAACATTGCTAAAATCAGCTACGCTTAGTCCTGACACAAAGCCAGTGCTAACTAAAACACTCACTAAAAAGAACATAAATACAGTAAAATTTTTCCACTTTTTCATATTATCTTCCCCCAAAATTTTTTTAAATAATTAGTTTATAATTACTTCGAAAATACCACCTATATTTAAACTTTATTGTTATTGAGTATATCAAAGTGATTAAACATAATAACTATTAGAGAATAGGTGCTAATTATATATAAACTTTATTGTTGTTTAGGGCACATAAGAAAGTATTAAAGGCATATTTAAAAAAAGAATCTCAAACACTATATAAAATGAGAGTATATATTATAGGCGGTGGACCTATAGGGTCTTACACAGCATACCTCTTAGCCAGGCAAGGATATAACGTAGAAGTTTTCGAAGAGCATACTACAATAGGAGAACCTGTCCAATGCACAGGCATAGTAACCTCTGCCTTAGCTGAAACCATAAAGCTTGACAAAGAGTTCATACTAAACAAGATAACCAAAACAAGAATTTTCTCTCCTGACAATTCATTCATAGAACTAAGCTTTCCAAAGGGCAAAGAGAACATCGTCCTTGACAGGGCAAAGTTTGACAGACATATTGCTAGTATGGCAAAAGACGTTGGTGTTAAGTTTCATCTTGGCAGCAAGTTCATAGGAAGGAAAGATAATACTATTGTTGTAGAAGGAGACAAGATCAGAGAACACAAAGCAGACTATATAATAGGTGCCGACGGCCCAACCTCAAAAGTAGCCAAGTCTTCAGGAATGTTCAAAAAAAGAAAATTCTGGACAGGGCTACAGGCAAGAGTAAAGCTAAAGAATAATAACATAGTAGAATTCTACCCTCATATTGGAAGCTTTGCATGGGTTGTTCCCGAGGACAAAGAAACCGTAAGGATTGGCTTGTTAGCAAAGAACAACATCAAAGAAACATTCAACGATTTCCTCAAGAAAAGATTAGGTAACTATACTATAATAGACCAGCAGGCAGGATTGGTTCCAATTTATTCATCTCAAATAAAAACACAGAAAGGCAACACTTTTCTTGTAGGCGACGCTGCCTGCATGGTAAAGGCAACCACAGGTGGAGGGATTGTCCAGGGGCTTAAAGCTGCAAAAGCATTAGCCTATTCCATAAAGAATAATAAGAATTATGAAAAAGCATGGAAAAAGGAGATAGGAAAAGAGCTATGGTTATCCTTAATGATAAGAAGATGCTTAGACAACTTCTCAGACAAAGACTATAATAACTTAGTCTCTTTATTCAACAAAGAGAAAACAAGCAGGATCCTAGAAGAACATGACAGGGACTATCCTTCAAAGTTCTTATTCAAACTGCTCCTTGCAGAGCCAAGATTGATGCTGTTTGCAAGGAAACTTATTTAAAGAATATAATATATTTAAAATACTATAATAGCCCCATAGTGTAGTGGTCAATCATTTCGGATTTTGGTAATGGAAATCAAGCAAAGGTTTATTTTCCATTGAAAACGTCCGAGGACGGCAGTTCGAATAGCTTTAAGTCATAATAAGATTTATCGCAAGAAAGTCTGCCTGGGGCTATTTTTTATTATTTCTAAACCAAATATTTTTAAACCCCAATGCTTTTCTTATATTCTATGCCAGCAGGAAAACATAAATCAAGGACTTTCAGAAGGGTTCATGTAAGAACTCCTGGATCAAAATCTGTAGTTCATTATAGAAAGAGAAAACCAAAGGCAGCTAAATGCGGCGAATGCGGCGCAGTTCTCAAAGGCGTTCCAAGGGAAAGGCCTTACAAGATGAATAATATGCCTAAGACAAAGAAACGGCCTGAAAGACCATACGGTGGCAACTTCTGCTCCAAATGCATGAGAAGAGCTGTAATTACAAAGGTAAGAACAGTCAAGAAAGCAGAAGAAAAGGCTAAGAAATAAATATTTGTTCTATATATTATCTAATACACCTTAATAATCTTTCTCAATGTCATGCTAAATATCAAAGAGAATATTATATATGTACCAAGCCAGCCAACCTTCCAGCCAAAGAGGTTAAGCACTTTCATTGGCTTGTTATCAATAGAAACAGATTTCACAAATCCATCATTCACTTTTTTCAAAGGTTTGCTATATTCCTGTGAACTTGAGATTAACAACTCTTTCAGATAGCTCTTGCCCTGAAAATTATATTCTAAAAGATACTCTCCAGCCTTTCCTTTCAACAGCCAGATTGCCTTTCCATCTTCTATTGTCTTAGGATTATCACTCATTATTTCAACATCCACAGGAGCTATCAGTTCAATATTTCCATTCTTAAAGTTGCCATCCAATAAAACTGTTGTAGTAAACTCCTGGCCAGGCAGTATCGGCTCAAAAGCAATATATGCATTCATCCAGCCGAATATGATAATTATGGGTAGGAAAGTAAACAATGTTGATTTCATTGACTGCATCATATACTTCATGTTAGATTCCATTGCCTTCTTGTTCACTTCCATTGCTTTCTCTGGATCATGTTTAAGCTCCTTGATCTCTTTCTGAAACTCTTTCATCTCAGTTTTCAGTCTTTTCATAAGATCCTGGTTAGTGGTGAACTTATACACTAATGTAATAATCAAAGAAACTAAGAATGCTATTATGCCAATTGCTAAAAGCATAGGAAGCTTAAGCAACGGCGCAAAAATTGGATTTATTAGTCCTTCTAACATAATATAAAACTAAAATGAGCTTAATATAAAAAACCATCGGATTTCATAACAATTTTTATATACCTAAGCCTAATCATTAATTAGTATGGCAAAATGCGAAATATGCAAGAAAAAGATTGAAGTAACCTTCCTTAAGAAGATACTGGGCACATACATCAAAGACAGCAAAGGCAAGAAGCATACAATTTGTTCATCATGCCAAAAAAGCTTAGGCAATGATAAAGATAAAGCGCTTGAAAAGCTTTAAGTCTTATGCCCTAACTAATTTTTTCCGAAGAAAAAATTAGACAGCCTATTTCAAGCGAAGCGAAGAAATAGTCTCAATTAAGAACTCAAACAAAAAACGAAGTTTTTTGCCTCAGTAGCTCAGCTAGTAGAGCGGCAGTAACTAACAAGAAAGTATGCCGAACCTCGTAGAATCTGAAAAGATTTAAGACAGCTGCAGGTCAAGGGTGCGACTCCCTTCTGAGGCTTTTGTTTCTTTTTCGTGGGACTTCAATCCGTGAGGATTGAATGTTGCACTCGGGATCAAGGAACAAGACCCTTGGGTGCGATCACTCTGAGGCTTTTGTTTCTTTTTCGTGGGACTTCAATCCGTGAGGATTGAATGTTGCACTCGGGATCAAGGAACAAGACCCTTGGGTGCGATCACTCTG